>Ga0255760_10003435_pt1 | contig 14195 bp, 8 predicted proteins | sample 071ome_25_FD_179960 | JGI IMG/M metagenome (GOLD analysis project Ga0255760, IMG submission 179960) | Coastal salt marsh microbial communities from the Groves Creek Marsh, Skidaway Island, Georgia - 071410BT metaG (version 2) | ecosystem: Environmental > Aquatic > Marine > Intertidal zone > Salt... | reverse complement strand
TGAAACCTGGCTGATGGCGCATAGTGGCGGCTTTAATGTCAAGATTTCTGATCCAAATTCACGGGTGCTGCAAATCCAGGGACCAGCCTCCATCGATATCATGAAAGCGGCATCGGCTGGTCAGATCGATGAGAATATGGGGTATTTCCGGTCAGGATTCTTTGATCTCGGCGGGCAGAGACTTTATGTCTCTCGCTCAGGTTTTACCAATGAGCTTGGTTTTGAAATTTACTGTGATGGCGCCAGGACCGATCATCTTGCGCTATGGGATCATCTGATGCAGGTTGGTGGGCCATTCGGGATGGAGTTTTCCTCTACCCGGGCGATGAACATCCGCCGGATTGAAGGTGGTATTCTGGGCAATACAACCGACATGGACACAACAATGACCCCGTTTGGGGCCGGGCTCGGGAATTTTGTCGATATGGAGAAGGGGGAGTTTATCGGCCGCGACGCCCTCATTGAGGCGGACAGGCGCCCCTTGCTGATGGGACTTACCTGCAGGACGGCAACCCCTTCTTCGGGAAGCAGCATCCTTGATGCAGGTATTGAGGTTGGTCACATCACCGCTGGCGTGCCATCACCAACATTGGGCTTAGGGATAGGCTATGCGAGATTTCATGCGCCTGGTGAATGGGTGGGCCGCAAGATGAAGCTAAAGCTTCCTGATGGCAGCCAGCATGATTGCGAAATTGTAGAAACACCCTTCTTTGACAGGGATCATCTTATCGTCAGGGGATTGGACCGGACTATTCCCAGAACAGCAAATCTTGACCCAACTAGAGAATCTGATGCCGAATATACCAGTAAACGAAGTGGGGGGTGAGAATGGGGCTTACGAGTTCACATTGGGGCGTTTACGAATTTGTCGTTAAAAATGGGCGGCTTTCATCACTTCACCCCTTTAGCCAGGATCCTGACCCTTCACCAATCGGCCATTCAATCATTGACCTGCTCGAGGACAGGACCCGGATCACGGCCCCGGCCATTCGTGAGAGCTGGCTTGACGGGGGTCCGGGAACAGCCACCCATAAACGCGGCAGCGACCGCTTTGTCGAGGTGAGTTGGGATGAGGCAGAAACAATAGCCGCTTCAGAACTCGAAAGAGTGATAAAAACTAAAGGCAATCAGGCTATCTATGCCGGGTCCTACGGTTGGGCCAGCGCCGGACGCTTTCATCATGCGCAAAGCCAGGTGCACCGGTTTCTGAACTCCATAGGGGGGTACACAAAATCAAAGAATACTTATAGTTTTGCTGCGGCTGAAGTCATTATTCCCCATGTTCTGGGGGGCAACCTGATGGAATTGCTGGCCCTGCAGACAAGTTGGAAATCTGTTTGCCACAACACTGAACTGATGGTGGCCTTTGGCGGATTGCCAGCGTTCAACAGCCAGATCAGCAATGGTGGAACCGGTGCGCATATTCAGCGTCTCAGGGTGCGGGAAGCAGCGGCGGCGGGAACACGGTTTGTCAATCTGTCGCCGCGCCGTTCCGATGTAAAAACCGATATTGATGAAGACTGGATCCACTTGCGGCCAAATACCGATGTTGCCGTCATGCTGGCCATGGCGCATACCTTGCTTGTAGAAGATTTGCATGACCCATCCTTTCTTGATCGCTACACCACCGGATTTGACCGGTTTCAGGCCTATTTACTGGGGCAGAAAGACGGCATCCCGAAAACCGCCGCCTGGGCTGCTGGCATCAGCGGCATGGCCGAAGCCGATATCGTTGCGTTGACACGCGAAATGGCCCGAAAACGCACCATGCTGACCGTCAGTTGGTCATTAACCCGGCAGCGGTTTGGGGAGCAACCCTTTTGGGCAGTAGTTGCCCTTGCCGCCATGCTCGGGCAGATGGGTAAGCCCGGTGGAGGTGTTGCCTTTGGTTATACGGTGACCAATTATCTTGGCAATAATATCTTCAAGATGCCGTATTCGCCCCTGCCGCAGGGAAATAATCCCGTTGCTGATTTTATTCCTGTTGCCCGGGTGAGCGACATGCTGCTCAATCCGGGCGAGAAATTCGATTATGATGGTGGGAAATATACCTATCCGGATATTGATCTTGTCTACTGGGCAGGCGGCAATCCGTTTCACCATCACCAGGATCTTTCCCGTATGCGTAAGGCGTGGGAAAAACCATCAACGGTTATCGTAAACGACTGGTGCTGGAACGCACTGGCGCGGCATGCCGATATCGTCCTTCCCTGTACGACCACGCTGGAAAGACAGGATATTGGCATGACTCCGCGCGATCCTTACGTGATTTCGATGGATAAGGCCATTGAACCTGTTGCCGGGGCCAGAAATGATTACGATATCCTTGCCGGAATTGCCCGCCGCATGAACGCGGAGGACGCCTTTACCGAAGGCCGCACAGCAGAAGACTGGCAGTGCTGGATCTGGAACAGATCTCGCGAGAAAGCGGCAGAATTAAATATAGACATGCCTGATTATGAAAATTTCCGCAAAAATGGTTTCTACAAATCACCTGAATTGGACGAAGATCGCATTTTCCTTTCTGAGTTTATTGCCGATCCCGAAGCAAACCCTCTGGGAACCCCGAGCGGGAAGATTGAATTGTTTTCAAAAACGGTGGACAGATTTTCTTACAATGATTGCCCCGGCCATCCTGCCTGGATGGAGCCCCTTGAATGGCTGGGTGCGAAAGATAAACAGTATCCGCTTCATCTGGTATCAAACCAGCCGAGAACAAAACTGCATTCCCAAATGGATAATGGAGCCCTTAGCCGTTCGATCAAGATAAAAGGGCATGAACCGGTTGAGATGAACCCCATTGATGCCAAGGCACGGGGCCTTTCGGATGGGGATATCGTGCGCGTATTCAATGATAGAGGTGCCTGTCTTTGTGGCGTTGCCGTTACAGCAGATGTTATGCCGGGGGTTATAATCATCAGTACGGGATCATGGTATGATCCTGTTGATCCGGCTGACGCCAGCAGCATGTGCAAGCATGGCAATCCCAACATGCTTTCACCGGATATTGCCACGTCAAAACTGAGCCAGGGACCAGCAGCCCATAGTTGTCTTGCTGAAGTCGAACTCTATGACGGCCCCGTTCAAAAGATTACGGCATTTGACCCACCTGAAATAATTCACAAAAAAGAGTGAGGAAAAGACCAATGACCGATAACTCGAAAATTTGTCCGCGCCGGAGTTTCATATTCATTTCCATACGCACATGAATTGCCATGATGGGCAGGCAAGCATTCGCAGCTCAGTCGCGCACCCGTGACATATCGGGATCGTAAAGCGGTTTGAGATGAGCCGTGCAGGCAACCCGGCGGGTGGCGATCTCGAGCTCGTAAGTGCCTGACAACACATAATCCTCATCAACGCCAGCCTTGTTGCGCACATAACCAAAGCCAATATTCTTGCCCACCGTATAGCCCCAACCGGCACTGGAAAGCCAGCCAACCCGCTCACCATTTCGGTAGATCGTCTCGCGGCCAAGCAGCACATTGTCCTCGCCGTCGACCGTAAAACAGGCCAACATTTTCTCCAGTTTACCTTCACGCAGGGCCGCGCTTTTGGCAGCGGCGGCTTCCCGGCCAATGAAGGGCTCGTTGCTTTTAAGTTTGACGGCCCAGCCAAGCCCCGACTCGAAGGGGGAATAATCCGGTCCGATATCGGCACCCCAGGCACGATACCCTTTTTCCAGACGCAGCGTTTCGATGGCGCGGTAGCCCGCATTGGTGAGACCATATGGCGCGCCGGCTTTGATCAGCGCGTCATAGACCGCAAGCGCGTCACCTTTCTTGCCATGCACTTCCCAGCCAAGCTCACCGGCATAGGTGATCCGAAGGGCACGCACTCGTGCTCCGGCGATCTCAATTTCACGGCAATGGCCGAAGGGGAAGCTCTCGTTCGAGACGTCATCAGGCGTGACGGCGCTCAGAATATCCCGCGCCCTCGGCCCCATGAGCGACAGGGTGAAGCCTTCATCAGTTACGTCGACAATCTCGGCGTTGCAATCTTTGGGGATATTCCGCCGTATCCAGGTGAAATCATGTGTCCGGAAACCCGTACCGGTGACGATATAGAAAAGATCGTCGGCGAAGCGCGCAACCGTCAGGTCGCATTCAATGCCGCCCCGCTGGTTGAGCATCTGGGTATAAGTCACCCGCCCGACAGGTTTGGCCACGTTATTTGCGCAAATCCATGACAAAGCGCGCTGGGCATCCGGCCCGCGCATCTCGAACTTGGCAAAAGATGACTGGTCAAACAGGCCGGCACGTTCTCGCACGGCGCGATGTTCATTGCCGACATGCTTGAACCAGTTTTGGCGGCCAAAGGAATATTCGTCCTTTGGTGTGACTCCCTCAGGTGCGTACCAGTTGGGCCGTTCCCAGCCCATCTTCTCGCCGAAACAGGCTCTATTATTCTTGAGCCGTTCATAGAGTTGCGAGGTACGATACGGGCGACCGGAATCATGCTCTTCGAAAGGCCAGGGCAGGGTGTAGTGCTTGCCATAAAGCTCCAATGTGCGGTTGCGAACCCAGTCGATGTCGCCATGGTGAGGGCCAAAACGCCGGATATCGACTGGCCCCAGGTCCATTGGCGGTTCACCCCCGACAATCCATTCGGCAAGAGCTTTGCCTGCGCCACCAGCCGAAGCAATGCCGAAAGCATTGAAACCTGCCCCAACAAAGAACCCCCGGGTCTCGGGGGACTCGCCTAGAATGAAGTTGCCATCCGGCGTAAAGGATTCCGGCCCGTTGATCAATTCCTTGATCCCGGTGGATTCCAGCGCTGGAACACGCTCAATGCACGCCTCGATTGCCGGTTCAAAATGCTCCCAGTTGGAATCGAGCAGCGTGAAATGGAACCCTGCTGGAATTCCGTTGACCGCCCATGGGATAGGGTTAGGTTCATACACCCCGGCAACCAGACCACCGACTTCTTCCTTGAAATAGATGCGCTTGTCCGGATCGCGGATTGTCGGCATGTCCCGCGCAACACCCTCGAAGGGTTCGGTCACCATATACTGATGCTGTACCGAAACCAGCGGCACATTGACACCGGCGAGCTGGCCGATCTCATACGCCCATTGCCCCCCGCAGTTGACCACAACCTCGCAAGCGATATCACCCAAACCTGTCGACACACCGGTCGCGCGGCCTTCGGTGATATGGACGGCCGTAACAGCACAATCTTCGATAATCCGGACACCGCCCTTGCGCGCGCCACGAGCCAGCGCCTGGGTAATGTCAGAAGGATTGGCCTGGCCATCCGTCGGCATGAAACACCCACCGGCAAGATCGCTCGCATCCATGATCGGCCAAAGGTCAAGGCATTCTCTCGGTGACAGGATTTCCATTTCGAGGCCGAAGCTTCGTGCCGTTGTCGCCTGACGCTTGTAGTCGATCATGCGCTGATCATTGGTGGCAAGCCTGAGGCAACCGCTCATCTTCCAGCCGGTTGACTGGCCCGTTTCAGCCTCAAGGCGATCATAAAGTTCAACACTATATTTCAGGAGCTGCGTCACATTGGCGTTGGAACGCAACTGGCCGACCAGACCGGCTGCGTGAAATGTTGTTCCGCTGGTGAGTTTTGCACGTTCGAGAAGAATGACATCCTTCCAGCCAAGCTGCGCCAGATGATAGGCGGTCGAACATCCGATGATGCCGCCACCGATGATGACAACTTGGGCGTGGCTCGGGAGTGTATTTTGGGCACTCATAATTTCTTGAACTCCTCATAAGCGATTTCGAAAGCGTCTAGATTCTCCTGAGTGTAGGAGACGTAATCAATGTCAAGGTCGAGATAAATCTCCGACGCCATGCTCCACATGGCTTCGCGGAGATGCGATCCGGCGCGGAAAGCCTTATAGCGCCGCCAGCGTATCTGGTCGGCCTCCATGCCGAAATATTCGGCCAGCATCAGACGTTCAAGATCCTCGGGCATCTGCGCGTTGGAAGCGATATTCGCCAGATCAAACAGGCGCGCACCATACCCGCAATGCTCCCAGTCAATAAGCCAGATCTTCCTGCCGTCATCAATGAAGTTCGCGCATAAAAGATCATTATGGCAGAAGGTCATATGGACCGGGCCGACCGCCTCTTCCAGCTCGTCGTTGACAGACATAAGGCGGTCGAGATGCGGCACCATCCGGCTACTGCCTTCGCGGAGTAGATGGGCATAGCTGCGATGCACCCGGAAAACCCAAAACCCGAGACATGGGCCAAGCACATGCTTGCTGCCTTTCTCGTGAAGTGATCGGACGGCGGGGATGATGCGCTTTAAATTGGAGGCAGAATTAATGTCTTCTGCCGCATAGGTTTTGCCGTCGATATGTTCGATTACCATAATGCCCGGCTCGTTATAGACGAGGCCAGGCGTAAGCCCGATGGCATGGGCGGCCGCAAGGCCAGTAAGTTCGTTAAAACGCATCACGTTATGGATCGGCTCATCATCCCCAACCATCCGTACGACATATCTGCTACTGCCATCCTCGACAATGAAGTTAAGGTTGCTCAACCCGCCCGCGAGCACTTGGATATCGATCTCGCCTCTCCAACAAGGCAGGCGGCGGACGCGACTCATTTCTGTGCTGACATCAACGGTCATCTCACTCCCCCTATTCCAGTCCCAGGTCCTTCTTGCGTTGGCGTGCCCAAGCACTGATCAGGCGATCGGCGATCATGGCAATGAAGGCAACGCAAATGCCGGCGACAAGGCCGCGGCCTGTATCAGCCTTTGTCAGCGCGATATAAACCTCCTGGCCAAGTTCCCGCGTGCCAACAAGTGCGGTGATAACTAGCATCGAGAGTGCCATCATGATCGTCTGGTTGATGCCGAGCATGATCTCAGGCAATGCTATTGGCAGTTGCACTTTCCAGAGCAGTTGGTGCCGGGTAGACCCACTTTGAGTTGCTGCCTCAATCAAATGCGGCGGCACATTTCGAATACCGTGATCCGTGTAACGGATTGCCGGCACGATGCAATAGGCAATAACCGCAAGCATGGCGGCAAAATCCCCCACCCGAAACAGCATGACCACCGGCATCAGATAGACGAAACTTGGCAAGGTCTGCAGCGTATCGATGATGCCGCCAACGATCCGGTGGAGCCGGTCATTGCCAGCGGCGGCAATGCCAATGGGAATACCGATCATTCCGGCAATTATAACGGAAATACCACAGAGATAGACCGTCACCATGGCCTTGGACCAAAGGCCAACAGCCGCGATGAAGACCACCATCAGCCCCGTGATCAGCGAAAGCCGCCAACCGCCCAACTGGAAGCCGGCCAGCGCGACCAGCCCGACCACCGCAACCCACGGCAGCGATAAAAGCATGCGTTTGAATGGCACCATCATATTCAGAAGGATGAAATTCTTGACCGCATCAAGCTGGTCGAAGTAATTGACGTTAATGTATTTCACCACATCGCCCCAGAAAGAACCGGTGGTGATCTTCAAGGCTTCGGGGACCGTATCCATCGAAGGCATAAAAATTCCCAATATCCAGGTCAACGCGACGGTTGCGCCAAAAACGGCCATATACGGATGCCGCTGGAACCAGTTGCCGCGGATTTCAGCGTCATGCACTGGTGGCGGTCGGCGCGCCCATGACTGGCTCAGTCGATCCAGTGCAATGGCCAGTAGCGTGATGGCAAGACCTGCTTCAATACCTTCGCCGATCTGCAGGCGTTTCAGGGCATTGAGCACATCGAAGCCAAGACCGCCTGCCCCGATCATCGAGGCGATGATCACCATGTTCAACGACAGCATGATGACCTGGTTCACGCCGACCATTAGTAATGGAAGCGCCGAAGGCACCTGAACTTTCCAGAGCAGCTGGCTTGGCGTGCAACCGGTCATCTGACCTGCTTCATTGACCTCTTCAGGCACCTGCCTCAACGCCAGTATGGCGACACGAACCATTGGAGGCGTTGCGTAAATGATCGTTGCGATCATCGCCGACACAGGCCCGAAACCAAATAGAATCAAGACCGGCACAAGATAGGCAAACACCGGTACTGTCTGCATCAGATCAAGTACAGGGATCAGGGCAAGTTGGAACCGTTCTGAACGATGCGCAGCGATGCCGAGGACAAGTCCCCCGGCGACACCGAATGGCACGGCGATAATGATCGAGGATAACGTAACCATGGCGCTATCCCATTGATCAAATAGCGCGAGATAAAGAAAGCACACACCTCCAAGTGCCGCCAGTTTCCAGTCCTTTACATAGTGACCGAGCAGAACAACACCGACAAGAAGGGCAATCCAGGATATGCGAGGGAAGATTTTTACTGCATAACTCCCCTGACCTTCGAGAAAGCCGGTTGAAAGCAGACTTCTGGCGAGATTGTAGGGCTGCTCCAGCACCCAAGAGATGGAGCGCGTGAGCTCACGGAAAGTGAAGAGGCCAAGATCAAACCCATCCATCAGCCATTTCATGAAGTCGGTGAGCCAAAAACGAAGCGGAATTGTCCATGCGCGCGGATATTTGAAGGCCCAGGGGATCATGTCAGCGACGGCATAGAGTAGCGCCGTCAGCGCTAAAGCCACAAGCCAGGTGAAGAGCCAGGGATTTGTTCTGAACCTACCAGTTGACATGGTCCGGACGGCCACGGTCACAATTCCTCACCCCCATCTGCTACTGCATTGATCACGGTCTCCCGGCTCAACTCTCCGACAATGGCGCCGTTTTCCACCACACCGAAAGTAGCACCCTTTTCCATATCTGCGGCACGGGCCAGCAGGCTTCCTAGCCGCGCCTTACGGTCAACTTTCTGGCCATAATCAGCCGATGCGGCAGGCGACATTACCGCGCCTGCGCTCACCACCTTGGCCCGGGGAATGGCCTGGGTAAACTCGCGCACATAATCTGTTGCCGGGGCAAGAACGAGTTCTTCGGGCGAACCGATCTGGATGATCTCTCCATCCTTCATGATCGCAATGCGGTCGGCCAATCTGATGGCCTCGTCAAAATCGTGGGTAATGAAGACAATGGTCTTGTGCAGGACATTCTGCAGGCGGATGAATTCACCCTGCATTTCGCGGCGGATCAGGGGGTCAAGCGCCGAGAACGGCTCGTCCAGGAACCAGACATCTGGCTCCACAGCGAGCGAGCGGGCTATGCCGACACGTTGCTGCTGGCCGCCAGAAAGCTCCCGCGGGTAGTAATTTTCGCGGCCCGCAAGGCCGACCAGATCAATGACTTTGAGCGCACGCTCCTCTCGATTGCGCTTGTCAACCCCCTGGATTTCCAGGGGAAACGCCACATTTCCCAGCACCGTTCGGTGGGGCAGTAGGGCAAAATGCTGGAATACCATGCCCATTTTGTGTCGCCGCATTTCGATAAGTTCGCGGCTGTTCGCCTGCATCAGATCCTGGGCATCAAACAGGACTTCCCCCATTGTTGGGTTGATCAGCCGGGTGAGACAACGCACCAGCGTCGACTTTCCTGAGCCTGAAAGCCCCATGATGATGAAAATCTCGCCCTCATACACATTGAGCGTAGCGCCGCGCACGGCGCCAATATACCCCCCTGCGTCAAGTGTCTCCGCCGATGGCACCTTCCCACCTTCGAAGAGCTGCCCGGCATCCTCGCCAAAAACCTTCCAGACATTGCGGCAAGAGAGTTTGACTGTCCTGGTCATGGTAGGCACCAATAGCTTTGGTATGATAATTTAGGTGCCATGCGACCCAAACAGGGACAAGCCGCCGTCCAATGAAGGTAAAATTTATTGAGTGTCGTGGGATGGAAGAGGCGTGCCCGCCTTTCGACAGACACGCCCTTCACCCTAGGACAAACTCCTATTTGATCCACGCCGACCAGCGATCTTCGTTCTTTGTCATCCATTCGGCAACGACATCCTCAACGCTGCGACCATTGAGATCAACTTCACCGACCATCGCGCTCATCTCCGCATTATCTACATTGAACGCACGGATCGCCTTATAGGCACCAGGCCATTTTTTTTCGCCGCCCTTCCAGCCGACTTTCTTGATCCAGCCAAAAGGCTTGCCGCAATCATAGGCCATATTGGGGTTGATGCCCCAGGACGGGTCATTATAGCAGGCATCGGTATAGGTCGGAAACTCGACAAACTCGCCCTCAAATTTGGCCACTGCCCAGTGTGGCGCATAAATCCAGAGCATGATCGGTGCCTTCCGCTGATACGCGGATTCAAGCTCCGCAAACAGCGCCGCATCGGTGCCGGCATGAACAACTTCCCACTCAAGGCCAAGCGATTCGACACGCTCGTCATCATAGCCGCCCCAGGTCACGGGACCTCCAAGATACCGGCCCATTGGCGCAGTTTCAGGCGTGGAGAAGGCCTCGGCGCATTCGTTCAGAACTTCCCAATTTGGAAGGCCCGGGCATTTTTCCTTCATATAGGCCGGATACCACCATTCTTCCTTGGCATCCATGCCAGTTTCGCCAAGATCGACGGTCTTGCCAGTAGCAAGAGACGCATCCATGGCATCTTTACCCGTGGTTTCCCACATTTCCATGGCAACGTGAAGGTCGCCGGTTTCGAGGCCGGCGAACTGGGCGATGTAGTCGGCCTGAACCAACTCGACATTATACCCTGCCTTTTTCAGCACTTCAGCCATGATATTTGTTGTCAGATACTGACCTGTCCAGTCATGCAGTGTCAGTTTGATTGGATCAGTGGATTCAACGGCAGATGCGGCATTGACCATGCCCATCATGCAGATCGCGGCGCACGCACCCACTACACTACGGATGAAACGGCTCATCGTTTACCTCCCATGGTTACATAATTGTATCTTGTGAGCGACGCCGTGAACCGGCGCTTCTTGATTCCAACTATGGCGAGGGGGTCAAATCAAGTCAACATTAAACCAAATATTCTTTGCATTTGAGTTGTTACTATGTAGAATTTTGTGGATTTTATGTGGCTTGTTTGAGTGTTCGGGATTTTGTGGTGCCTTCACAGACAAACTTGACTCTATTAACGGAGGCTTCGCCCCATGCTTCACCCGACCAGACGCCAATCAGATATTCTTCGCATGGTGAAGCTTCACGGCACCTGCCAGATCATTGAACTGGCCCGTGATCTGGGTGTTTCTGACGAAACCATTCGTCGAGATGTCAGGCTGCTAGCTGATGAAGGTATGGTGGTAAAGGTTCATGGCGCCATTGTTGCACCGGCCCGTCTCAGGGAAGATCCATTTCAGCTTCGGATGCAGGAAAATCGCGACGAAAAAATCCGGATAGCCGCCAGGGCAGCTTCCCTTATCGAACATGGTGAATCCATCATGCTCGATACTGGCAGCACCACAGCCTATGTTGCGCAGACATTTGCTGAACATCGCAATTTGCTCGCTGTAACCAATTCCGTCGAAGTTGCACGGTCATTTGCCAGCCAGAACGGCAACCGCGTCTATATGGCCGGCGGGGAGATACGCGCAGATGACGGGGCAGTGTTCGGCGAAACAGCTAACGAATTTGCCTCTCGCTTTCTGGTCGATAAAGGGTTTCTTTCAATCAGTGCCATTACCGAAGAGAACGGCCTGATGGATAGCGAGCTCTGGGAGGCGGACTTTTCCCGGGTCATCATCCGGCAGGCCAAACAGGTGATCGTCGTTGCTGATCACACGAAGTTCAACCGGCGGTCGCTGGTCAAGGTCTGCGATTTTGATGATATAGATATACTGATTACCTCGGCACAGCCGCCACCCGCTATTCAGGACAAGCTTGACGCTGCCGGTGTGAACGTCATCGTTGCCTGACGCAAAGCGAGTTTAAACAGGAGCCCTTGATGACAAATCAATCCGTTAAACACCTTATTATCGGCGGCGGCATCATTGGCTGCTCCATCGCCTATCACCTCGCCCGGAATGGCGAGAAAGATGTGCTTTTGCTTGAAAAGACGGCACTGACTGAAGGCGCAACTTGGCATGCCGCCGGCCTGGTAGGGCAGCTCCGCTCATCACGCAACACCACCCGCATGCTCAAACGCTCGGTCGCCATGTATGATCGACTGGAAGAAGAGACTGGCATGGCCTTTGACTGGAAGAAAGTCGGCAGTCTGCGTCTTGCGGCAAACCGCGAACGTCTGCTCGAAGCCCGCCGCCTCGCCACCATGGCGCGCAGTTTCGATCTCGATATGGAGATTATTACCGCCAAGGAAGCAAAAGATCTCTTTCCCTATATTGATGAACGTGGCCTGGAGGGAGCAGCCTTCATCCCATCCGATGGTCATGTTGACCCGGCTGGTCTTTGCCAGGCCATTGCCACCGGTGCCCGCAAGCAAGGCGCCGACATACGGCAGGGCGTGAAAGTTCTCGATTTTCAAGTGAATGACGGGAGGGTTACAAAGGTCATGACATCGGAAGGTGATGTTGAGGCCGAAAATGTCATCCTGGCGGCGGGCATGTGGAGCCGGGAACTCGGCCGCAAGCTCGGCATGCATATTCCCGCCTGTGCCGTTGAGCACCAGTATATTGTGACCGAACCGCTGCCTGATGTGGAACTGGTCAAGGGGCTGCCAACGCTGCGCGATCCCGAAAGACTTGTCTATTACAAACCTGATGCCGGCGGCCGCATGGTCATTGGCGGCTATGAAGATGACACGCTCCCTTTTGGCAGGGATGGCATCCCCGGCGAATTCGCCCGCCAGCTCCTTGCCGATAACATGGACCGTTTCGCGCCGCTTGCTGAACTCGCCACCCAAGTGACACCTATTGTCGGCGAGGTTGGCATCCGCCAGATGATCAATGGGCCAATCCCTTATTCCGCTGATGGTGATTTCGTTATGGGCTGGGCCCCAGGATTCGATAACCTGATGATGGCAACTGGCTTCCTCTATGGCATCGCCGCTGGCGGCGGTGCCGGAGAAATGATCGCCGAGTGGATCGTTGAAGGTCGGCCTAGTCTCGATCTCTGGCCACTCGACTGCCGACGCTTTGGTCCACATCACGGTACCAGGGCTTTCATGTATCCCCGTGCGGTGGAGCATTACGCCCATCACTACAAGATGCGCTATCCAGGCCAGGAACATGAAACCGCCCGAGAGCTAAGGCTGTCACCACTGTACCATATCCTCAAGCAACGGGGTGCGGTTTATGGTTCAAAGAACGGTTGGGAGCGCCCATTATGGTTTGCGCCAGAAGGCGTGGCGCCGGTGGACCAACTTGACTTTCTCGAGCCAGGCTGGCACGCCTTTGCCGCCGAGGAACACAAGGCGGTACGTGAAGGCGTCGCACTGATCGATCAATCCAGCTTCTCCAAGTTCGAACTGATTGGCATCGGTGCCCTTCCCCTTTTGCAAAAACTTGCTGCCTGTAATATGGATAAGCCTGTGGGCAGCGTGATTTACGCCCAGTTCTGCAACGACCGTGGCGGCATCGAGGCCGATGTGACCGTAACACGCCTTGGCACGGATCACTTTTATATCGTCACTGGCGCTGCTTTCGGCACCCATGATACCGACTGGATACGACGCCACATGCCAAGGGATGGCTCCGTCCATCTGATCGATGTGACCTCATCCCGTGCCGTCATCAATATTTGCGGCCCGAAGGCAAGGGATGTGCTGCAAGCGGTTTCAGAAGATGATGTCCGTAATGAGAATTTTCCGTTTTCCACTGCCCGCGATATTATCATTGGCGCAGCACCTGTTCGCGCCGTTCGCATCGGCTTTGTCGGCGAGCTTGGTTGGGAATTGCATGTACCGACCGAGTTCGGGGCGCATGTCTACCAAACCCTCCGCAAAGCCGGGGAGCTCTTTGATATTCGGGATGTTGGGTATCGTGCCATCGACAGTTTGCGTCTGGAAAAAGGGTATCTTTACTGGTCCGGAGATCTGTCGCCGGATTATACACCCATTGAGGCCGGGCTGTCCTTCCGGGTGCACCTCAAGTCCGGCGGCGATTTCATTGGCCGTAGCATCCTTGAGCGCCAGATGAAAGAAGGCCCTGAACGCAAGCTCTGTGTTTTTATCACCAGCAAGAAACTGCCGCTTTATGGCGGCGAGACGATTCTAAAGGAAGACCGGACCGTCTCGTTAGCCTGCAGCGCCGGGTATGGTCATACTATTGGCAAGACGATCATCTACGGGTATCTGAACAAGGAAGATTGGGATACTGCCGCATTTCACGTCGAAGTATTCGGGGAGCGCCACCCTATCGACCGTGTCAATGGCCCGCTCTATGATGAACAAAATACAAGATTGAAATCCTGAGG
>Ga0255760_10003432_pt1 | contig 14203 bp, 11 predicted proteins | sample 071ome_25_FD_179960 | JGI IMG/M metagenome (GOLD analysis project Ga0255760, IMG submission 179960) | Coastal salt marsh microbial communities from the Groves Creek Marsh, Skidaway Island, Georgia - 071410BT metaG (version 2) | ecosystem: Environmental > Aquatic > Marine > Intertidal zone >... | reverse complement strand
AGGTCAATAATTCAGCCAGGGTACCCTCTGGCTCAGGCGCCGGCCGTTGCTCGTCGCCGTCCCACCAACTGAGCGTCTCGCCATCGCGAACGACGGTTTGTCGGTTCAGAGGGAAAGGCCCTGCGATAGTAATGATATCGCGCTCCGCAGTGACCCGATGCCATTCGAAACGCGCGGTTTCCTCGGTGTCGTCTGTCCTTAAGGCTAATTTGCCGCGTGCCCTCCAGCGATCAAGGTCTGCGGGCGCTGCGGGGAGGGCGGTGCGGATGGCTGTGCTGCCGGAAGAGGTTGTATCGGGGAAAGTTGTGCAGCCGGCGAGTAAGCCGGTGAGCACCACGGCAACCCAAAAGGAGCGCCGACGACACACCGTGTAGAAGCTAAGGCTCGCCTGAATCCGATTGATCGCTAAGTGGGTAACGCCCCTGTTGGCGTGCCTCACGGTGAAGGGGCTCCCAGTCGATCCAGCGCTTCGCGGATGATGGGGTGGTCCGGCACCTTATCGAGCCCTTGCCGCCAGATGTCTTGCGCTTCTACCTCGCGTCCCTGAACCCATAGCACTTCACCGAGGTGGGCGGCGACCTCGGGGTCGGGAAAGGCTGCATGCGCTCGGCGCAAAAGCACTTCGGATTGACCATATCGGCCCAGTTTGAAGTAAACCCATCCGAGGCTATCCAAAATCGCGGGATCATTGGGCGAAAGCGCCAACGCGCGCTCGATCAGCGCCGCAGCCTCCTGATAGCGGCCGGTGTGATTGGTCAGGGTATAACCCAGCGCGTTCAAAGTCGCCGTATGATCGGGGTCCTGAGAGAGGATGTTGCGCAGGTCGCTTTCCATCTGGTCGTAGGCGCCATCCGACTCATGCAGCATCGCTCGGCCGTAAAGCAAGGTGAATGATTTCGGGAATGCAGTTAAGCCTCTGTCGTAAGCGCCGAGGGTTTCGCCCTCCCAATCCTTCAGCGCATCGGCCTCGAGCAAGAAAAGCTGCTCCGCGGCTGACGGGTACGCTTGGCGCTGTGCGGCAAAGAACGCTTTGATGTCACTTGCGAAGGCAGTATCAGCAAGCAGTTGCGCAGCCAGGGCCTTGGCCTCACGAAATTCCCGAGAGGGGCCGACTGCCGCAAAAGCGGCAATCGCGTCATTGTAAAGATCGCCCGCCATGTGGATGCGGCCGATGTAGTAATTAGCCTCGTTGAGTCGGGCCTCCAGCACTATCAGACGCTGAAATTTTTCTAACGCCAAGTCAAAGTCTTGGAGTTCGAAGTCGAGTAGCGCCGCGGTACCGAGCAACTCCGCATTATCGGGATCCGCATCAAGCAGGATTCGGAATTGCTGGCGAGCGCTCTCATAGTCGCCCTCCGCACCCAATAATCGCGCGTATTGCAGTCGCAGCTCCTGATTATCCGGGTAGGCATCAAGCGTGTCAGCCAGACGCCGGAACGGATCGGCGGCCGAGCGGTCAATTTCCAGTTGGGTCCAGAGCATCACCGCTCGCGTGTCCTGAGGTGAGCGTTCGAGCACCGATGATAAAAGTGCCTGAGCGTGCTCAAAATCCTTTTCCAAGCGCGCAAGTAAACTGGCGGCAATCACCACCTGATCATCCTCTGGCCAGCGTTCAAGCAGCTGCCGAATTGCACTGCTGATGGCTTGCTGCGTTTCGGGTGCGACTCGCTCATAGCTACCGAGCGTCGCCGGCACGTTGACCGGATGCCCACGCTCGAGGGCGAGGGCGGCATAATCGAGCGCTTCTACTGGGTGGTCAGTTCGTGCGAGCCATCCCGCGGCCGCAGCCGCGGCCGCACCGTCCTGAGTATCGAGCTCGGACAGACGAATCGCCATCGCCGTGGCGCGATCCGCGTCGTTCACATACTCGGCAAGACGCAGCGCCCGTCGCGCAAGTCCGATGTCTTCGAGGATGATTGCTTGATCGGCCATCAGCGCCAGGCCGCCGTCATAGTCTTTCAGGCGCAGTGCAAACTCTGCTTGCAACAGCGGCAGCAAACTTGCTTCCGGGATGGGCACCTCGACGGGTTCGCTGGCGACCCATGCCGGGGCGTGCGCGGGCGCTGGCACAGAAGGAGGTCCTTCGGATGTCTGAGGCGAAACGTTCGCACAATTTGGCAGGGCGATGAAGGCGAACAGAATGAAGTAAGGGCGCAAGCCGATCATGAGCAGGCATAGTGCCACACAAGGTGCGACCTCATGCGGCGAGTTGGTTGAAAGTAGGTGCTATGATAGCAACTTATCCAAGCTGGCGAGGGTCTCTACCAGAGCCATGTTAAAGAATCTGGTGGTAGTCGGTGTTAATCACGATTCTGCATCCGTTGAATTGCGGGAGCAGATCGCGTTTGCGCCGGAAAAGGTCCACGAATCGCTCGGTGCGTTGATCCGAGATACGGATGTCACCGAGACGGTCATCTTGTCGACCTGTAATCGGACCGAGCTCTACGGCGTGCTTTCCGAACCCAGTCGCGGTATGGAAGTCAGTGATCAGCTGTCTCGCTGGTTGGCTAATTACCATCGTCTCGATATCAACCAGTTGTTGCCGTCGATTTATCGCAATCATGGAGTGGCGGCGGCGTCACATCTCGTCAGGGTGGCTGCCGGTCTTAACTCTATGGTGTTGGGAGAGCCGCAGATTTTTGGGCAAATGAAGTCCGCTTTTGCCGTGGCCCAAGAGGCGGGTGCAGTCGGCTTTCATTTAAATCTGATTTTCCCTGAGGCATTCCGGATCGCTAAAAAGGTGCGCACCGATACGGCGATTGGTGAAAACCCAGTCTCGGTGGCTTATGCCGCGGTGGATTTGGCACGCCAAATATTTCGAGATATGGAGAGCAGTACCGCGCTCTTACTCGGGGCTGGAGAGACAATCGAATTGGTAGCCAGGCATCTGCGTGATGCGGGTTTGGGAAAACTGGTCATCGCCAACAGAACGCTGGAGCGCGCTGAGTTACTCGCCGCGCAGTTCGATGCAGAGGCGATTCTGTTGGCCGATGTGACCGATCGCCTGCCTGACGCCGATATCGTGATCAGTTCTACGGGCAGTCAGTTACCTATTCTGGGCAAGGGCGCCGTCGAAGGTGCTATCAAGGCGCGCCGCTGGCGGCCCATGCTGATGATCGATTTGGCGGTGCCCAGAGATATCGAACCGCAAGTCGCGGAGATCTCAGACATTTACCTCTATACCGTCGATGACATGCGCGAAGTTATCGAAGAGAACCTTCGTCTGCGGGCGTCGGAGGCGAGCAAGGCGGATGAGATTGTTGCCGCGGGTATCGAAGCGCTCAAGGAGGGGTTATTAGCGCGCGAGTCAGCAGATGTTGTTAAGACCTATCGCGATTCGGCATTAGCGATGCAACAAGCCGAGCTCGATAAGGCGTTACGCATGCTCGAGAAGGGTGCGGACCCTGAAGAGGTGCTGGCCAGACTCGCGCGGGACCTGACTAACAAATTAATCCATGCACCTACGGCGGGCTTGCGCCAACTTGCGAAAGAAGGCGGCAAACGGGACGTTTCGAAGATGGCGGCCGTGCTCGGCTTGACAGACTTCGACGATGAGCGAGACGAAGGGGCGACCCTGCAGTAAGGCAGCTCCGGTAGCGACACCTTGAAAGATTCTTTGTTAACAAAGCTCGATGCTTTGGCAGACCGCCATCAGGAGGTCGAGGCCTTACTCGGTGATGCCGAAATCATTGCTGAGCAAGACCGATTTCGCGAGCTTTCTCGCGAGTTCGCCCACCTCAACGAGATTGTCGGAGAGTTTCAACGCTGGAATCAGTTGCAAGCGGCGCTACAAGATGCGCGACAAATGCTGAATGACCCCGATGACGACATGGCAGCACTGGCGCGAGAGGAGGTTGTGCAAACCGAGGCCGCGCTGGAGCAAGTCGGCGCCGCGCTGCAGGTGCTGTTATTACCGAAGGATCCCAATGACAGCAGCAACGTATTTTTGGAGATTCGCGCGGGAACGGGTGGTGACGAGGCGGCGATTTTTTCTGGAGATCTGTTCCGTATGTACCATCGTTACGCCGAACAGAAGGGCTGGTCTGTAGAGATCATGTCTGAGCGGCCAGGGGATCATGGCGGGTACAAGGAGCTGATTACGCGGGTGGCGGGGACGGATGTCTATGCGCACCTGAAGTTTGAGTCCGGCGCGCATCGTGTGCAGCGAGTTCCAGAGACAGAGTCTCAGGGGCGCATCCATACCTCGGCCTGCACGGTCGCGGTGCTGCCCGAAATCGAAGAAATCGATAGCGTGGAAATAAAAAAGGAAGACCTGCGCGTCGACACGTTCCGCTCCTCGGGCGCTGGCGGCCAGCACGTGAATACCACTGACTCGGCCGTACGGTTGACGCATTTGCCAACGGGGATCGTTGTGGAGTGCCAAGATGAGCGATCCCAGCACAAGAATCGTGCCCGAGCCATGTCCCTGCTTCAGGCGAAACTATTATCTTCCGAGCAAGAAAATCAGCGTGCCTCGCAGGCGTCCGAGCGGCGCTCATTGGTGGGCTCGGGAGATCGGTCAGAGCGGATCCGGACTTATAATTTTCCCCAAGGCCGCATTACGGACCATCGCATCAACCTCACTCTGTATAAATTGGATGAGGTGATCGGCGGCGACTTAGACCCGCTCGTGGTGCCATTGAGGCAGGAGCATCAAGCCGATTTGCTCGCCGCAATGGCTGATGAATGATTTGCCGCGAGCTGCTGGCCTCCGTTGCCATCGATCATCAGGAAGCAGAGATACTGCTGGCTGATACCTTGGGCGTGGATCGGTCCTGGCTGTTTGCCCACGCAGACGCATCGATTGACGATCAGTTCGTGGCCACTTTTAAAGCGCAGGCCGCGCAGCGTTCGGCGGGTCGACCCCTAGCTTACATTCTGGGCTATCGGGATTTTTGGACCATGCGGGTGAGGGTCAATGATCATGTGCTCATCCCGCGGCGGGAAACTGAGCACTTGGTGTCTTGGGCGCTAGAGCGCATCGACGACGGTGCTCAGCGGGTTCTGGATCTGGGCACTGGCAGTGGCGCGATCGCTTTAGCCTGTAAGGCAGAGCGCGCTCACATCGATATGACCGGGATAGACGTGAGTGACAGTGCGCTGGCCTGTGCGCGAGACAACGCCCACTCCCTAAAGCTCGACGTCACTTGGCGCCTCGGGAATTGGTTTGATGCTTTGGCTGACGAGCACTGGGATTTGGTGCTGTCTAACCCGCCTTACATCGCGCAGGGAGACCCGCACCTTGAGAAGGGTGATCTGGTGGCTGAACCCGATACGGCATTAATCGGCGGAGTGTCAGGGATCGAGTGCCTGGAGCAGATCATCTTGCGTAGCCGGGATCACTTGGTCGATGGTGGCTGGTTATTACTTGAGCACGGGTATGATCAGGCTGCCGTTGTCCGCGATCTGTGTCAGCGGGCAGGTTTTAAAGAGGTTGCGACACGGAAGGACTGGTCCGGGCATGAGCGTATGACGGGTGGCCGATGGTTGAGTTGACTGACAAGCAGCTCGCGCGATACGCGCGGCAACTGATCTTGCCTGAGATTGATTTGGAGGGGCAGCAGCGGTTGCAGCAAGGGCGAGTGTTGGTTGTTGGTGCGGGGGGGTTGGGCGGCCCGATTAGCCAATACCTTGCGGCAGCGGGCGTCGGCATGGTGCGTATCGCCGATGACGATATCGTTGAGCTCAGCAACCTGCCGCGCCAGATTGCCTTTGCCGGGTCGGATATCGGTCGTCCGAAGGTGGACGCACTCGCCGAGCGAATAGCGTGCGCTAACGACGATGTATTGGTCGATGCGCGCCCCGTAAAGTTCTCTACCGATACCGGCCCTGATCTGACGCAAGATGTGGATCTAGTGATTGATGCGACTGATTCCATGGCCGCCAGGCTTGCTATTGACGAGGTCAGTTTCACCCAACAGCTGCCCTGGATCATGGGGGCAGCGGTGCGTACCTCCGGGCAGTGGCTTGCCTTAGATGCATCTCGGCATCAGGGGTGTTACCACTGTCTGATGACATCACGCGAGCTTCAGGACGATGGCGGATGTGCGGCATTGGGCATTTTGGGCCCCGTCGCCACGTGGATAGCCATGCAGCAATGCGTGCTCGCTATGAAGTACTTGTTGGGTAAAGACCTGCCCTGGGGTGTGTTACATATTGCAAATGTTTGGACTGGCGAGTCGACCGAGCTTTCGCTGAGCCGCCGTCCTGACTGCACGCTTTGTGGATCTGTGCGTTAGTTCCCGTATGCAGTCCACTGCGGCAGCCCGCCTGCACGCATTAATCCAGTGCTAAAAAGATGCGCCGTACCCGCCAACTAATGAGCAACGTGGCGACTGTAATGCCAAGGATGGTGGCGTACCAAAAATCGACGGTCCCCTCGACGCTGCCGTCACCCCAATGAATGGCAAGTAAATAGCCTACTGGCAGTGCCAGGCCCCAATAGGAAAATGTCACGACGATGAAAGGAAAGCGGGTTTCCTTGTAGGCCCGCAACACGAACGAGCCCAAGATCTGGACGACATCAATCATGATAAACAGTGCAGCCAGTCGCAACAGCTGTAGCGCGAGGAAGCGAATATCGGCCGAAGCGGTATAGGCATTAATGATGGCGTTGGGGAACAGTAATAGCACCGCCATTGTGATTAGCCCGATCAGCGTGCCAATGAGTGCGCCGACGCGCAGAGCCATTCGCACTCCCTGGGCATTTCCAGCGCCGATGGCGTGCCCCATACGCGTCGCCATGGCACTGCCGATGCTCACCATGGGGATATAAAAAACATCCCAAATATTGATAGCAATCTGATGCGCAGCGACGGCAGTATCGCCCAAAGTAGCGATGAGCAAGGTGATGGCGGCGAATACGCCTGTTTCCAAGAAAAACGTCATGCCCACTGGCAGTCCGACCACCAGGATTTCAGTGATTCTCTGTCGATCCGGTTTTTGCAACCAGCGAGAGGGTAAATAGGGCTTTAGGGATTTCGCGGATATCACATAGAGCAGAATGATGCTGGTGGTAATCCACATCGATGCGGCAGTTGCTAACCCGCAACCTTCGGCGCCGAGCTCAGGTGCCCCCCAATGGCCGAATATCAGCATGTAGTTGAGTGGCACGTTAGCGATGAAGCCGGCGACACTGGCCATTGCAAAAGGCGCTGTCACGCCCAGCCCCTGCGTGTGATAGCGCAGTGCCATAAATAGGCCCAGCGCCGGGAAGCCCAGGCCCACGCGACTGACATAGGCCGTGGTTTTTGCGGCGGTTTCATCCGGCAGTCCGAGTAGATTAATCACGACGCCACTCTGCAAGCACATGGGCGTCATCACCGCGCTAATCGCCATCGCGACCCAAAGCCCCTGAGGTAGAAAGCTCCCAATACGGTCAATGCGGTTCGCCCCAAAGTCCTGTGCCACAATTGCCGAGCAGGCAAACAGCGTTCCTAGAATGATCAGGTAGAGCGGCAGCCAAATATTGAAACCTACCGCGATAGCGGCGAGGTCAGCATCACCATAGTTTCCGGCCATCAGTGTATCGACAACGCCGGTGCCGATTTGTGCTGTCTGCGCAATCAGTAGTGGCCAGGCAATCCGCCATAGCGGGCCTGCTTCCTGGAGCAGTGCCGGTATCTGCTGGCCGAGTCGCGGGGGGTTAGAGAACACCGTAATCCCTCACCCGCGATTCAGTGAAGCGCTGATGGTATTGCGCATGGCTGTGCTAGACTTCGCCCTCATTTTTCCCCTACCTATATCGTGCAAGAAATCACTTCACCATTGAGCGAGCAGCCAGAGCCCCCCATTGAGGCGGCTGTTGCGCGCGTCAAGTTTGACACATTAGATCTGGACGCCGCAGTCCAGCAGGGCATTGATGCGCTGGGCTTTGAGTTCTGCTCCCCGATTCAGGGGCAGATACTGCCACATACGCTAGCCGGTAACGACGCAATTGGTAAGGCGCAGACGGGCACCGGCAAGACAGCAGCATTCTTAATCACGATATTCAACGATCTACTGCATCACCCGCTCGAGGGCGAGCGCTTTTTGGGTGAGCCCCGTGCGGTCATTATTGCCCCGACCCGCGAGCTAGTGATGCAAATCGCAGCCGATGCCGAGGAACTTGGGCGATTTACGGGTCTGAAGACGGTCACTTTGATCGGCGGTGCGGATTACCAAAAGCAGCTCGAGAAGGTCAATCGTGCTCCGGTCGACTTAGTTGTCGCGACACCGGGTCGGTTGATTGACTTCATGGAGCGAAGGGATCTCGCGCTGGATCGCGTGGAAATTCTGGTGCTGGACGAAGCGGATCGAATGCTCGATATGGGCTTTATCCCGCAGGTTAAGCGAATTGTTCGTGCGACTCCGCGTAAAGAGGATCGTCAGACGCTTCTGTTCTCGGCGACGTTTACCCAAGACATCCTCAATCTCGCTCAGCAGTGGACTTTCGAGCCCATTACCGTCGAGATCGAACCTGAACGGGTTGCTACCGCATCGGTTGACCAAAAAGTGTATCTCGTGGCGAGCAGAGATCGTTTTTCGGTGCTGATGGAGCTGTTGCGAGAACCAGCGGTGGAGAGCGTCATCATATTTGCGAATCGTCGCGACCAGGTGCGGCGACTTTATGAGAAGTTGCGCAAGGCGGGTGTACAGTGTGGCATGTTGTCCGGAGAGATTACTCAGGCGAAGCGCACGCGGACGCTGGATAACTTCAAATCCGGGCGCACTAAAGTTATGGTCGCCACTGACGTCGCTGGACGCGGGATTCATGTAGAGGGAATATCCCACGTGGTGAATTACAACCTGCCGGAAGATCCCGAAGATTATGTTCATCGCATCGGCCGCACCGGGCGCGCCGGCGCCACCGGTGTATCGATCAGCTTTGCCAGTGAAGACGATGCGTTTCTCTTGCCGGATATCGAGGCGCTGCTCGGGCATTCGTTGGCTTGCATGTCGCCGCCGGCGCCAGCCGCGGCGGATTAACGTCTGCCGCGCAATTCCTCACACCACAAGAGGGTTGCCCCAATAACCGCTGCGGGAATCACGACCAAGTTGAGCAGCGGCACACCCGTAAAGAATGCAACCGACCCGCCAAAGCCGATCGTCGACACCCGGCGAGCCGCACATGCGTCCCTCACGTCCCGAAACGCCAGTCGGTGGTTATCCATCGGGTAATCGACGAACTGAAGGCTCATCATCCAGGCGCCCAGCACAAACCACGCTAGCGGCGCGAAAGCATTGAGGCCAGGGATCAGTGTGAGTAGCAGAACACCGAGCGCCATCGGCACGTAGTAGAGGACTTTCCGGATCTCTCTGAACATGGCGCGCGGCACTTCCAAAAGCGCTGCAGCGACACCCTCAACGGAGGGTACTGGCTCGCCCGTTACGGCTTCCTCTACCTTCTCCGCTAGCAAGGCGTGAAACGGTGAGGTCAGCATCAGTACCGCCAGAGTAGAGATGTATCCGCTCATGAGGCCCCCAATGAGCCATAGCAGCGGCGTGATAATCCACGAGAGAAACTGTAGCCACTCGGGAATCGTGAGCAATGCGGCTTCGTAGAAGTCCGAAATCATCTCATACAATGCCCAGCCCATGAGGCTGAATAAAATCATGTTGGCCGCGAGCGGGACGATCACAAAGCGTCTTAACCCGGGCTGAAAAGTCATCGCGAGGCCTCGAAAAAAATAGCCTGCCCCGGTAAAGAGATTCCCGTTCATATGCGTCGCCGTTGCCGTTTGAGAGTGATTATACTGTCTGTGCAGTAGAGATGAGTGATCGCACGCGTGAATGAAGAGGACCTCTTTGCCGAAGAGATGGCGGGCGTCAAGCCGCTGACGCGAGAGGCGCGTGTGCGGATAGTTAAGGAGCGCTTGTCGGAGGATCAGCAGCAAGGGCGCCGCCGTGCTGCCGAGGGTGAAGAGGTTGCTCTGAATCCGCTGGTCGACGAGGGCGTGCAGCCACTCGACCCCTGGTACGTACTCGAGTTCAAGCGCCCCGGCATTCAGAATGGTGTCTATCGAAAGCTACGGTTGGGTCAGTATCAAGTGGATGCTCGCCTCGACCTACACAGGCTGAGCGTCAAGCGTGCGCGGGAAGAAGTGTTTACCTTTATCACAGAAGCTACTGAGCTCGGCTTGCGCACGCTGCTGGTGGTTCATGGAAAGGGACAATCAAAGTCTTCGGGCGACGCGCCGGCGATCCTCAAGGGATATGTGCATCATTGGCTGCGAGACCTAGACGCCGTGCAAGCTTTTCATTCGGCGAGGCCCGTACACGGGGGCACGGGCGCTGTTTATGTCCTGCTTCGTAAAAGCCCCGAGCAAAAACGGGAAAATCGGCTCAATTACATGAAGGGCCGGGTTCAGGACTGACCCTGGAGTTTTTTGAGAAGTAGCTCATTCAATCGTTGCGGATTCGCCTGGCCCTTCGATGCCTTCATGATTTGCCCGACAAAAAACCCGCTTAACTTTTTCTGCTTAGCCTCGTCCGCCGCACGGTATTGCGCCACCTGATCCGGATTTTGCGCGATCACCTCATCGACCAGAGCCTCCAGGGCGCCGGTGTCACTGACTTGCTGAAGCCCGCGCTGCGCAATGATTTCGTCGGCCTCACCCTCGCCCTCCCAGAGGGCGTCAAAGACCTGTTTAGCCAATTTGCTGGATAACGTCCCATCCTCAATTCTCAGAATGAGCCCTGCCAGACGCTCAGGCGAAATGGGGCACGATTCAATGGTCAGCTCGCTGCGATTCAGCGCGCCGGATAAGTCGCCCAGTATCCAGTTTGCGGCGGCTTTTGGTGCCCGACTGGTAGTCGCGACCGCTTCAAAATAGGTAGCCAGTGCGTGGTTCGGCACCAACAGCGCTGCGTCGTACTCGGTCAATCCGTAGTCGCGGACAAACCGCTCGCGTTTGGCGCCCGGTAGTTCGGGCAGAGCGCTGCGGACATGATCGATGTAAGCCGCGTCTATGACGATGGGCAGTAGATCGGGTTCGGGGAAGTAGCGATAGTCGTTGGCGACTTCTTTGGAGCGCATTGATCGGGTTTGGTTTCGCTCTGCATCGTAGAGTCGGGTTTCCTGCGTAATGCTGCCACCGGCATCGAGAATGTCGGCTTGGCGCTCGTATTCGGAGTAGATGGCACGCTCAACAAAGCGGAATGAATTGACATTTTTAATCTCGGTCCGGGTGCCCAATTCGTCGCTGCCCGCGGGTCTCAGTGAGATATTGATATCGCAGCGCATGGAGCCCTCAGCCATATTACCGTCTGAAATACCGAGATATGTCACCAGTGAATGCAACGCCTTTAAATAGGCCACGGCCTGCTCGGCAGAGCGGAAATCCGGTTCTGTGACGATTTCCAGCAACGGCGTGCCCGCGCGATTCAGGTCGATGCCTGTTTCGTGGGCAAAAATATCATGCACCGACTTGCCCGCATCTTCTTCGAGATGCGCGCGCGTAATGCGCACAGGAAAGAGCGACCCGCCTTCCAGCGGGACTTCAAAGGTTCCCTCGCAAACAATGGGCGCGAAGAACTGGCTGACCTGGTAGCCCTTTGGTAAATCCGGGTAAAAGTAATTTTTGCGGTCAAACACCGAGCGCTCGCCAATACGCGCGCCAATACCCAAACCAAACATCACGGCATAGCGGACGGCCTCTTCATTAAGGACTGGCAACATGCCGGGCATACCAAGATCCACGGCATCCGCCTGCACGTTCGGCGATGCACCGAACTGGGTTGCCGAGCCGGAAAAAATCTTCGAACGCGTTGCCAGTTGCAGATGGACTTCAAGACCCATCACCATTTCCCAGCTCATGCCGCGCGACCTCCCATGTCAGGAGTGGCTCGATGCCAGTCGGTGTCGAGTTGCAGACGATGCGCCGCATTCAAGATCGTGCCTTCATCAAAGGCTTTGCCGATAAGCTGAAGCCCGACGGGCATTCCGTTGACTAATCCTGCGGGTGTGGACAGGCCTGGCAGGCCGGCTAAGTTCACGGCAAGCGTGTAAATGTCTTCCATATACATCGATACAGGATCTTTTTGCTTGGCGCCAAATTGGAAGGCTACGCCGGGTGCGGAGGGTCCCGCAATCACGTCCACCGCGGTAAACGCCTGCCGGAAATCTTCGCTGATGATCCGGCGGACCTGCTGGGCCTTGTTGAAATAAGCGTCGTAGAAGCCGGCGGACAGCGCATAGGTGCCGACGAGAATGCGGCGCTGCACTTCTTCTCCGAATCCCTCGCTTCTCGAGCGCAAGTAAAGATCCTCAAGATCCGCCGGGTTCTCGCAGCGGTAGCCGAACCGGACGCCGTCGTAACGCGCGAGGTTGGCTGAAGCCTCGGCGGGTGCAATGACATAGTAGGTCGCGATGGCGTAGTGGCTGTGGGGAAGATCGATCTCGATGAGTTTTGCGCCCGCAGCTTCCAGGTGCGACAGCGCCTTGGAGATCTGCTCGCTGACCGCGGGGTCCAGGTCATCGTTGAAATACTGCTTGGGTAGCCCAATTCGTAGGCCTTGGATGTCGCCTGTGAGGGCCGCGCTGAAATCAGGTGCCGGCAAGTCGGCGGAGGTGGAGTCTCCGGGGTCTATGCCTGACATAGCGGCCAGCATATGTGCGCAGTCTTCGGCGGTGCGTGCCATCGGGCCTGCCTGATCCAACGAAGATGCAAAGGCAATGATGCCCAAGCGGGAGACTCTGCCATAGGTCGGCTTTAGGCCCGTAATCCCGCAGAGCGATGCGGGCTGGCGTATGGAGCCTCCCGTGTCGGTTCCCGTAACCAAAGTCGCCATGCCGGCGGCGAGTGCAGCAGCAGAACCCCCTGAACTGCCCCCGGGGACGCAACGAGTATCCCAGGGATTTTTTACAGGGCCAAAATAACTGGTTTCATTCGACGAGCCCATCGCGAATTCGTCCATGTTGCATTTACCGAGCATGACAACGCCTGCCGCTTTCAACTTGGCTACCACAGTGGCGTCATACGCGGGCACAAAGTTTTCTAGCATCCGAGAGCCGCAGGTTGTCCTGATGCCGCGAGTACAGAAAATATCTTTGTGGAGCAGGGGAATGCCCGTTAACACCGTGCCCTCACCGTTACTGAATTGACGGTCAGCAGCTCGCGCATCGGCCATCGCTTGATCAGCACACACCGTTAACACGGCGTTGAGCGATCCGTTGTGGGCTTCGATTTGTTGCAGAAACAGCCGTGTTAGCTCTTCGCTGGATACGGCGCGAGCTTTAAGCATCTGGTGTAGCTCGCTGGCCGAGGCGGTCAAAAGCGCGGTATCGGACATTAATCGATCACCTTGGGCACCAAGAAATAACCCTGTTCTTGGGCGGGCGCTGAGGCCATAAGCGCTTCACGTTGATCCTCCCGAGTAATCATGTCCGGGCGCAAGCGCTGGGTCATATCGTGCGGGTTGGACATGGGCACGATCGAGTCAGTATTGATGCTGTTCAGCTCATTCACCAAATCGAGCACACGGCCGAAACGTTCAGTCACCTCGTTAAGTGACGACTCCGATATGGTGAGCCGGGCCAAAAGGGCTACTTTTTCTACGTCGTCCTGTGAGACGGGCATGTTGGGGGTATCCTTCTCGAAGGTCGCGAAAACTAACATACTTGCAGCTTGCCCAAAAACCCCCGCGTTGCTACATTCATCGAGAGTTTGGCGTTCCAAGCTTCGATTTTTAGGGCGTTTTTCGGTCAGCGCTCGTAGCGGACAAACCGTGCTAAACGCGGCGCCAAGGGACGTATAGGCCCGCACTCTGGCGGTGAGCCACCATAGATTCAGGGAATGATGATGTTCAAACGCCTCCGAGGGATGTTTTCTACCGATCTGTCGATTGACCTCGGCACGGCTAATACGCTTATCTACGTTAAGGAGCGTGGGATTATCCTCGATGAGCCCTCGGTCGTGGCGATTCGTATTCACAACGGGCAAAAATCGATCGAGGCGGTGGGTAAAGAGGCCAAGCGTATGCTGGGCCGGACGCCGGGGAATATTCAAGCCATCCGACCTTTGAAGGACGGTGTCATCGCCGATTTTCAAGTCACCGAAAAGATGCTCCAGCACTTCATTGCCAAAGTCCACGAAACGAAATTTATTCGCCCCAGCCCGCGCGTGTTGATCTGCGTGCCCTGCATGTCGACGCAGGTTGAGAGACGCGCGATCAGAGAATCTGCATTGAGTGCTGGCGCGCGTGAGGTCAGGTTGATCGAGGA
>Ga0255760_10003422_pt1 | contig 14223 bp, 10 predicted proteins | sample 071ome_25_FD_179960 | JGI IMG/M metagenome (GOLD analysis project Ga0255760, IMG submission 179960) | Coastal salt marsh microbial communities from the Groves Creek Marsh, Skidaway Island, Georgia - 071410BT metaG (version 2) | ecosystem: Environmental > Aquatic > Marine > Intertidal zone >... | reverse complement strand
AAGGCGCCGCTGGTTTAACCCCATCGCGCTCCTCGAGGAGTTCCCCGCTCCTCCTCCTCGCGTCTTCCGTCCGCTCCTCGCGGGGTTCCTCAAAGTCGCGAGAAGACATGGTTTTTTATGTGTGTGTGTCGTGTGCGCTTTTTTTAAAAAAAAGGCGTTGTTTGACCTGCGTTTTTTGAGATTATTGCCAAAAAACCCGGTTCTACAGAACTATTTAAGGACTCACTCTATTTTATAGGGGAGTTTTAGGGGAAATGCAAGAAAAACGCATCTTTGACGCCATCTAGATGCATATTAAAGTCAATAAAAAGAAGTGATACGCACATAAGTGATCGGTATAGAATAGATATCGCGATTGATTGCTTTTATATTTGATTATCAATCGAATTGATACCTCGAGAAGACTTCAAAGTTGGCGAAGTGAGCAAAATGTTGTGTTTTTCTTGAGAACGTCTCTCACAGCGTTTTTGGAGGTGTAAAAAAGAGAAGAAACAAAATTGAACACTCACTCACTCTGTGCGCTCGTATCAACTTTATACAACTCGTTTGAACGTAAGAATAATGAAGATTATGCACGATGATAAAAAAAGCAAGATAATTTGGAACTTTCCGAAGGTGACTTAGGCGGTGATAGTATCAGGTGTAGCCTAGAGAAATGTGCAAGAGTAGTAACTACCACACTTGCCCACGACGATTGGCAGAGAGTACACGACGTCTTCGAAGGTTCCACATGGTGCCGAGGAGGATCTGTTATCTCCGGAAGTCGCGTCGTCGTTGTCCGAGAAATGGAAAACTTCCGCTTCGAAAGACGTATGCGAAAAGCGAGCGGCTCGAGTGTTGAATGCTTCGCTCGCGGCGGCGAGTGAGAAAATTTTTCACATCTCGGTAATGCCTTCTTTGTCAGGAAAGAACGCAACTTCGACGAATCATCCACAACAGGTTTTACACGTGTATTGTAATTCGCACTTGTCACAGGCGTTGAGGCATGGCGGTAACGTGAACATGTTCGCCATTGTGGTTTTGAAAATAATGGCCGCGTACGGGCTCTCTCTCCCCGACGCGATTCAACGCGCTCGTTCGACGTATTACTTCAACAATCTCGTCGCGCGCTCTGTTGTCGTTGATTTCCTTCAGGAACTCAAAGAGAATATCGATGGGTTAAAAAATTTCGGTAAGCTGTCATATTTTGACGTTCATAGTTTCTTGAACCCAGACGCGCTCAAGAAGTTGATATGCATTCTCTACTCCAAGTTACCCGGAGGAGAGATTGTCGATCCGACGAACGATAGGGAACAATTGAACGCTTGGAGAACGTGTATTAACTTAGCTTCAAAGACAAACGCATCAGAATTAGATTTATGGCCGGAAACTATCAAATGTTCGCTGTTACGATTGATCGGCATCTTCACGAGCGCGACGTATGAGTGTTTCGGTTCGAAAGGTAAAAGTTGGCAATACGACTTCAGAGAGTTTGGCTCTATAGCGCAACTGTCGTGGTATATAAATCTCACGATGGGAATTCGTAACGCGAGGAATGAAATAACAACGAAAGATATCGACACTTCAGCCGACGAGGAAGCGAAGAAGGAGCGTTTAAGCGTTAAATTGAAGCTGGCCAAATTCGCGAGTGCCAAAAAATACGAGAAACGTAAAGCAGAGAGAGAGAAGACTTCAGATGATGATTCCAGAGTACTAAACATTGTTTTTCCTCCGCGACAAGTCGACCTCGCAAATCGAATTAATGGCTGTAGTTTGGTCGGGACTCTTTGCGACGGGGAGAGGGCTATGAAGAAGGTGTATTATGTCCCAGGATTTTGGCCGGTGTGTCGAGGAAAGCCCTGTTGCGAGCCGTGCAACAGATGGCTCACGCGAAAGTGCATACTCTGTCGTTTTAAAAATTTAGACGTTGCAGATGTGGTAAAAGTTGAGTATGGAGCTTTGAAGGGTGCCTCCCTTTGCGAAGGATGTTTTGATGAATACGCGAAAACTATCGCATGGCCTGCGTTAAATACCGAAGACTGCGCAAAACTTCGCAAAAAGGAAACAAAGGCCGTGGAGAATATCTGTAAAACGTGCGGTAAGCACGCGCAAATGGTGACTCAAGAGCTACAATTCTGCCATAACTGCGTAGATTTTTTCGAGCATGGAAATTGTTTGTATTGGACGAAGGAGTTGAGAGACAGATTCAATCCAAAAGGAAACCCCGCGTCATGCTATGAAGACTTAAGTTTTGCAGAGGGCAATCAAGACATCGTCACTTTGAAAAGAGGAAAATCAAAAGGCGGCAAGGGAAGCAAAAGCAAAGCCTATTTGATGGTACACCGAGGAGGTGAATGGATCTCGGCTAACGACCTGCACTTACAAGAGAAATGAAGCGAAGAGAAAAAAGGGCGTTCTTGAAGTCGATTAGAAGAGAGAAGAGAGGAGAGACAACGTTTTAAAAGAGAAGAGTAAACACACATACAAACTCACAGAGAAAGAGAGAGAGAGAGAGAGAGAGAGAAGAGAGAAAATAGAGAGAGAATAATGAGCGAGAGCTTTTTTTAATAAATCATATACATACGCACCAGAATACTATACACCACACAGAAGAAGTTCGCGGCCGGCGCGCATACTTTCCGACCAAACATCGACAAAAAAATGTCGCGAACGTTCACCTTATCTATCCTCGACTCCAAGACTATATCACTGACAGTGATATTGTGACTTGTATTGAACGAATTAGTCCAGTTTACTATCCGTCGCTCGTTTTCCTCGCGTGGCTCAAAGTAGCAAATTTTGGATTAGAAATGTATGCGTATGAACACTTGCGTCCAAAAAAATGCCCGCACGCGTGCATCAGGATGCACAAAACGGCAAAAAAAAGCAGTCATTCGTTTGACAGCGCCGTATACTAACCACCTATCTGTAGATGTCGTCAGAGAATGGACAAGATTTGGACGTCAAAGAACTCACACTAACGAATCTTCGCAAATTTTGCGATTCGTCAGGGACTCGAACCCTGGTCTCAGCGGTACCGGTACCAGTGCAACTATGTACACTTGTACAACTTATGAGCGAAAGTAAAAATAAAATATATATTCATATAAAATTTTACACCTCTCTCTGACTTTCTCGTCGCAAACCCTAAATTTCGAAATTGAATTAGCAAGAAAAGATCTCATCTCTCTCTCTTTTATCTCTTTTTCAGCCCCAAGAAGAGAAGAAGAAGATAAAGGAAAATTGGGAAGAGATCACTCAATCTCTCCACTTTTTTGTATCTCTTTCTCTTTTGAGATATACCACAAACCACAGTTTGCGCGATCGATCGATAATAAGATCCAACGATGTTACAAACTTCTCACTCGTTGTTACAACAATCCTCCTCCGTTTTCACGAGCAACAACGGCGCGATCCGCCGATCTGTCGTTCAAGGTGCGAATGCGAGTAAACGAAAATCATCGTTAAAAGTAAACGTGACGCCGCGATCTCTGTTCAACTTTACGCAAAAGCCGGCGGATAAGAAGAAAGTTGTCGTGATTACCGGCGCGTCCTCTGGTTTGGGTTTGTACACCACCAAAGCGTTGGTGGAAACCGGGGAGTATTGCGTCGTCATGGCGGTGCGTAACCCGGCGAAAGCGGAGGAAAAAGCGAAAGAATTTGGTTTCCCGGCGGATGCCTACCACGTGATGGAGTGCGAGTTGGCGGATTTGGATTCGGTGCGATCGTTCGCGAAGAAGTTCTTGGCGTCCAAGTACGCTCAAAACTTTTCCGCGTTGATCTGCAACGCGGCGTTGTATTTGCCGAACGCGACGGTCCCGTCGTTCACGAAGCAAGGCTTCGAGGAGTGCGTCGGCGTGAACCACTTGGCGCACCACTTGTTGGCGCTGTTGTTGTTGGATAAACTCAGCATCAACGCGAAAAACGAGCAAAAGAGGTTAATCATCGTCGGTTCCGTCACTGGAAACACGAACACTTTGGCTGGTCAAGTCCCGCCGAGAGCGAGTTTGGGTGACATGCGAGGCTTGAAGACGGGCTTTCGCGGCGCGGATAGAAACCAAAACGCGATGATCGACGGCGAACGATTCATCGGCGCCAAAGCGTACAAAGATTCCAAATTGTGCAACATGTTGGACATCAAAGAGTTTGCCAGACGCTACGCGGATACCGGGGTGCAATTCTCCACCATGTACCCGGGTTGCATCGCCGAGTCCAACTTGTTTCGCAACCACACGCCGTTTTTCCAATGGTTGTTCCCGGTGATCCAAAAGAACGTCACCAAGGGCTACGTTTCCGAAACCGAAGCTGGTTTGCGTTTGGCGTCGTTGGTCATTGACCCGCAATACAGCGAGCAAGGCGCGTACTGGTCGTGGAAGGGTGGCGGCGATCAGTTGATGGATAACTACTGGGATGCCGGAAACAGAGAGATCGCGTTCAACAACAAGCCGAGTAAGGAAGGCAGAGACATGGAGAAGGCGCAAGCGGTATTTGACTACTCGAGCGAGTTGGTTGGCTACAAGCCAACCCCGACGATCAAGAAGCTCGATTCTGAAGCCATGGCTGCTCCGGCCAGATAAAGAAGAAGAAACAAACGCAAACAACTTTAGTTAAAAAAACATTTATACTCACAAAACGCCCGCACAGATAACATCAACAACGAGAGAACAAACAAAAGAAGAAGAATTTTTATAATAATATATAATAAAACTACTTTTTTTACAGACTACTACTACTACTACTACTACTACATCGTTACGGAGACGACAACACCTGTTCTAACACGGAAGCGTTCAACCCGAACGGTTCTTTCACTAAATTTTCGTGTTTCCATATCCGCACGATCCATTTATCTTCCGGACCTAACACTTCCAAGCCTTCGTGTTCGACGCGTTCGTCAAACTCGCCGGATGCAGTCGCCGGGAAAAACAACAACGCGCTTCCTTTCCTCGGCGTGACTTTTATATTCAACCGGTTAAACACCGTTTCTCCGCCGGAACTATCTGTTTGGTCGTTTAAATACACCAACAACGTCGCCAACGTTTGGCCGCCGCGCTCCGCGTCTTCTATTTCCGCGCCTCTGTTCGCGTCGAAATGCGCCGCGAGTCGTTGTCCGGGTTCGTACCGAATACACGTCGGCGCCTCGAACGTGTTCGGGTTTACTCCCGCCAATAACTTTTCCGTGTTTTTAATCAACGTCTTCTCCCCGTCGGACTGGCCGCCCAACACGCAACTGCTCGACGTTCGCATCTCTTGCAACTCCTTCTCTTTCTTTTGTTTTTCGAGCAGCGAAACCACCACGGCGACGCCCAACGCGAACGCGTACGCGCCGCCACCTCTCAAAACAATGGGCAATCCAAACTCGTTTAAAACCGATGAACCGTACAGCATATTGATAACCGCAAACCAAAACGCCGGGCCTCGCGCGGCTAACTCGACGAACGCTTTGAAATCGTTCGTCCAGCCGGCGTACGCGATGGGAGAACGTTTCAGTTTGTTAGAATCTTTCGCCGCTTGAACGATCGAGTCGCACTCGGAAGAGGTCAAATACTCATCGATAACGAATATATCCGGAGATTGGTGTATCTGGCGTAAATTCTCGTAGTAGCGGTCGATCGGAACGTGTCGGTCGAGCGCGACGGAAGAAGAAGAAGAAGAAGAAGAAGAGAGCGTCGACGACGACCCGGTTCCTCCAAAGTTGTATCCTCCCGAAGAAGAAGCGTTCGGGGCGAGAAACGAGCGGCGGCGCGTTCTAGACGGAAGAACGGCGACGCGAAAATGGTGGAAAGGTGCCGCCGTTCGTGGCGTTGCAAACGCGGCGAGCCCCGGCGCGCTTGTCGTCGTCGTCGTCATCGTGCTGAAGAAGTGAGGAAAATAATATAAGACTACTAGAAAAACTCGATTTTTATTTACACACGAAAACTATAATATCACTCTCTCTCTCTCTCTCTCTCCGATAGCAGATATACAGACGATCATTTTATTAAGCCTTGATGACTTTGGTAACTAAGAATCTCGTCATGTGTTGTCTGTGACCATTTTTACGTCGGTAGTGCTTCTTCGGTCTGTATTTGAAAACGATGACTTTCTCGTCCTTGTAGTTCTCTAACACCGTCGCTTCTACTCTCGCGCCCTTCACGTACGGTTGCCCGAACGTCGGTTTATCCGTGTCTCTCGTCGCTAAGACTCTCTCAAAAGCCACCTTGGAGCCTGGTTCTAAGCCCGGTAAGGAGTGGCACTCGTAGTATCTGCCTTCGGAGACGAATTGTTGGGAGCCGCCGACTTCGATGATGGCGTCCCAGGATGGCTTTTCGCCCGTCGACGGGGGGGTTTGGAAACCGATTTGGTTGATGGAGGAGGGCGTGGCGGAGACGGTGGTGCGGGAAATTTTTTGTTGAACTGTCGTCGATGAGTGAGTTAAAAAAGAAAGAGAAGATGGAACAGGTGAGCGTGTCGTCGTCGTCGTCGTCGAATGTACAATAAAGACGAGAGAAAGAGAGAGGGAAGAGAGAAATCTCTTTCGAGCAAAATGGATAAAGCTCTCTGCCTTCAGGTTTTCACGAGGGTGTGGGGGGTCGTCACCCGCCTCTCCCACGAGGCAAAAAAAGTCGTCCCCAAACGCGCAAAAAATGGACCGACGCGACCCACAAACCCTCGATGTCTCGAACGGAACAGAATCCACGCATTATGTGTAATCAGAAACCATCGCATTCTGTTGCCTCGTCGAAGTCGATGGCATCTGCGCGCGCGCGCCGTTTCCCGCTCCAATCCTTGCCCCCAAAATTTCTGAGCCATAAAAAGAAGAAAGACGACGAAGAATTCGTAAACGAGACTACTCCGGCGCGATGCGAATTAAGAGCGTACCTCTGCTGTTCGTCGACGCGGTCGGAACGCTCGTTCCGACTAACGCGGATGATCGCAACGCGAATGCCATTTTTATTATTTGTGTGACGCGCGTGGTGGTGTCTAATAGAAGTGGCGTCCGTGCTGTCGTGCTGTGTCTTCTTCTCTCTCTCTCTCTGCGAAAAAAAAAAGCGAAAATTTTTTACAGGCGGTTCGAGATTACTCTCTGCTATTATTATAAGTGACTTAAATACATTCTCTTCTTCTACGCGCGTATAACATTCTCTCTCTCTCTCTCTCTCTCTTTCTACTATTTTGCATTATTTTAATAAAACATCGCGCTCCTAGCCGCATCTATGGCGTTTTTACTATCATATTTTACGACAAACAGGCCGCATACACTTGCAAATAAGCATCCGCGGCTTCGCTCACGCTCGTCACGCGAATGTTGTTTTGGTACTCCTCGAATCTCAAAACGACTTCGTCTAACATCGCCGGAATTTCTTCTGGTCTTCGGTAACTTCGACCTCCCGCTTTGACTAGTTCCGCGTGGCCACTTCCGGCTTGGTACACCGTCGGCATGCCGCTCGCTAACGCTTCCACGAGCGCGTTGGAACACGGCTCTAAATACGACGCGGCGAGGAAGATGTCGTGTTCTCTCAACATCGGCGCGAGTTTTTCGCTCGTCACCGGCGGCAAGGTTTTGATGTTTTTAAACACCATCCCGTCCGGAACGTTTCCGCTGAAGAAGAACTCGTATTTGGAAAAGTCCAAGTTATCGTCCAACCATTTAAACGTTTTAAATCCTTTCCGTTCGCCGCTGGACCACGAGCTCGCCATAATTTTCGTCTTGCGCAACCTCGAAAACGGCTGTCTCCCTCGACTGTGAAAAATCGTATCGTCCACCGCGTTATTTACAATTTGTAAATACCCTTTCGGATCGTATCCTAACATCTTATTCATATCGTACGACCATTTGCTTTGAAAAATAGACGCGCACGCGAACTCGTTGTTGATCCAATACACTCGATCGTCTTCTCTCGCTCGATACGGCAAACTCGCCTCTTTCCTCGGATCTTTGTTATACCTCGCGGAATAATACGGTCCATCTAATCTGTGCACCAACTTCAACTTCTTCCCGCTCTTCAGAAACGCCTCTCGAAACGGGTCCACTTTAAACGTCACCGCGTTGGCCATGTAAATCTTCACCCCCGGCACGATGGCGTTCTCCACGACTTTAATCTTCCGCCGCCGAAACTCCTTCACTAACGCCATCAAAAATTGGTTCCCTCCACCCCACGGCGGCTTACGAAACACGTGAAACACGCCTATAGATTTAACCCCGAACGTTTTATCCGAATTCACCATCCGCGACGGATTACTCTTCCCGCCGGCGCCAGCCGCGCTTTCCTCTTCTCCTCCTCCAACTCCATCGTACAGTCCGTCGCCATCGTCTTTGCTCTTATTCAAAAACCGTCCCCTCTCTTCCTCGCTCCCACCGACGAAAGAGAACCCCGGTTGCCACTCGTTCTCCGGACCGAGCAAATGCGTCAGCTGTTTCTCTCTGAACGACAGGTTCGAGTTCGATTGGCCGAAAAAGTGCGCGAAGTTTCCTCCGCGATGATTATGATGATGATGATGATGATACGACGAGGACGACGAGGACGAAGGATTGTTAAAATCACGCGCGTTGTCGTTATTCCTCTCGCTGGTGGCGTAAAAGAGACCAAAAATCGCGCCGACGAGGAGCAAAGCGCGCTTTTGTCTCCTCGTCATGATCGCCTTTTTTCAGAAATACAGTGAAGCGCGTTATCTTTGTTTTAAAGCTGTGTAACGACGGGCGCGAGGATAGTTTTTGACGAAAAGAATTGGACAAAAACGCACACGTCGCGTGTCGCGACAAAAAAAAGTCGCGGTGGAGATAAAGAAGAAGAATGTCGACCGCGTGCGGTCGATCGCACCCTCTCCTCCTCTCCTCCTCGACGCCCGCCGCCGCTCTTCGTTGTTTCAGACGCCGCCGCGCGAGCGAAAGAAGAGCATCTTTCTCGGTGGCAGCGAACGCATCTTCAGAAGAAGAAGAATTAGAAGAAAAGTTCGTTCCGATCGATTACGAGTCGCAAAACGCGCCCGGGGAAACCGCCGAAGGGAGGTTTGGTCCGGACAAAATTTTGTTGGTGGGTTTCACGCCGACCGAGAAAACGGTCGTGCGTGGGATGCTGGACGATATGGGGGCGGATTTTATCGAGCTGGTCACGCTGACGAAAGATATGCACGAGAGGATGAGTTTGCGAGAGTGCATGGAAGTTGAGAAACAGGAGGATGGCGCTTTTTCAGTCGCCGGCGTGCGGACGAAAATTGTCATAATGAGCGGGATGATTGGAGCGGAAGTGGTGAGCGTGGTGGACGCGTTTTACGAGTCGCAGTTTAAAGATAACGCGCCGGCGTTCGCGTGTGCGGTGCCGAATAGTTGGGAGAAACCGATTAAGCAGACGGTGGATGAGATTTGTGGCGACCACGCCGAAGTTATGAAGCAACGGAATGCGCGGTAGCGATTTCACTATAGTGGTACTTGTAAATATTAAGCGCGCAAAGAACTAGTTCACTGTATATTACAAATACTGCGTATACTGCACGTACATACATACGTATCATGGAAGCATGCTCATCAATACTTTCGCTTCTTTTGATAATTTTGTTTGCTCTTGGACGACGACGTCGAAGAAGGTTTGAACGTAACTTTTGGCTTTTTATCGAGGTAATATCCAAGTCCGTTCTTGCCTTTTTTGAAGACGAAGCCAACTTTAGCTCCCGCAAACTTCTTGGATGGGATAAACGACGCGTCTTTATCTTTCGAAGGAACGTTCTTCTTCGGTTCTTTCTTCTCTTTCTTTTCCATTTTTGCGGCGTTTATAATCTCTTCGTCGTCCGGCCCGCATCGCAACGCGTCTCGCATGGCTGGATTTTTCATCTCTTCTCGCTTCTTCTTCCCAAACAGAGGCGTAGACGACGATGCGTTTGAACCACCGGCTTCCCACCAGCCCGGTTGTTTCTTCTTTTTTGCGACGCCGTCGCCGACAGACGGCTTGTCTTTTGGCACGGTAAACTCGTCGTCGCCTCCATCGTTTTCTTCTTCAGTTTTCTTGCTCTTTTTATTCGATTTCGTTCCTCTCTTATCTTCCTCTTCTTCCTCTTCGGCATCTTCTCTTCCTCGGTTTCCATCGTCATCGTCGTCGTCGTCGTCGTCGTCACCCTCGTCGTGTTCATCGACTGGTTCGTCACCGTTGCCGAATTTGTCTCGAAACTTATTTTCTAATTCCGGCAAGGCTTCGGCGGCTTTCGCTAAAATCTTCAAATTGGGATCGACAAACTGTTTCGCGTTGGCTAACAACTCGATTAAATCTTTCGCCAAAGGGGCAAACTTCCTCGTGAAAAAACTCAAAGCGCTCCCAACTTTTTCGTTTCTTCCAGCTCGACCGATTCTGTGCTGATACTGCTCAATGCTTCCCGGAAAATCCCAATTGACCACGCATTCCAAACCGGCGACGTCCAAGCCGCGGCCGGCGACATCCGTCGCGACTAAAATTGGCGTTTTCCCAGCCTTGAAATCTTTCAACGCCAACTCTCGCTTATCTTGACGCATTTCACCGTGCAGCGTAGACACTTTTTCGCCGTGCTTGACCAACAAATCTTTCACAAATTTTACTGTTTTAATGCGATTGGTAAACACGAGCACGCGCGATCGAGCGCGACCGTCCTCTTTTCGTAACTTATCGACATATTTCATCAACTTTCGAGATTTCTTGTGCTCGGCGCACACGTGAACGGTTTGAATAACTTTTGACGCGCGTTGTACGAGCTCTTCTTTCCCTTTCTCCGCGTTTTTTGCCGATATGTCTACCGCGTTTGCACTCAAAGTCACCTTCGCGTAGTCTTTCTTCAACCACTTTCTTGCAATCTGTTTCACCTTCGCCGGAAACGTCGCCGAAAATAAAGCCGTTTGTCTCTCCTTCGGCAAGTTTTCGTACAGTTGCTCCAACTGCGGTTCAAAACCAAGCGCTAACATTCTATCAGCCTCGTCTAAAATGAAAATCTTACACTCGCCTAATCGATTCTCGCTCGCCTGAACGACTATGGATTTTCCCGACCCGTCGTCGCTTTTCTTGGTCCCACCGGCGTTAAAACACACCGTCGCGCACAATCTCCCCGGCGTCCCAACCACTAAAACTCCCAACTTTGTCGGCGCTAACAAGCTCTCCTCTTGCTCTTGCTGATTCGTGCCGCCCACCATGCACACTAATTTCACCGGCGCAGCTCGTTTCAACTTATTGCCGACGCTCGCAATCTGCTGCGCTAACTCTCTCGTCGGCGCGACGATGAGACCGTCGATGACGTTCTTCCTACTGTTGTTAATGTTATTGCTACCGTATTTCTTACCGCTACTGCTACTCATAAACTCCGCCACCCTCTTAATCACCACGTCAAACGCCGGCAGCAAAAACGCCAACGTTTTCCCGCTCCCGGGCGGCGCCACGGATAAACAATCCGAGTTTCCACACAACGCCGCCCAGGAGGATTTCTGTATCGGCGCAACCCGCCTGTGTCCGATTGTTTTCATCGCGTCGATGAAATACTCCGGCACGTTGTTGCTTTGATTTTCTCGTTTTTCTTCTTCGTCCGATTCGCTCTCTCCAGACTCATCCGAGCCGCCAGTACGCGTTTCCCCGTCCCTCTTCTTCCTCCTCCCTTCCTCTTCCTCCTCCTCCTCCTCTTCCTCGCCCGAAATCTTCCTCTCCATCTCCATCTTCACTTTCTTCCTCATCGCTTTCGCCGCCAATCTTTCCCTCTCCATCTTTCGTTTCTTCATCTTTAACTCCGCCTCTCTCTGTTCGTCCTCCTCCGCCAGCGCCGGCGGCAACGGCGGTGGGAAGTTACACATCCCAATCGTGTTTCGGTTTCTCCCTCTCTTCGCGCGGTTTCTGCGTTCGTTCTCAGAGCCCTTCTTGTTCAGAGAGGCGAGTCGTTTGGCGTTCTTCTTCGATTGTTTTCGGGCGAGGAAATCGACCGTCATATCTCGCAAAGCTTCCTCTGTGTGGTGGTTCTTCGTTCGTGCAAAAGTTTCTTCTTCTTCTTCTTCTTCTTCTCGCGATGTGTAAACCCTAAACCCTGTGAGTTTTTTTCCAGAGCACATCGTCAGACACATCAAGAAACGCCAATTTTTTTTCCGCGAGAAAAAGAAAAAAAGGCTACGACTACACGCAGAACTTGCAAAGGTGTACGAACGACGAGATGCATCATCCGCCCGGCCTCGCCTTCCCGTCTCTTCTTCCTCGCCTTAAGAAGAAGAGGAAGAAGAGACGGGAAGGGGAGAGTCCTCTGTGCGAGTTTTGGAGCGGGAACGGCGGCGTGGCGGAGGATATATGGGAGAAACACGTCGAAGGACGTTTGAATTTATCCGACGCGAAGTTCTTCGCGATGTGCGGCCGCGCGGCGCGCGCAGCCGTCGCGCGTGCCGGCTGGCGAGTCGAGCTCCCCTTTCGCTTGCGCGATTTGTCGTCGAAGGAGACGCTCGAATTGGCCTGGGAGGCTGGGTTCTCGAAATCACCCGCGCGATTTCTCGGTGCGTTTTGTTTTCGTTTTCGGTGTTTCTTTCCTCTTCTCACTTCTTCCTCTCTCAGGCGGTATAGCTCAAGGCGGATCGATCGAACTGGTCGAGTGGGCGCACAAAACGAAAAAGTGTAGGAAGAACAAACAAACCGCTGAATATGCCGCTCAATGTGGCCATTTAGACCTTCTAAAACATTTAAGGAAAGAGAAGTGGAAGATTGGATCCTCGACGGTCATGGAAGCGGCTAGAGGAGGACGAGTTAAGTGCATGCGATATTTACGAGAGGAAGTCGGGATTCGCCAATGGTCACCGTTGACGATGGCTGTTGCGGCACGACACGGTCATCTCGAAGCTGTGCAGTATGCCTTCGAACAAAAGGAAAACTGGATCTCGACTAAAATAGCGTGTGAATGGGCCGCCGAAAGAGGACATCTGAATTGTTTGAAATTCTTACACGAGCGAGGATGCCCTTGGGATTTCCAGACCCTTAAAAAAGCTCGTACTCGCGGTCATATGGAGTGCTACAACTACGCCAAAGAGCACGGCTGCCCAGGACGCTGATTCCTATTTTGAATGAGAGAGAGACACACGAACATCTATCTACCTAAAGAGAGACAACTATAATATTTGAAACAGACGCGTACTTGCGAAGTAAATTTATCATTCTTTACTATCCGAAATTCCCTCTTTTCTTTTCAACTCTTTTGCTACATTTTATACTGCTAATAAAAACTACTATATGTAATCGGTCGGGCGATGCGCGCGGAATGCATGATTTTGTTTTTTCTCTCTCTCTCTTACTCTCTCTCGTCGTCTCTCATTACTCTTTGCATTTAAAGAAAGTAATCCGGACATCGTTTTTGCGCTTGTTGCTCCTCGCCTCTTCTCGGCGCCGGATCAAACTGTAAGAAATTCGTCTCCATCGTCTCACTCACCTCCATAATCGCCGCTTGATTCCCGCATCGATAACAGTAATTTGGCGCGCTAAATATCGTTACCAACGCCTTGTCGTGATGCCATAAGAAGCCTTCCATGACCAACTGATGCGCCCTCGCGATTAACGTCAACCCGTTGTTGTGATTAAACTGTTCGGTAATATCCTGCCCGAAAGTATACCCCGCCCCTCTCGGGCTCATCCCCCACCCGGTCCTATCGTCCGGGTCCGACCACACTAAATCGCAAACCGGTCCTTCGTGCGGTACCTCTGCGAATCGATCAATCTTTCTCACCTGGTCGAGCGTATCGATGCTCGGACTTAACCCGCCGTGCGGGCAGAAAATCTGATTCTCAATGCACGCAGACAGCGGCATGAAATCAAACAAATCCGTGAAAGCTTTCCAAATTCCCGCGTGGCCGTATTTCCTCATGCACTCGTCGTAAAATCCATACACTTGCGTAATCTGTCGACTCTCGTGGTTTCCTCTGATTATGGTGACCCGATCGGGAAATCGGACTTTCAACGCCACCACTAACGTGACCGTTTCCACCGAATAATACCCACGATCGACGTAATCGCCCAAGAACAAGTAATTCGTATCCGGCGCGTACCCACCCATCTTAAACATCTCCATCATATCGTGAAACTGCCCGTGAATATCCCCAACGACAGTCACCGGCGAGCGCACGTTCGTGACGTTCGAATCTTCGCTGATTAAAGCTCTCGCGCGATCGCACAAGCGCAACACGTCCGCTTCCGGCAAAAACTGGTGCTTCAACAACGTCTCAATCATCGAGTCGTAGGTCGGGTACTCCTCTAAACCTAAGCGCGCGTTCATTTTTTACTAAGTGCGTGTAATAAA
>Ga0255760_10003411_pt1 | contig 14247 bp, 10 predicted proteins | sample 071ome_25_FD_179960 | JGI IMG/M metagenome (GOLD analysis project Ga0255760, IMG submission 179960) | Coastal salt marsh microbial communities from the Groves Creek Marsh, Skidaway Island, Georgia - 071410BT metaG (version 2) | ecosystem: Environmental > Aquatic > Marine > Intertidal zone >... | reverse complement strand
TTAGTATGTTTTTAGAGTATCTCCCAAGAGGCGCTTTCACCCGTCCAGGGGCGGTCTCCTCCCAATAGGTTGTCTTGGCACTATCTTCTCGCCTGGTCGTCGTTGTTGTTGTTGTTGTTGTTGTTGACGTTTCGCTTCTTCTTGCTTACGTCTCTTTTCTCCTTCTTTTAGCGCGTTGTTGTGCGTCCGCAGCCTTCGTCTCATTTCTTCCGCGGTCCCGTCCGTTTCCAATTGACGCTCGGCGCAATGCTTCTGCAGTTCCGCTTTTTTCATAGTCGAGACGTTCTTCACTCTTTCGAAAGCGGTTGTTGTTTCTCCTTGTTGCTCCTCTTCTTCTTCTTCTTCTTCTTCTTCTTCGTAAACAGGAGGCGACTTGTTCCCGTCGGAAAGCGTGCCGAGAACTCGACGATGCTTTCTTGGCTTTTTCACGCTGCTCCCCTCGTTCGTCGTCGTCGTCGCGCCCGCGCGTCCGCGCACGACGCGATGCCTCTCGTCGGCAACGTTGTTCGACGCCTTCATCATCATCAAAACAACGCGTAGTATTTTTGAAGTTTTGGAAAGTTCGACACCGGGCGCGCATTTTGAAAATTGAAACCCTAAACAAAACTTTGACACGTTTAAACCCTAAACTCTACAAAAAGGGCGCGCGCGCTTTCGACTTTTTTCCTCAGAGATTGAAACAGACGCGCGCGCAATGAGAGCGACGACGACGACCCCCACGCGGCGGCGGCGGCGTTGTCGGCGGTCGACGACAAAAACAACGATGCTAATTGCGCTCTTATTCACCGCGATGATGAGTCTCTTCTCGACGACGGTGCCACGCGCGGAGGCGATTAAACATAAAAAGAAAGACGTCGTCGATGATGCATCGGCACCAGCAGCAGAGGAAGAGCCCGCGCAGCATCAGTTAGACCCGGCGTTAAATACGGACGAGGTCCGCGATGCCGCCAAGCAAGTCGCGCACATCACGGATATGGACGCGTATTTAGCCGCGATTGAGCATAAAATGGACGTGTTGGCGGAACATCCCGCGCATAACGTGCGTTCGTTTGTTTTCTTTTCTTTCTCTCTCGGGGGGGCCCCCCAGTGTTTTGGAAAAACGGGGACGCGGGGTAGGAGGAGGGGGCGGATTCGCGGAGACGACGACGCTTCCCTCTCTCTGTCTCTAAACGTCGTCTTTTTTTCGAACGATCGCTCTGAATGTCGGGGAGTTTGATATTCGCGCTTCGTCGCTCGGTCGATCGAAGCTTCGTCTTCCGGATGGAGGGCGATCGATTCAAAACCGAATCGGGCGCGTTTTGTGGAAGGGACCAGTATTTTGGTTTTTGCCTCCAAATGCCATCACGACCACTCTCGATTGGAACGATTCCTTTTCTTTTCGCCATCGTCGTTCTCTCGTTCATTCTCTCTCTCTCTTCGACTCGAAATAAATCTCACGCGACGTCGCTAACTTGTTATTTATCGCGTTCACATCAAAACAGGTCGAAGACTATCCGGAAACCGAACAGTTAGTCATGCACTACCAAGCGATGCACCCGGACCGAGAGCTGACGACGGAGCAGTTGAAGGACCGGACGCTGCACCCGGGCAAGTATCACTTGCAAGAGGATCAAAAGAAGGAACTCGAGAAGCAAAAGTTGAGGGAAGAGAAGCGCGTGCGAATGAAGATTGAGAAAGCGAAAGCGAAGATTCGAAGTCAAAAGATGAGCAAAGAGGAGATTAAGCTGTTGAAGTCGGTCGGGATTGATCCGAAGGAAGCGCAGAACGTCGCCATCGCGGAAGTTTCGAAGAAGATGAACCAAGAAGCGGTGGAGAAAAATGGCGATTTGAAAGACGACGAGTTGTACAAGCAGTTTGAAGCACAGAGATTACAGTACATGCATAAGATAGCTACGAGTGGAACCGCGGATTGGGACGAGCAGTTGAAAGCGTACAACGAGATGATGGCTGAGAAGATGAAAAATCCGGAGGCATACGATGTCATCGCGACCGAAGGTAAAGCGACGACGATGGACGCGAATTGGGTCGAACCGACGCCAGGGACGGATGAGTACAAGAAGTGGGTGAGTGAGGGACGACCGAGACCGAACGAGGTGAATTTGATCGACAAAAACGGAGGTTTGGTGAAAGCTGAGCCGGACAAGGTGAAGATCAATCCGAAAACGGGGATGACGTATGAAGAAGAGAAGCTTTTCAAGGAGATGCAAGAAGAAGCGAAGGGTTACAAACCAACCGTGTCGGAATATGAGAAGCAAAAGTACGTGCCAAAGTTGACTAAGTTGCACGATTACTCTAACTTCACGGACAAAATGCGTCGCGGGAACTTGAATACGGATGAAAACGGCATGCAGCTTGAGGAGTACTCCAGCGGTTTCACCGGGGCGATCGATGATGACGACGAGAGCGATTTGGCCGGACCCAGACCGTTTCCAGTGTATAAAGGCGTGAAGAATAACGTGAAAACAATCAAAACGGTGGCTGAGTTTTATCAAAAGATTCAAGTGTGTTTGCAAGAGGCGCCGGTTAACGGCAAGTGCTACAAATTTTCGCAGCGCACGGGAGAAGGTACCATCGATAAATGGGACGTTTCCAGAATCACCGACATGCGCAACGCCTTCATCAACCGCGAACAGTTTAACGGCGACTTGTCCAACTGGAACACCACCGCGGTGACTTCCATGCAAGGCATGTTCAAAGGTGCGAAGAGCTTCAACTCGCCGTTGACGTACTGGATCACCACGAACGTGAAAGATATGGACAGAATGTTTGACGGCGCTTGGGATTTCGACCAACCTTTGGACTTTTTTGACACCAGGAATGTCAAATACATGAATTACATGTTCAGAGACACGTTTATGTTCAATCAAGACATCAACTCGTGGGACATGCGAAACGTCATTTCCACCGAGTACATGTTTTACAACGCCACGAGTTTCAACTCACCGTTGAACAAATGGGATGTCTCGAACAACAAAGTCATGGCGCACCAGTTTGAAAACAGCAGAGTGTTCAACCAAGACATCTCCATGTGGAAAGTAAACGCGGTAACGACCATGGAACGCATCTTTTGTGACGCCCCGAATTTCAACCATGATATACGTGGTTGGTTCGACATCATCTCGAAGAAAGCGAACACGAAAGACATCATCAACAACGGGACGAAATCGTTCGTAAAACATTTCAGTTGCGATGATACGAGCGATTTGTCCTCGTGCGTACCCATCGTCGGCTACTTGGAAGAATCCGATGGTTTCTTCGGTATTCCCAGATACGATCCTCGCACTTTTCAAGGTTTCGAAGACTTGGAGTTTGGCGTCAACGAGGATTACACGATGATGTTAGTGGGACAGTCGCTTCCGGGTATCGCCGTTGCCGTTTTGGTATTGTTCTTCTCCTTCGTGTTCTGGTATCGACGACACTGGTTTGAGTCGTGCTTTGGCCGAAACGCGTGCAACTGGTCGCCGTTCTCAGGCACTGGCTTGTTCTTTGCGCGTGCGCAGTTGATTTTGTTTGCCTTGATTGCCTGTCTCGGATGCTTTCTCGTTTGGAACAAAGGTTTAGCCTTGCAACAAGATGCTCAAGTTATCGCGGACAGTATTTCCAACTCTACCGCGGAAATGAACGCTCAAAGCGCGAGAATTATTCAAGCTTTGGACGACGCGAAAATGTTCACCTACGAGGCTGAAACCGAAGCCTTGGCTTTGGCTGATGCCATCGCGAACATTTCTGAAATCGATAAAAAGATGGAAGAGCTCACAGAGGTTGGATTAGTTACCGCAGACGTAGCTTTGATTTTAGCCGCCGTCATGGGTTTGGGTGGTGTTCTTCTCGCGCTTTCCTCTCTTGTCGGTAAGTGGCGATGGTTTACGTACTTGACTGGATTTCTCACGCTTTCGCTCGTCGGTTCGTGGTTGTTCTGGGGCTTACTCACCGGTACGACGACGTTCTTGGCGGACTTTCAGTACGCCTCTGCAGACTATTCCGCCTCGCAGAAGTTCGGTTACACCTATGATTCGGATTTAGAAAATGCACTGCCGTGCATGGATGGAAAAGACGTCGTTCAACTCATGAACACTGCACGCATGTCCATCGCCGCCGGCGTATTTCTCTACAACGATTTCATTCAAATGTACGATCCGAGAAAAACCTTACCACTCATCGATCAAGAGTACGACGGAGATGCAGAAGCTGCTTCCAAGTATTGCGCGTTTGACAGACCTGGGGATGACTATTACACCGCATTTTGCGACGCCTATCGCCGCGCGTTGATCCCGTCGAATACGAAGACGTACATCAAGACGCAAAGAGGTTATTTCAACCAAACTGCAGGAAGAAACCACAAGGTGAAGATTGACGAAGTTGGAACCATGTACTCTCGATGTCAGTACGATTCTACGCAAGTTGCGTTAGTTGAGCAGTGCGGCAAAGAAGATCCGGCGCAAATCCCGGCCAACTTGTTCGATGCCATGGTGAAGAACTCGGAAGTGATCATTGCATTGAAGGATCAGGAGTCAGACATCATGGCGTTAGCGACGTGCAAGATGGTTTCGGATGCTCTGGAAAAGTTAGAAGACTCCGTAGACGATGCGTTGGAGTCTATGAGCGTAGTTTGGGGTGGGTGGCTTATTGCGGCGTGCGCCTTTTTGCTATTGTGGGGTTCTTCTTTGATGGTGATTGTCCGGTTACAAAATGGCAACACCGGATTAGACTCCATTGTGGATAACGAGAAGGACGCCCTCTTTTCGGTAGCGGTACCGAAATTCAATAGCTACGGGACAGAGACAAAATCTTCGAAGTCGGTGACGGAGAGTATCATTAGCGGTCAACAAGTGGCGTCGGGGTCGTCCACGGACGCCAAGTATAAATATAAGTTTCAAGCGAAGCGGTGAGACGCATTGGAGCTATGAGAGCAAAAGTAGAAATCATTCAAAGAGAGTAATAAGATTAGCAACAAAAAGAAGTTTGTATTTTAACAAAAGTATTTATTCAAAGAACATTACGTCTTCTTGTATTCTGTCTCTCTCTCGCTGTGTCTCTCTTTGCGTTCATCATCTGTGTTCACATGAACTCGTGAAAAGTTCGACTTATCACCTCGTCCTGGTGCGCTTTCGAGAGCTTGATGAACTTCACCGCGTAACCAGATACGCGAATCGTCAAATTTGGATAATTTTCTGGATGAATCTGAGCGTCTTTCAACGTTTCACGCGACAGAACATTTACGTTCAAGTGCATGGCTCCTTTCTCAAAATAGCCCGCTAAAAGCGAACCCAGATTTCCGGTGCGACTTGCGTCGTCTTTGCCCAAACTGCCTTTCGTGATTGAAAAGGTGTTGGAGATGCCGTCCAAACAAGAACAATATGGGATTTTCGCCACAGAGTTCAGCGAATTTAACGCACCCGTATTGTCCCTACCGTGCATAGGGTTCGCGCCGGGAGCAAATGCCTCACCCATTTGTCTTCCATCGGGTGTCGCTCCGGTGTTCGATCCGTACATGACATTCGACGTTATCGTAAGAATTGAGAGGGTGTGCTTCGCGTTTTTGAGGGCAGGCGTCTTGCGAAGTTTTCCGATGAACGTTTCAACAACCCATTTCGCGAGTACATCTGCGTCGTCTGAATCGTTGCCGTACTTTGGAAAATCGCCTTTGATGTCAAAAGACGTGATCAAGCCTTTCTTATCTTTCTCCTGGGAGAAAATCGGACGTACTTTCGCATATTTAATAGCCGAAAGTGAATCCACCAATACGGATAAGCCGGCGATGCCGAAAGCCATGGAATATTGAGGTTCACTATCCATCAAAGCGTATAAAAGACTTTCGTACGCGTATTTTTCGTGTGAGAAATGAATAATGTTCATGGTTGATACGTATAGCTCGGCAATCCAATCCATGTACGTCTCAAAACGTCTCTTTACGTCCTCGAAGTCGAGATGAACAAAATTTTCGTCCGTTTGCGCTTTCTCCGAGAGCGATTCAAACAGCTGCGCGAGTTCCACAGGAGCGATTTGTTTGCCGGAGATTTCATCTTTACCGCCGTTGAGAGCGTACAAGAGGATCTTGGGTAAATTGCATCGAGCGCCAAAAAATTGAGCGTCCTTACCGAGGCGCATGCCACTGACGCAGCATGAAACGGTCGTATCGCAGCTCCAATTCTCGCGAAGGAGTTTATCGTTGATGTATTGGACGCTGCTACTGGCGATTGAGATATCCGTCGCAAACTTCTTAAACGGCTGAGGTAAACACTCGTCGAATAAAACCGTCATGTTCGGTTCTGGCGCGGCGCCTAAATTTACAAGCGTTTGTAAGAATCGATACGAGGTTTTGGTCACCATGTGCTTCTTCGAACCGTTTGCTTCAACTAAAACACCAGCGATGGCATTTGTCGCCCAAATCGGGTCGCCCGCGAAAATCTCGTCGTACGCTTTGGGACGTAAATGTCGCACCAATCTCAATTTGAGCACCAGGTTATCGATGATTTCTTGCGCTTCCTCTTCGCTCGCCAATACACCGGTGCGTAAATCGCGCTCAAAGTAAATGTCTAAGAACGCATCTACTCTCCCGAACGATATCGCCGCTCCATCGTTGGATTTCACCACGGCGAGGTAAGCAAAGTAAATCGCTTGCGCCGCTTCTTTAGCCGTCGTCGCCGGTTTCGAAATGTTCTTTCCGTACTGCTTCGCCAACCCATCCAGCAAATGCAAAGCCCTTATTTGCATGGAAATTTTGTCCTTCTTTTCCATGTTTGCCTCGTTTGCGTTCGAAATATCCAAACTCGCCGCGTCTTTCTGCTTCTCCTCGATCAATCGATCCACTCCGTACAGCGCGACTCTTCGATAGTCTCCTATTAAACGACCGCGTCCGTAGCTATCCGGCAAACCAGTCAAGGCGTGCGACGATCGAACGGCGCGCATTTCCGGAGTGTACAAGTCGAACACGCAATCGTTGTGCGTTCGGACGTTTTCGAATATTTTCTTCGTGAACGGATCCATCCGCTCGCCTTGTTCCTTCAACGCTTTTTCGACGATTCTCGTGCCCCCTTTCAACTTCATCGTCCTCTCGAGCATTTTCGTCGTTTGCAACCCGACGATGACTGAATCGAGCACCGCATCATCCCCGATGTATCCATTCCCGTGACTCAAAATGTTCGATGCGGTTTTCGTATCGCAGCACAACACGCCACCACTGGCAATCTCTTTGCTTTGTTTCCTCTCGACTTCTCGCAAAAGTTTTCTCGTTCGCTCCGTCGCCGGTGATGGCACGAAGCTTTCGTCGTCGCACGGGTCGTAGTTTTTCGCGATCCAACTCGAGACGTCGATTGCGTCTGAATCCGACGGCATCGTTGGGATCTCTCGCGGGAGTTTCTTCGCGTGATCGAGCATGTGGGAAAAGTGACGAAAATAATTTGAGATACAAAAAATACGCGAGAGATACGAAATTGCATCACATTTGGAGCGCATCACCATCATCGTGTCCGATGGAGGAGAACGAAGAAGAAGAAGGAGAAACCACGAGGCGATTTTTAGCGCGCAAAGGCGGCGCGAAGTTTCCCAGGGGCCAAGTGCCGCCTTCGTCTAGAAACTGCCGCGACGTCTCCTTCGTCGCGGGTAAAGGAGGAGGTGCAGGGGACATCGAAGACGTATCGTCTTCAACGACGCGCTGCTGCGCGACGAACGAGTGGGACGAGACGGAGACGAGCGTGGCACTCTCCGAGAAGAACTGGGGATGGATCCACTCGATCGATTCCATGACCAGCGTAGACGGCCCGGGATTGCGAGCAATTATTTTCTTCCAAGGCTGCGCGAAGAGATGCGCGTTTTGCTGCAATCCAGATTCGTTAGAAGAAGGCGTTGGGCAGAAGATGTCCAAAGAGGACGTGTTCGCTGCTTTGGAGACGAAACTCGCGTATTATAAAAAATCGGGAGGCGGCATAACGATGTCCGGCGGCGAGTGCATGTTGCAATATCGTTTCGTGGTCGCGTTGGCGAAATGTGCGCGCGAGAGAGGTTTGACCGCAATCATCGATACCGCCGCGCACGGAAACGACCAGATTTGGGACTTTGTCTTGCCGCACATCGACATGGCTTTGCTTTGTTGTAAAAGCTCAAATCCCGTGCGATACGGAAAGATAACGGGCCGTCCAGAAAATTTCGGCGTCATGATGGCCTTTCTCGCCAAGCTCGAAGAACACAAAGTGCCGACGTGGTTGAGATTTGTGTTGATGTCTTCGGATGACGAAGAGTTTCAAGATATCGTTACCGACGGAGAAGAGGAATTACTCGGCGTTGCCGCTCTCGCAAAGATGCACAAAAAATGCATCAAAGGTGTCGAGATTTTACCATACCACAACTTCGGCACCTTCAAGTATCGAGAGATGCATATACCGTATAAGTTGGAGAAGATGAAACCGCCGTCTGACGAGGTCATCAGACGTGCGAAGAAAGTCATCGAAGGCGAAGGCGTGAAGGTACTCTTGTGAATTTCTTTCTCTTCGTATTTCATCAAATTAGTTAGATTAAGGTATTTTCATTAAAAATGCTTTCTTCTTTTACATACACACGCAAACACGCGCGCGCACACATATGGGCGCGCGAGCAATCAATACGAAATTAGCGACCCATTCTCTTTCGCAAAAAGCTCGGGATGGCAGATCGTCCGCCTTCCGGCTGTTGCGGCGCTTGCTGATTCCCCCATCCAGACGGTTCTTGTTCTTGTCGCGGTTGTTCTCTTTGTTGTTGTTGCTGTTGTCTTTGTTGCGGCGGCGGCATTTGCGGCGGCGGCGCGGCTCTCGGGGCTCTTTGTTCGCCCGCGCTCGATTGCGAAAACGGCGAAAAGCCCGTCGCAATCAACGTAATGGCAACCTCCCCGTCCGCTAATTGCATGGTCGGGTTTACCACCGCCCCGAAGATGATCAAAGCGGAGTCGTCGACTAAATCGTAAATTACCTCCGCCGCCTCGTTGACCTCATGCAAAGTCAAATCCTTCCCACCGGAAATGTTCCACACAATGCCAGTCGCTCGATCGATGCCCAAATCCAACAACGGCGAAGAAATCGCAGCCGCCGCCGCATCTCTCGCTCTGTTCTTACCAGTTGCACGACCAATACCCATCAAAGAGGATCCAGCGTCCGCCATCACCGCTCTCACATCCGCAAAATCGACGTTGATCAAACCTGGTAACACGATAATATCGCAAATACCTCTCACGCCTTGTCTCAAAATATCATCCGCCAACAAAAACGCATCTTGCAAGGGCAACGCGCCGTCCACGGTGGACAACAATCGGTCGTTCGGAATCACAATCAACGTATCTACGTTCTGTCTCAACCTCTCCACAGCCTCCATCGCTTGATTGTACCTCTGTCTCCCTTCAAACTTAAACGGCATGGTGACGATCCCAACCGTTAAAATCCCAGCCGTCTTCGCGACGTTCGCAACCACCGGCGCGGCACCAGACCCAGTACCACCGCCCATCCCAGCCGTCACAAACACCATATCAGAACCTTGCAACGCGTCCTCGATCGCCTTCCTCGACTCTTCCGCCGCTTTTTGTCCAATTTCCGGGTTCGATCCGGCGCCGAGCCCTCTCGTCAACGTCTCGCCAATCTGAATAGTGTTCGATCGCGGCACCGTCGAAGACGTCAACGCCTGCGCGTCCGTGTTCACCACCCAAAACTCTACGCCTTGGATGTCGGTATCAACCATTCTATTCACCGCGTTCGAACCGCCTCCGCCGACGCCAATGACCTTTTTTGTTGTCGATCATCGTTAAAAAGAAAGGAAAAAGAGAAGAACATATGTGAAAATGTCAGAGTCTCTTTCTCTCTCTCTTCCTCTTCTTCCAAAACAGCTTACCGCCAAAAAACGAAAAAAAAAGAAATCCGATCGCGCGATCGAACCAAAAGGAAAAAAAAAGGAAAAAAACAAACACGTACCTTGATGGAAGCGGCGTTGGACGGAACCAGTTTCGGCGTCGACGACGCCGGTGCCGCATCGGTGTCTTCCGAAGCGCGAAGGATCTGTTGTCGTCTGGACGACGATCTGTTCGTTTGTCGAGAAGAAGAGAAGAAGAGCGTCAGAAAAAAAGATTTTGAGAGAGAGATATCAGAAAAGAGAAAGGAAAGGCGGGAAAAATTTGGAAAAAAAAGCGCACCTTTTCGTCGCGGAGGAGGAGGAGGAGGAGGTGAGACGACGACGCGCGGTGGTGCACGTCGACGATGCCAACGCGAACGATGACGCCATGTTTGTTTCTTTTTCTTTTTGTTGTGTTGTCGACGACGAGAGAGAGAGCGACCACCTCTTTTTTGACGATGCGCGATGTTCGATTTCCTTCGCGGAGAGAAAAAATGCCAAATTTTTTTAGGGTTTCAAAAGTGTTCACAAACAAAAGAAAAAACGTGAAAAAGCCGTTGGTCGGGGTCTCGCTTCATCACTTTTTACGACATGTCGCAGCGGCAGCAGGAAGCGACGACTTCTTCTGGCGTCGTCGTCGACGACGAACTGTTCGAAATCGACTCGATAAACTTGGAAATCACGCGGTGCGAGTTGCAGCTGTTGCGACACAAGAAAGGATTCGGGAAGATAGTTGACGATGAAGCGCAACGACCACCAACGAGAGGAGGAGGAAAAGGAGGAAGAAGACGGTGGACAAACTCGAACGCGACGGTGTACCGAAAACCGAACGAACGCTCGAAGAAGGAAAACGTGATCGAGAAGAGCGCGTTTCCAGACTTGGAACCTTTTGTCGTCGAGGGGAAGGACGGTGCCATCGCCGCTGGTCGGCGGAGTGACCACGCTATCGAGGAAGGAACAACAACAACAACAACGAGAACAACGAGAACAACGAACAGACACTCGCTGGAGCGAGCGCTGAGAAAAGCGGACGAGGAGAAACAATCGACGTACACGTTTCGTCCGCGAACGATCGCGAAAGCGTTCATGGAAGAAGATTCGGAACGGAGAAAGGCACGACGGGAGAGGTTGCTCCAATCGAGATTGGATATCGTGCGCGCGAGAGAAGCGGCGAAGAGAGAGGCGGAGAAGGCGGCGTTCGAGAAGGAGTGCACGTTTCGACCGAAGATATTAGCGACAAAGAGCAAGAACGGAAGAGAAGAAGATGTCGTGGAGAATGTGAGCGATCGATTGTACGTAGAAGCGCGAGTGCGAGAGGAACGTTTAAGAGAGCGCCGCGAATGCGAGGAGCAAAAAATGCAAGAGGAGTTGCGACGCACTTCGGCGAGGAAAGCAAGGAGTTCTTCCTCCCCTGCGTCTGTTTCGCCCGGATTGCCCATGCACGAACGACTGAAGGAGATATCAGAGAAACGAGAACGCGCCATGCGCGAGGTGGCGCAGAAAGTCGACGCGGCATTTCGAGAGGCGCACACGTTCAAGCCGCCGAAGATGCGAAGCACGAGCGAAAAATTAGCCGCGCTCGCGAATCGACGAAAGAAAGAGAACGACACTGTTACGCTGAAACTGAAAGCAACGAGGGAAAGCGTCGGCAAAGAAAGTGGAGAAAAAAACGAAAGCACAAAAACATCGTCGCCGCAGGGTAAATCGTCGAGTAACATCTCTGCCAAATCGGAAAAAATCGTGCGCAAAAACATTCAAAGCGGCAAAATTGGCGAAGGCTTCTTGGAGAGACAATACGAATTCGCCTCGAGAGTTCGCGCAAAACGAGCGGATACGAACGCGTTGCGCGAAAAACTCTTCGATATTGAGTGCACGTTTTCTCCCGAGATACACTCATCTACGTCACCCTCGTTTTCAGAGAAATATAACCACTACTACGAGACGCAAAATGAACGCGCCAGACGCCTGGCGATTACCGAGGCGCAAGACATGCACCAACGCGCTGAAAGTATGCGCCGAGAACGCGACAGACAATTCACGTTCGTACCAAAAATAAATGATAAATCAAACCTCATAGCAAACCCGACGAATTTAGACGAACTCGCGAGTTCCAAATCCAGAGATTTAGAGAGAGAAGCCGCAAAGAGAGTTCACGAAATGGAGACGTTGAAAGAGTGCACATTTAGCCCGCACGTGAATCAGAAAACAGACGACGCGGATTTCCTTCTCGCAGTGAGCAAGAAATCCGGCAGTTACGGTAAATACGACGCGGATACAATCACGAACCGCGTGAAATCGGAAAAAGAAACGCGCGAGTACAACTTGGAACAAGCCAGACGCGAACGCGAATTTGAAGAGCGTAAGACGTGCACGTTTTCACCACAGATTAGAGCCGAAATCGGGATTGCGAATCCGCACGTTCCTGCAGAAGATATCGTCAAAGGCATAGATAAGTATTACGATAACGTCGAAAAAGCGACGAAAATAAGAGCCGAGAAAGAGAGCAGGAGACAAAAAGTTTTTTTAGAAAACGTTTCCCAAATAGACGTGCGACATAAAATCACGAAACCGAAAGAGTTCAACTTTGCTAAAAACCAGACCCAGAGATTGAGAGAAAGGGAAGAGATGTTGAAAAGAGAGAAATTGAAAAGAGAAATGAAAGAGTGCACGTTTCGGCCGAAAATTAACGATTATTATCGTCCGATGAAAAAGGCGAGTGATTTAATGGTGACCACATCTTCTTAACTTTTAAAACAAAAAAACATTTAATGTTAAGGAAACGCAGCGATGAGCGGCTTCAATTCTACTATTCTAGAGCTACTATATTGACTAGCTTTCTCTTCAGTGACTAATTTTTCCAACTTGCGAATGTTCTCTGGAGTGCTTCCGAGCGAATTTTCGGTCGTTTCGACGCACATCGCGGCAACTTTCGAACCAAACGTGGCCGCGTCGACGTTTTCTTTGAAATTGAATTTGACCTTTGACAATGAGGCGAGTTTGAATACCGCGCCAGCCACGAAAGCGTCTCCAGCGCCAACTACGGACGCGTTTTTACCGCTCACGCTCGCCGCTTTCACGTGCGCGTATCTCGTCTTACCACTTTCGGCGCAGCTGGACGACACAATCGAGCCTAACTCGCCGAGCGTCAAAAAGACCACCTTCACGCCGTGCGAATGTAAGATTTGTAAATCGCCAGCTAAAACATTCAGCGCATCCTGCGCCGAAGCGAATTTCAAATTGGGATTGAACGGACACGGCGACGGTGGCGAACCGGGTGCTAACTTTCTCCTCAAAGCGTTTGCCATCTCGCGAAGCTCTTTTGCGTTTGGCGACGTCGCATCCACCGCATCCACTATGCTCGCAATCTTCATCGATTTGGTCACGCTAGTAGGCTCGAAAAATACATAATCGCGTTCACTTTTACTACTCACGACGTTCCGCAAAGCCTCTTCGGACAGATTTGCGTCGCACACTACAAAGCGCTGAGTGGATCCCCGAACTCTACGCAAAATAGGTATCTCGACATCCGCCACGTCCGCCACGCACGCGAACAGTTCGTTCTCTCCGTCGATATCATCTAGCAAAGCCACCACCGTAGACGTTCTCAAACCGTATTCTATCCTCACATCTTTCACGTCGACTCGTAACTCCCGCTCCAACTGTTCGACCATCTTTCTTCCCGCGAAATCTTCCCCTATTTGCGAGTGCATGTGTACGCGCATCCGTTCGGTATCATCCGCCGCAGCAGACACCATCGACAAAGCGCCCAGCGTTTCGCAAATATTTCTCCCGACACCTCCTGGCGTGTACGAACACGACCCCGGTACCGATGTCCCTCGTTCCAGCGAAGACGATGACGACGTAGACGACGACGACGACGACGACGTGGTACTCTTCTTACACTGAATATCCATGACTATCGCTCCGAACACGTGCAAAGATGTTGTTGTTGTTGTTGTTGTTGAAAAAGAAGAAGAAGGTGTTGAAGAACTCGCCGTTGGATTCATAAACGCGCGAGAGAGATGCTCGATGCGTCGTCTCGTTGATGTAGATGCATCGAGTGCTTCTCGTCGCATGGTTACGATGTTGTGTAAACTTTTTTAATGTGGCAGATTGTTTGTTGTTAGTTGTTGTTTATGGTACTAGGGGTGTGCGCGTGAAACAAAATCCAGGTGTAGGCAAAGTCAACATGATCAAAGAATAAATATCTATGTACATTAAAACGAATCGAATTATGGAAACAATATAAACTTTTTAATAGTTTCTAATGCACGGGTCTCTGCATTGCATGTGCACGTCGTCAATCGCGCGTAAAGTCTCTTCGCTTAACGTGATCCCGGGTTCGAACGCGTCGATGTCCTCCTTCAACTGTTCCATGGTGGTCGCACCGATGATGGTGCT
>Ga0255760_10003406_pt1 | contig 14252 bp, 14 predicted proteins | sample 071ome_25_FD_179960 | JGI IMG/M metagenome (GOLD analysis project Ga0255760, IMG submission 179960) | Coastal salt marsh microbial communities from the Groves Creek Marsh, Skidaway Island, Georgia - 071410BT metaG (version 2) | ecosystem: Environmental > Aquatic > Marine > Intertidal zone >... | reverse complement strand
ATCTTACAATTTATTAGATAAAATTTTGCGAATTCCTGTAAAAGCTAATCAGAAAAAATTTAACTTATGGGAACAGAGTGTAATCGTTCATGAATTAGTTCACTCACTACAGGGACAAGTAGTTGATCTATCAGGATGGTATTTAACAATGAAAGAAGCAGATGATTTTTCAGATTATCCGGGTAGAAGAGCAATTATGGAGGCACAAGCTGATCTTATACAAGCAAGATGGGAAGGCGGCTTAGATAACTACGATAGAACAGCAATGAACTCTCAACAACCAAATATTTCTTGTGCTGTAAGTTTGCCAAGTTACTTCTACATTCCATTTGATCTTTACTACTCATTTGGTCCTCAAGTAGTAAAAGAAATTAATTCGAATGGTGGAATGGATGCTATCAATGCAGCATTATTTGAATTACCAACAGATGAACAAATTTACAGTAGTGAAAAATATTTTTCTGGTGAAGTTTATGATGAAGTTTCTTTAAATGAAATCTCTATAAACAATTTTTCTTTAATAGATGAAGGAGATATCGGATCTTTGGATATAGTTTACATTCTTCAGGACTTTATTGGAAGAGTTGAATCTGTTAAAGCAGCAATTGGTATCGGTGGTGGTGCATGGAAAGATTATGTAGATGATGATGGAAATCTTGTCATGACACTAAAAGTTTCAGGTGATACAGCCCAAGATTTATCTGAAATTTACGATGCATATTTACTTTGGACAAAAAATCAAGGGAGGTTTGCGGATGCAGAAAGTTTTGCTAATGGACAATTGTTTGCAGGGGACACAAATTTCTGGATGTATAACGATGGCACTTTTATCAGAATGGTGTTAACACAAGATAGAAGTATTCTTGATGAGATTGCAGACCAAATAGCTGATTTTTAAACTGTGGGTAGTTTTTACATCTGCCCAACTCCAATTGGAAATTTAGATGATATCTCAAAACGAGTAGTTGACACCCTCTCTGATGTTGACTTTATTTTTTGTGAAGATACCAGACGAGCAGGAAAGTTAGTCTCAAAATTTGGGATAGATACTCCCTTAAAGTCATATTTTTTAGGCAATGAGCATATTAAGAAAGATGAGATTTTATCTTTACTCAAGGATGGAAAGGATATTGCGTTAATTTCTGATGCTGGAACGCCATTAATCTCAGATCCTGGAATGGAGTTGATTAAAGATTTGGTAGCAAATGAAATCAATATTATCTCACTTCCTGGTCCTTCAAGCATCCTTCCAGCATTGACAGTTTCTGGATTTGATATCAATGAATTTCAATTTTTAGGATTTATTCCAAAATCAGGTAAAGAGAGAGTATTGTTTTTTCAGAAGATAGCCACTTCAAAGGTAACTTCAGTTTGTTTTACTTCTCCTAAAAGACTTAAAAAAGAGTTAATGTATTTTCTTAAGAACAATTTGCAAAATAAAATTGTTATTTGCAGAGAGATATCAAAAAAATTTGAAACAATTTATCGTGGTAACGCAGAGGCTTTACTCCAATCTTTACCTGAAGATATCAAAGGGGAAATCACACTTGTCGTTGAAGGTAATCCCTCAAATAAATCTAGAGATTTTGATTTAGAAAAGACGTTAAAAATACTTTCTACCAGCAACTTGTCGAAAAAAGATATTTCTAAAGCAGTATCGGAGATTTCAAATTACTCTAGTAATGAAATTTATGATCTTATTAAAGATCTTTAATACTGGTTAAGCATTCACCACAAATGAAGTTGTCTTTGATTTGTTGAACAACTTTTGTATTTTTACAAAAAGTACACAACTGGTCTCTTTTTGTAATTATTAATTTACCTTCTTCAACATACAATGAAATTTCATCTTCGTGAGAGATGTTAAGGGCTTCACGAATAGATTTTGGTATAACAACCCTGCCTAATTTATCAATTTTACTTTTGTTGCCTTTACTCATAATTTTTTATACACCTATTCTTATATAGTAGTGAAAAATAATGAAACATTATCGCAATATAAATGGGTAGACACTCACTGCCATCTTCAATTAATGAAGAGTAGTAATAGTGAAAGCGATCTATTTAATCTTCACTATGTAATTATTCCCGGTGTGGATGTGAGTACCTCCCTCAAAGCTGAAGACATGTCAACTAACCTATCAATGGATTCGTATTGGTCAGCAGGATTGCACCCCCATGAAGCAGATAATTTATCTGATTGTAGAGAAGAGCTTTACAACTTAATGGAACGGGCAGATCTTATAGGAGAGACAGGCTTAGATTTTTATCGCAATATGTCTACTCGTGATAATCAGATTGAAAACCTACTATTTCATTTAGAAGTAGCTGAAGAGATGTCAAAACCAATCATTATTCACTGTAGAGATAGTTTTAAAGAAGTTTATCAAGTTCTGCAAGAAGGAAGATATTCGATGCCTGTCATTTTACATTCTTGGACTGGAGGTAACAAGTGGACAAAACAGTTTAAAGAATTAGGAGTGTATTTTTCCATTTCAGGAATTGTTACATACGAAACTGCTCATGATTTACAAGCTTCCGTGAAACAAATTCCTTTAGATAGGCTTCTACTTGAAACTGATGTACCGTATCTTACACCTGAACCTTATAAAGGCCAATCAAATGTACCATCAAATATAATGTTCACAGCACAAAAACTTTCAGAACTTGTTGAGACAGAGTTAGAAGAGCTTTCAAAGATAACGATTCAAAATACAGATGTTTTATTAGGAAGAAATCATGAGTGAATATACATGGATAGATAAATTAGATTTCAAACCTAATTCAAACTTAGGTCAAAATTTTTTGATTGATACAAATATATCTAGAAAAATTACAAAACTTGTCCAAGGGCAGTTAGCTGATCCAATACTTGAAGTTGGTCCAGGTACAGGATCACTTACCAATGAACTTTTAAAAGATCAATACAGAATTAAAGCACTAGAAATTGACTCTTCTGCGGTAAGTGTATTACAAGAGAGATTTTCTGAGGTTCCAAATATAGAAATACTTAACGAAGATGCAATGATGTTTGATTACTCTCAGTTAACTGGTCCTTGGTGGATTTTTGTATCAAATCTTCCTTACAATATCGGAACTCGTTTATTAGTAAAATTGGTTACTGAGGTTCCAGTGCTTCATAGGTATGTAGTCATGCTGCAAAAAGAAGTTGCTCAACGTATTGTTGCTCAACCCGGCTCAAAAGATTATGGAGCAATATCAGTACTTTTTAGTTTGTACACAACTTCAAAACTACAGTTTGACGTTTCGAAAAACTGTTTTCATCCACAACCTAAAGTCACATCCTCTGTTATCACAATTCAGAGAGAGGCTTTAATTGATGAAGATATTCGTTTTCAAGCGTTTGAAATAGCAAAAACTGCTTTTCAGCAAAAAAGAAAAAAGATACGAAGCTCACTCAAGACAATACTTACTGAGAGTAAGTTAGAGGAGTTAGGTTTAGATCCAAATTCACGCGCTGAAGAGTTGTCGCCGGAAGATTTTTATAAAATAGCGGAGATGTCAATATGAATTTTCAAACTGCTGCAAAGATAAATCTTAATTTAAAAATTTTCCCTATAAATGAAGGGGATAGTTTACACAATCTTGAATCTGACATGGTTCCTATCAGTTTGTTTGACACAATATCAATCGAAGAAAATGATTTTGATGAAATTTTGTTTAACAGAGAAGAACTAAATGGAATTGAAAGCACTTTGCACACGTCATTAAAGCTAATCAGAGAAGCAAATCCTAATTTCTCTATAAAGTTTAAAATCTATGTGGAAAAAAATATTCCACATGGAGCTGGCCTTGGAGGAGGAAGTTCAAATGCAGGAGGTTTAATAAATTTCTTAATTAATAAATATGATTTAATGACACCTGAGTTCATAGATATTGCAAACAATATTGGGAGCGATGTTCCATTTTTTGTAAACAACAAACCAGCAAAAATTTCAGGTGTAGGTGACATCATTACTGAGTTGACTACAGATAGCGTTGATGAAATATTATTGGCCGTTCCAAAGCTTCATATAAATACTGGTAGTGTGTTTAAATCTTTTGATAAAAGAGTAAAAGAAGGTTTTGTTAATAAAAGAAAAGCCTATTTTTCAAATGATTTATGGGAAGCTGCTGTAGAGATAGAACCTGAATTAGAACTAAAGCAACAAGAATTAAATCAACACTTTAACAGAGAGTTTGTAATGTCTGGCAGTGGCTCATCATTTTTTGCTCCTATTGACAATATTGATTTCATGGAATCAGATATCGAAAAACTTGATTTACAGTTGCTTTCGATTTGTAAAAAAATTGATTCCTGTTTCTTTCCAATAAGTGATTAGAATAAATGAATAACAATTGGGGGATGGTGTAATTGGCAACACAATGGGTTTTGGTCCCATCGTTGAGGGTTCGAGTCCTTCTCCCCCAGCCATTTTTGAAATGAAAATAGCAACAATCATTTTAGCTGCCGGTAAAGGGACACGAATGAAGTCTAATTTACCAAAAGTTCTTCATAAAGTACTTGGAAAAGATATCTTACAATATCCAATTAAAGCTCTAGAACAATATCAAAATAATTACATAGTTGTGGGGCATGAATCTGAAAAAGTTATTGAAACATTACCTGAGAATATTCGATATGTAGTTCAAGAAGAACAATTAGGCACTGGCCATGCTGTCTCTATAGCGGTAAATGATGAAAGTTTTGTAAATGAAGCAAGTGATTATGTTGTAGTTGTTCCAGGAGATGTTCCATTAATTCGTAAAGAAGACATTGAGAACTTGATCTCTAAAGTGAGTAAATCGGAAAGTGCTGTGGGTTTTTTAACCGCTGAAATAGACAATCCTTTTGGCTATGGAAGAGTTATTAAAGATGGTGATTTAATACAGATTGTAGAAGAAAAAGATTGTACAGACGACCAAAGACTTGTTAAAGAAATTAATTCTGGAATATACTGTTTTAACTCTGCATTTCTTTCTCAGCATATTAACCAACTCAATACTGAAAATGCTCAAGGGGAATTGTATTTAACTGATTTAATTGGTATTGCAAATCTAGAAAATTTAGATATCGTTATAGTACAAGTAAGTGAAGAGTCAATAAAAGGAATTAACTCTATGGGTCAACTTAATGAAGTTGAAGACTTGATGCAAAAAGAACTAATTCAAAAGTTCATGGATGAAGGAGTATATTTTCAAGATCCAACATCTACATATATTGACTCAGATGTAAGTATTGCTTCAGGTTCAAAGATTTATGCAAATTCTCACCTCAAAGGTAATACTACAATTGGTAAAAATTGTGAGATTGGTCCAAATGCTCAAATAAATAATTCCACAATTGGTGATAACTCAAAAGTTTTAAATTCAGTAATCGAAGAATCTGTGGTTCATGAAAACGGTAGTATTGGTCCCTTTGCACATATACGACCAGGTTCTGAACTTGGTGAGAATGTAAAAGTTGGCGCTTTTGCAGAAACTAAAAAATCTAAACTTGGAAAAAATTCAAAGGTTCCACATTTAGCTTATGTTGGAGATGCTGAGTTGGGTGAAAATGTTAACTTTTCAGCGGGTGCAATAACAGTTAATTATGACGGTCAAGATAAGCATAAAACAAATATTGAAGATGGAGCATTTATAGGTTCAGATGTAATGTTAGTTGCACCTATCACCGTAGGTAAAGAGGCTTTTGTTGGTGCTGGCTCTGTTGTTACAAAAGATGTTCCTTCCAAAGCATTAGCAATTGAGAGAAACAATCAAAAAAATATTGAAGGTTATGTTGATAGGAAGAAGAAAAATGATTGAGCAACCAGGCAAAAAGAAAATGTTGCTTTTTTCTGGTTCTTCCAACATAGAGCTTGCTGAAAAAGTTTCGAATCATTTAGGTACCGAGATTGCTGAAGTTGAAACAAAAGAATTTGCAAGTGGTGAGTTGTATATCAAGATTGGGGAGAGTGTAAGAGGTGCAGATTGTTTTGTGATGCAAAGTCACTCTGGCGATATTAATAAAACGATAATGGAGCAACTTCTTTTAGTTGATGCTTTAAAAAGAGCCTCTGCAAAAAGAATTACCGCTGTTTTACCTTTTTATCCATATTCAAGACAAGACAAAAAGGCGTTACCCAGAGAGCCTATTTCGGCAAGACTAATTGGAGATCTCTTTGTTGCTTCAGGGGTGGATAGACTTGTATCAATTGACTTACATACACAACAGATACAGGGGTTTATTGATGAACCATTCGATCACTTAACTGCAGTACCATTATTTGTAGATTATTTCAAAAATAAGTTAGATGGACCAATATCTGTAATTTCACCAGATGCTGGCGGTGTGAAAAGAGCAACTACTTTTGCAAAACATCTTGAAGCTTATGTTGGCTTTGTTCACAAAAAGAGAGACCCAAAAATTCATAATGAAGTGCAGTCCTTTACTGTAATCGGTGAAGTTGAGGATAGAAATATCATTATTGTAGATGACATAATAGATACAGGAGGCACAATTGCAGCTGCATCTCGAATAATAGAACAAAAGGGAGTTCGTTCTATTAATGTTGCAGCAACTCATGGAATTTTTTCTGATGGTTCAGTTGAGAAATTGAAAGATACACCAATTGATAGAATTGTTACTACAGATACACTTGTACAAAATGGTAATGCTGAAGCGATTGGTAAAGTAGAAGTGCTCAGCGTTTCTCCAATAATTGCAAATGCATTAACATCAATATTTACGGATGATTCAGTTTCCGCACTTTTCATGGGCGAAAACGTTTTATAGGAGAGAGTTATGGCTGATAAAATTAAAGCAAAAGTTTATATGGTAGGTGCCACTTCAGGAATAGAAGTAGAAGTAAATGATAAAGACAAGTTCCTTGAAGAGCTCTCAACCCTTTCGAAAACCCACTCTTTTTATATGCACAAAGATGATGATGGTGAAATAGCTATAAATACATCTTTGATTCAAGCTGTTGAATTTAGTGAAGATAAAGATAGTAAAAGGGGAGCGGGACTAGTCTCCTAAATATTTACTACAAGACCAGTTTTTCTATACTGTCTTCTTATTGATTTTCTCTCTTCTTCAGTTGTGCCACCCCAAATACCAGAGTCTTGATTTGTTCTAATGGCATATTCCAGACACTCATTGACTACAGGACATTCTAAGCAAATAGACTTTGCCTCATTAGCTTGCTTCATAGCTTTCATAGAGGATCCAACTGGAAAAAATAGTTCTGTATCAGCGTAGACACAAGCGCCTTCAAGCATCCAATCTTCTTGTTCGAAATCTATGTTGAGCATTTCACACACTTCCTTACTTTGTGAAAACTTTCACAATCTATTGTAGTAAACTTAATTTTGTAAGGACTAGATTTTGCAAAATATTTTTTCACATAGAGGTCTACCTCGTGCATATGCAGAAAATACATTTTCTGGAATAAATAAGTCTTTTGATTATGTTGAATTTGCTGAAACTGATGTGCGTATAACAAAAGATCATGAACTCATTCTTCATCATGATGCGCATATAGATAATTATTTTCTGAAAGATCTAACGATACAAGAAGTAGCTAATTTGCTTCCAAATATTGATATTGAAGAAATAGCTCTAAAAGAGAGATCGCAAATTAAAGGTAAGGTAAATTTTGAAATTAAAACAGATTCCCTTGATCAAACAGAAAAAGATATCCTATTCCAAAAAATGTTATCAATTTTAGATTCAAATGATATTGTTAGCTCATTCGACTGGCAAATGATTCTATCCTTTAAGCATTTGTTTAACTCCAGATATGGAATCATCCTTCATAAAGAAGAAGAGTTGTTTGAGGCAGAGGCAATAGGCATACATGATGATGAAATATTTTTTATGGTGAATAAGGATTTGTTTGAAAGTAGAAATTTTAATTTACCACAAGAGAGAACGGTTCTCTGGACAGTAAATAATGAGTTAGATTTTCAGAGATATTCAGAAATTGATTTATACGGAGTTGTTACAGACATTCCTGATACAATGCATTTATACAGAAAGTGAGAATATGGCAATAATTGATGACTTGAGTACTGCTTTAAAAGAAGCAATGAAATCTAAAGAGAAAACAAAACTTGATGCCATTCGCCAAGTACAGACTGAAGTTGCTAAGAAAAAGGCAGAAAAAGGTGAAGAGGCTACAGATGAATTAGTACTTGGTGTAATCACCTCATATGTTAAAAAAATGAATAAAGCTGTTGAAGAATACAATTCTCTTGGTGATCGCGGAGTTGAGATGGCAGAAAAAATTCAAGGTGAAATTGACTTCTTAAGCACCTGGCTTCCTGATCAACTTTCAGACGATGAAGTAGCAAAAATTGTTGATGAAGTTTTATCAGAAATGGGTGATGTTGATATGTCACAGATGGGAAAAATTATTGGTGCTGTTATGGCAAAAGCTGATGGATTAGACGGGGCAACAGTCAGTAAAATAGTAAGAGAAAAGATTTCTTAAAAAATTACATCTTGTTTCCTTTAAATTAGCATTTATCCTTACTAATTATGAAAAATAATACTTATTCTGTTGCTGTCCTTGGTGCTGGAAATATAGGCTCTAATGTGATTGAAAGATTGTTAGATTTCGATAGAGAGTTAGTAAATATTGATTTAAAAAAAGTTTTAGTTTCAGATACTTCAAAAAAAAGAGATTTTGATATTTCGTTATCTACAAATAGTTTTGAAGAGATACTTAATGATGAATCTATCCAAATAGTTATTGAAGTTTTAGGTGGTCTCAATCCTGGAAAAGAATATATAAAATCTCTGCTAGAAAAAGGTAAGTCAGTTATTACTGCAAATAAAGATATAATTGCTGACTGTGGTGAAGAGCTTATTGCAATTGCTCAAAAAAATAATGTCTGTCTGTATTTTGAAGCTGCTGTAGCTGCAGGAATACCTGTTCTTAAACCTTTAATTGAAAGCTTGAGAGGTGAAGAGTTAACTCGAGTTGCAGGAATAATAAATGGAACAAGCAACTATATTTTAACCTCTATGGAGGAAGGTAGCTCCTATGAAGATGCATTACATGACGCACAAGATTTAGGTTATGCAGAGCCCGATCCAACAAATGATGTTGAAGGAATAGATGCGAAATACAAAGCCATGATTCTCTCCCTTTTATGTTTTGGAGTCTCTCCAACATCTGATGAGGTATTCACAGAGGGGATATCAAGAATTACGAAAGAGGATTTTGGTTGGGCTAAAAGATTAGATAAAACAATTAAATTAGTGGCTCAGTTAGATAGTTCAGACAATGGTTTTAATGCAAGGGTATATCCAGTTCTTGTAGACATTAAACATCCTCTTGCCTCTATTAGAGGTGCGTTAAATGCCGTTCTTGTTGAGGGAAAAAATATTAACCAACTTGTTTTTTCAGGACCAGGTGCAGGACCTGCTCCAACAGCGAGTGCAATTATTGGAGACGTGCTTAGTGCATGCCACCAACTAGAAAGTAAACAAACTAATTGGTACCCATTGAGATCATCTGTAGCAGGAACTAAATCTATTGAAAGTGTGGAGTCAAGTTGGTTTATAAGACTTTCTGTAAAAGATGAACCAGGTGTCTTGGCTTCTATAGCGGGACTTTTTGGCGAAGAAAATGTCAGTATTGAAAGTGTTATTCAAGAGGGTAGAGGAGATAATGCAGAGTTGGTTCTTGTGACTCATGAAGCAACTGAAGAAAATTTAACTACTGCGATAACTCATATTGCAAACCTTGAAGCTGTCAGTTCTGTAACTTCAACTGTAAGAGTTTATTCGTAAAGTAGTGATTACGTACCATTCCACAAGAGGAAGTAAAAAAAGCCTTACCTTTAAAGATATTATCTTATCTGGTGTTGCAGATGACGGAGGGCTATATTTACCACAAAGCATTACAGTAGAAAATTTAAAATACCTTACACAAGAAGATTTGCGTTATGAAGATTTCGTAAAAACTATATTTATTGCTTTAGACAGAGATGCATCAGTTTATGTCGAGGATTTAGATATATACCCTGGGTTTACCTCTCCAGAACCAGTGCTCAAAAAAATTGCAACGGATAAATATGTAATGGAGTTATTTCACGGCCCTACAAAATCTTTTAAAGACTACGCACTACAACCTTTAGGTGCAATTGCTGACAAACGGTTAGAGGAACTTGGAGAAAGAGGTCTTGTTATTGTTGCAACAAGCGGGGATACCGGAAGTGCAGCTATTGAAGCTGTCAAAAGATCAAACAATATTGATATTGTTGTATTGCATCCTTTTGAAAAGATAAGCGAATATCAACGTAGGCAGATGACAGAAGTTATTGAAGATAATGTTTTAAATATAGCTATTAAAGGAACCTACGACGATTGCCAAAAAATTGCTAAATCACTGCTCCAAAAAGATACATTCAATAAACGTGTCGTTTCTTTGAATTCGATTAACTGGCTTCGAGTAATGGGACAAACTGCGTATTATGTATGGCTTTCACAACAATTTACTTCCCCTATTAATATTGCTATTCCATCTGGCAATTTTGGTAATGCATACTCTGCATGGTTTGGAAGGAATAATGGTCTTTCAATAAATGAAATTTTTTGTGCATCTAATAGTAATGATGTTCTTACAAGATTCATTACAACAGGAATGTTAGAACCAAAAAATACTGTGAAAACTATTGCACCGAGTATGGATATTCAGATCCCCTCAAGTTTAGAGAGATTAATCTATGATCTAATTGGTCCAACAAAAATTTTTTATGAAGAGCTTGAAAAAAATAGGAAGGCATCTCTTGAAACACCACTTTATAAACGACTAATAAGTGTTTTTACTTCTTCATCATATAGTGATGAAGACATTTTTGAAGAACTGAAAAATTTTTATAAAATCTATGGAAGCATTATTGATCCCCACACTGCAACGGCATTAGCTTCATCTGTTCAGTTCTCTTCAAAACTTCCAACAGTTGGCGTCGCTACTGCCTCGCCGGAGAAATTTGAAGATGTCATTAACCAAGTTATTCCAGAATTTACCAGCAAGTCCTCTCTTAACAAGGAGGAGTATTTAATTTTAGAAAACGAAGTAGGTCTAATTGAGGATGCGATAAACCAATATTTCTAAAAGATTTTTTTTAAGTTGGTTTTATTGTAAAATTTTAAATATGGCAGAGTTGCAAGATGGTAGAGTTCAACGTCAACAAAGTATTTATGACGATAATAAATTCAAACTAATTGAAACAGCTATTGAATTAATAAATGAAATCGGAGATATTACTGAAGTTACCTTAACTCAAATTGCAAAAGAGGCTGGCGTCTCTGTTGCAACTGCATACAATCACTTTCCAGATAAAATGTCTGACCTCCTAGCATCAATCGTAAAGTCAAAGCTTGATGTTCGAGAAACATTTATGGAGAGCATGCAAGATGCATCAAAATCACTTCTAGATACGATAAAGGAAGTACCTGTGATCTATGCAAACAAAATTATTGAAATTGGTTACACAGGTAAAGTCATCATTTCACAAATGGGCAATCTTACTAGTCAAAATAAATGGCTTGATGATGACCCTGTGCAAGTTGTAAATACTTTATTAGTACAAGAGGGGACATATAAAAAACAATCCTTAGAGATTGCTGAAAAGATAACAACTTCTTTTAGGGGAGCAATGTTTGAGTACTCATTAAGTAGAGAGAAACTAAAAAATCAATATTCACCATATACTGCTAATAAATTTGTTAGTACATGTGAAACAATTGTCGAAGACGTTTTGAATCAGTACTAAATAGATTCCATTTATTTATTTATTTCTGAAATAGTAACTTCAATATTAATTACTAGTAGGCTCTCTAAATTTTGTATTTTTAATATTAATCTTTGATTGTTAATACATTAGTAATTCGGCAGTTTTTTTATTTTTAATTTTACTTTTAAAAAATTCTAGTTAAACTAAACTTAAGTTAATTAGAATAAAATCTAATTAAAAATGTTGTTGAGTGATATGAGTAATAAATTTATTTATACATATTTAAATTTGAGGTCTTATATCAACTCGTCAACTATCAAAACAATACTCAAAACAACAACATATATTGCTCTCTTTACCATCGTATTTATCTCATCATGGGCAGTGCCACAAGAAGAGGCATATGCCAGTGACAACTGGGAATGTAACGATGCATATGCAAGAGCATACTTTTACAAATTAGATTGGGACTATACGTCAACTAGCTTCACTATTGACCAATATGTAGCTACAGAGACAACAACCATTCAACGAACAACAACAACTGTAGACTTTAGCTCTACATCCAATATTGCTGGAACAGTAAAAGGTATTAATGCGTTAGCAATGTCACCAACAGGTGTTATGTATGTAACGATCACCTCTGATGGACATGGCACCCATCTCTTTACTATTAGTACTGCAGGTGTGCTTACACCATTAGCTCATATTGCTGACTACACCCAAGTAGGTGATCTTGATTTTTATGATGGTGTAAACGGTTACTATGGTTTCTCATCTGGTGAATACGTAGTGAATGCAAATGGTAATGATCAAATTTATATGGCTCAAGCTGGTTTTAAACATGGGTATATTTACAACGTTGATACCGGTGGAGTAACGACGTTTGCAAACCCCACCAACTCAACAACAGGTGGAACTGGTATGAGTACACATATTAATGCTGCTGACTTTTCTTATATTGATAACTGGGATGGTTATGAGCTTGCAACGTACAATGCTTTAGCCAACCAAGTTGTTCTATATGATAAAGATAACAACACCATTAAAGAAGTTACACCAACTAATTCTGCATTCAGCGGTGTCTCAGCAACACTTGCTAGCTATACCTATAAAACTCCAGAGGGAGAGATTCGTTTCATTATTGATGATGGTCTTGGAAATAGATTTGAAGTGAGACGAACTGGTACGAACCAGTACAATGTATCAACTAAAGGATCTACATTTACAAGTGATAACACAGATGGTGCTTCCTGTGGACCAAATGCATATGATCCGTTTGCTCCATCCTTTAAAACCTCACTTGGTGAATGTGCAAGCGGTTATCAACAACCAACACTCCTTATTACTAATAACAGACAAACAACACAGTATTTTGATGTAGATTACAGAATTGCCGGTGGAAGCTGGGTAGAACTATTAAACGGAACGCAGATATCACCAGGTGGACAGTTCTCGACATCTGGTGCACCAGCTATATACCAAGGACAGACGGTGGAGTATCGAATGAGGTACAACACTTCAAATCCATCAAGTGGAACAATGTATATAGTAGGAGATTTATTAACAGGAGCTGGATGTGGTGATTATGCTGCAGGTACAGTTGATACTTCTGCTGGGACATGTGATGGAGGTTCTTCAACACCATCAGTAACGCTTACAAATACAGGAACAGTTAATGCATATTTTGATGTACAGTACAAGATTGGCTCAAGTGGTTCTTGGATAACCTTTATAGATGGTGAGTTAGTTGTCTCAGGAACACCAGAGACAATCAGTATGCCAACAACAGTAGCAAATGCTCAGACAGTATATTTTCAGTACATCGTTGCAGATGCTAATCCAACAGCAACATCAGGGTTCACATCAGCTACAAGTAGAACTATTGATTGCAAAACCTACACAGGTACTATTACTGCCACCACAAATGGAACCTGTAACAACGACTATATGTCTTATACTGTCACACTGTCTAATACAGGAAACACATCCATGTATTTTTCCCATGCAAGACGAGGTTCTATAGGTTCAAGTACTTTTATGTGGCAAGATCAATGGGGCCGTACAATTAATGCTGGCCAAACTTATACTTACACAGCAAATGTTTATCACGGAGTTATTCCAGAATTTAAAATGGTGTATGGTACAAACTCAAGTCTTTTCTACTCAACAGATTTATACAACTCTGGTAATACTGAAGGTACATTCACTTCAAGAAGTAATGGTAGTAATTTAAAATCAGGAGATTCCTGGGTTCGATGGACTGCACCTAGTGCTGTAGATTGTCTTTGGTGGGGTAACGGTGGAGAATCAACAAATAGCAATGCCAATTACACTAGAGTTTCTCAGAGCACTTCTCAAATCTGTGATGGCTCCGGTAACGCAACCATACGACTTACACTTACAAACTACAATGCGGTAAATGACAGTTATGGCGGTTTTGTTGATGTAGAGTTTTCGCCAGATAATGTTACGTGGACTGAGGTTGCAGACGGGCAGGCTCTTGCCGATGGTCAATC
>Ga0255760_10003393_pt1 | contig 14288 bp, 13 predicted proteins | sample 071ome_25_FD_179960 | JGI IMG/M metagenome (GOLD analysis project Ga0255760, IMG submission 179960) | Coastal salt marsh microbial communities from the Groves Creek Marsh, Skidaway Island, Georgia - 071410BT metaG (version 2) | ecosystem: Environmental > Aquatic > Marine > Intertidal zone >... | reverse complement strand
TAAAAACAATTGAATTTTTTGATGCTCCAATAAAATCAGCTATTCTTTTTCGACTATTTTCGAAAGCATTAGTGGCTTTTTCTCCTAATTCATACACACTTCTATGAATGCTTCCTCCAAATTTTTCATAATATTCTGATTCAGAATTAATTACCTGCTTTGGGGTTAAACTCGTAGCTGCACTGTCAAGATAAACTAAAGTTTTTCCTCGATTTTTTTCCTCAAGGTTTGGAAAGTCTTTTCTGATATTTAGCATAATTGTTTAATATAGCCCTAATTGTAGTTTTGCTGCATCACTCATCATATCTTGATTCCACTGTGGTTCCCATACTAGCTCAACTTCAACTGCTTTGGCACCACTAAGTGATAATAATTTTTGCTTTACTTCATCTGCAATTACAGGACCCATTCCACAGCCTGGAGCAGTAAGTGTCATTTGAATTAGAATATTAACTCCGCCTTCTTCCTCTTTAAGCTCACAGTTATAAACTAGGCCAAGATCAACAATATTAACTGGAATTTCAGGATCATAGCATGTATGTAAAACATTCCATACTTCTTCTTCATTTGCAAAATTGTTAGAACTTAATTCACGTTTTTCTTCACCAATTTTTTCACCATCTATGCCACTTAATTGGTACATGTTTCCCTCGACAACTATAGTATAATTATCTCCCAAAGATTGTGAAATAATACCTGATTTACCTTTTTCTAATGTTGTTCTAATTCCATCAGGAACACTATGAACTACTATGTCTTCTAATATCGTAAACTCTTTATGCATTTTTTAATTCCTTTTTAATATAATCAAGTGACCCTAGAAATCCATTTTGTCTCTGGCTAGATATTGCAGGACCAAGATTTAGCCACTCAAAAAGACTACTACAATCATCAAAACTATCTATAAAATTAATTATACTCTTTTTTTCTGAATTATTAAAACCAATTTGAAGAATTCGGAGCAAACCTTTAACAATTGTACTTTCAGAAAAAGCTTTAATTGTTACAAGATCATTCTCATAATCAAGTTTTAACCAGGTTTGAGAGGTGCAAGCATGAATTTTCCTATTTTCAGTTCGATCAGACTCGTTGATGTGATTAAGCTTTTTGCCCAAATCAATCAAATACACCAACTTGTCTTGTCCATCTAAAATAGAAAAGCCGTCACGAATATTGGCGAGATTATTTTTTATATTATCCATCAATCCAGCTATCCAAAGCAATTTCGGATATATCTTGGAGCGATGAAAGAGAAAAGTCGTTGATCACTTCTTGTGCAAAAGCTTTAATCAATATTTTTTGGGCACTTGAATAGTCAATACCTCTTGCACGTAAATAAAAAATGCTATTTTCATCCAAAGCACCTGTTGTAGATCCATGTCCACATGAGACGTCGTCAGCATAGATTTCTAGTTGAGGATTTGAAAATGCATTTGATTCGAGCGAAAGAAGGAGATTCTTGTTTGATTGATTTGAATCAGTTTGTTGCGCTCCTTCGGAAACAATAACTTTACCATTAAAAACTGCTGTAGACTTATTATCTAAGATATTTCTTACATGTTGAAAGCTTGTACAATGTTCAGCGTTATGATTGATTAATATATTATTATCTACATGCTGCTCCTCTTTACCAAGATTTAAAATATTGATTTTAGCATCACTGCCAACGTTATTAAGATCAACTTCAATAAACTCTTTGTTAAAGAAAGAGCTTTTAACCATAGAATCAATACTTAACGCAACATCTTTTCCGATTTGATAATAATTGTATGATAATGAATGTGTTTGCGAATCATCATTACAAGATTTTCCATATTTTAAGATTGAAGAATTTTCGCAAATAAATTTGTTTAGCCTCAAATTAAATATTGAATAGTTTTCTTTAAAATCTTCTTCAATGATAGAAATTTCTGATCCTTCGTTGATATGAAAAATATTAAAAGAAGATACTCTTTCGTTTTCACCATTCTCAAAAAAATAATTTTTAATGGTAATTACTTCCTCAACAACTGAATTTTTTTTAAATGAAAGATAATTTCCATTTTCAAATTCAGATACGCCAAGATTAAACATAGATTCATTTAAAAAATTTTCTGAGCAATGTAATAGTTCTTCATTATCAATCTCATTTAAGTTTTTAACCTCAAGCAAATCAGAAAATTTAAAATTTTCTAATGAATCTAAATCAAGTATTCCGTTTATGAATACAATTGATAATTCATCAGATTCAATTTTTTGGTTTTCAGCTTTAAAAGATGATTTATTAAAATTTTTGAAATTTTTGGATGAAGTAAATTTCCAATTTTCAAGTTTTTTGCTTGGCAAACCATTTGCATTAAAGAATTCCAAACTGTTTTTTTTGATTGAGTCTATCATTTTATTTTTCTAACCAAGAATATCCGTCTTTTTCGACTTTTTCTACAAGAGACATATCTCCAGATTCAACAATTTTTCCATCAATCATTAAGTGAACAACATCAGGTTTAATATAGTTTAGTAGACGTTGATAGTGAGTGATAATCAATACAGAATTATTTTCATTTTTAAACTTATTTACACCTTTCGCAACTGTTCTTAATGCATCAACGTCTAATCCTGAATCAGTTTCATCTAAAACTGCTAATTTTGGATTTATAGTCAGGAGTTGAAGGATTTCACTTTTCTTTTTTTCTCCTCCAGAAAAACCATCATTAATGGATCTCTTCAAAAAAGAATCATCTAGTCCTAGCTCAGACAATATTGCTTTCGCATTATTCAAAAATTCTAATGCATCCATCTCATCTTTACCTTGATGTTTTCTATGAGCATTTAATGCCGATCTTAGGAAGTAGGCCATGCCTACACCTGGAATAGCAACAGGGTATTGAAAGCATAAAAATATCCCCTCTAGAGCTCGATTTTCTATACTCATTTCGGTAATATCAGTGTCATTCATAGAAATACTACCGCTATCGACTTCATAGGCTTCGTTACCAGCAATTACATTAGCTAATGTGCTCTTTCCAGAACCATTTCTTCCCATAATTACATGGACTTCTCCAGCTGGTATTTCTAAATCAATACCTTTTAATATTGTTTTATCATCAATCGATGCTTCTAAATTATTAATTTTAATCATTTTATTATCCTACGCTATTTTCAAGGGTTACTTCAATTAATTGTTTTGCTTCCACGGCAAATTCCATTGGCAATTCTTCAAAAACTTCTTTGCAAAATCCATTTACAATCATTGAAACAGCATCATCAAGCTTTATACCTCTTTGATTGCAATAGAAAAGTTGATCTTCACCAATGCTAGAAGTGGTGGCTTCATGTTCCATTTTTGCTGATGGATTTTTTACATCAATATACGGAAAAGTATGAGCCCCACACTTGTCTCCAATCAAAATAGAATCGCATTGTGAGAAATTTTGAGCATTTTCTGCATTTTTTAAAATTTTTACCCCACCACGATAAGTATTTTGACCTTCACCAGCTGATATACCTTTAGTGATAATGGTGCTTTTTGTATTTTTACCAATGTGAATCATTTTGGTACCAGTATCAGCTTGCTGTTTATTTTTTGTAACAGCTACCGAATAGAATTCGCCAACACTATTATCTCCTTGCATGATTACACTGGGATACTTCCATGTAATTGCAGAGCCGGTTTCAACTTGTGTCCATGAAATTTTGGAATTATCCCCAAGACAATTTCCTCTTTTTGTAACAAAATTATAGATTCCACCTTTACCTTCTTTATCACCAGAAAACCAGTTCTGAATGGTGGAATACTTAATAGTAGCATCTTTGTGTGCAACAAGTTCCACGCATGCAGCATGTAATTGATTTTCATCTCTCATTGGCGCTGTACATCCTTCTAAATAGCTTACATAACTACCTTCATCAGCAATAATTAGAGTTCGCTCAAATTGACCTGTATTTGTAGCATTAATTCTAAAATAAGTTGATAGCTCCATTGGACAACGAACACCTTTTGGGATATAAACAAATGACCCATCACTAAAAACAGCAGAATTTAGAGCAGCAAAATAATTATCAGTGGCAGGTATAACTGAGCCCAAATATTTTTTTATTAATTCAGGATGATCTTGCACTGCTTCCGAAAAAGAGCAAAATATTACACCATGTTTAGCAAGCTCATCTTTAAAGGTAGTGGCAATGGATACACTATCAAAGACAGCGTCCACAGCAACACCTTCTAATCTTTTTTGCTCATCAAGTGAAATACCTAACTTATTGTATGTTTCTAAAATTTCAGGATCAACATCATCCAAACTGTCATTCTTTTTTTGTTTAGGAGCAGCATAATAACTTAGTGCTTGATAGTCGATTGGTTCATAATCAATTTTTGCCCAAGTTGGTTCAGACATTTTTTTCCAATTCTTAAATGCTTTCAGTCTCCATTCAAGCAGCCATTCAGGTTCATTTTTTATCTTAGAAAGTTTTGCTATGACCTCTTCATCTAAACCTGGCTCAAATTTTGTTTGATCTACATCTGTTGTAAATCCATATTTGTATTCTTGCTCGAGCGTTTTGTCTATTACCTGTTGATTTTTATCTACCATAATTATGCTGAAAAGCTAATACCGCAACCACATGTTCTTGTAGCATTTGGATTATTAACCTTAAATCCTCCGTTAAGTAAATCTGTTGAAAAATCTATTTCACAGCCTCTAACATATATCCAACTTTTAACATCACAAAATATTGAAATTCCGTGGCTATCAAAGACTTTATCAAATTCTTGTTTTTCACTTTCAAATGTTATTTTATATGACATACCAGAGCAGCCACCAGTGTCGATTGTTACTCTGATACCTTTTGTATCAGTTTCTTCATTCTCGATGATGTTTTTTAATCTAGAAGCAGCTTTTTCAGTAATACTAATTTTTTGATTTTTAAGTTCTTCACTCATTATAATCCTAATTTTACTTTACCTTCCTCTGTCATCATTTCTGGGTTCCATGGCGGATCAAATGTAAGTTCCACATCAACTCTTGAAATGGAATCAATTGATGTCATTTTATTCTTAATGTCATCAATCATATATTGACCCATTGTGCATCCAGGAGTAGTAAGAGACATAACAATGTCTACCGAGAATTTTTCACCCTCTTCATTGATTTTCAAGTCATAAATCAACCCAAGATTCCAAAGGTCAATTGGAAGCTCTGGATCGTTACATTGCTTGAGTACTTCAATTACGTTATTTTTAACATTTTTCATATAAGGAAAGGAATTTAATTACCATAAGATTTATGTCCTATAGTTTTAGAAAAATTTTAATTTTCATACTCATTGCTATGTTAAATTCCGTAATGTAAATTGTTTCTCATTTGGAGAAAAAAATGGCTAAAAATGTAAGCAATAAAACAATCGACAATGTTACCATTAGATTTGCAGGTGACTCTGGCGATGGGATGCAGTTAAGTGGTGGTCGATTTACCCAAACTTCCGCTGTGGTTGGAAACGATCTAAGCACACTTCCTGATTTCCCTGCAGAAATTCGAGCACCGGCTGGTTCTTTGGCAGGTGTTAGCTCTTTTCAAATTCATTTTAGCTCGCAGGAAATTCATACCCCTGGAGAGAAGCCTGATGTCTTAGTTGCAATGAATCCAGCAGCCTTAAAAGTACATTTAAAAGATTTGGTTCCCGGTGGTACTTTAATTGTTAATAAAAATGCTTTTACAAAGAAAAATTTAACGTTAGCTGGCTATGAAGATGATCCTACAGAGGATGGATCTTTAGTAGATTATTATTCAACTCATTTTATCGAAATGGGCAAGCTTGTCACTAATGCTTGCGAAGGAATAGACATTCCATCAAAAATGGTCGATCGAACAAAAAACTTATGTGCTCTTGGAGTTTTATTTTGGATGTATGATAGACCGCTTGAACCTACAATTGATTGGTTAAATCAAAAATTTAAGTCAAAGCCTGATATTATTGAAGCCAACGTAAGAGCGTTAAATGCAGGATATAATTACGGGGATACTGCTGAAATATTCACTACAAGATATATAGTTGAAAAAGCAAAGCTACCAAAAGGTAAGTACAGAAATATGAATGGAACACTTGCTTCGTGTCTCGGTATTTTAACTGCTGCTGAAAAAAGTAACTTAGGCATTACATTTGCCGGCTATCCAATCACTCCTGCAAGTAATATTTTACATACCCTTTCAAACTGGAAGCAGTTTGGGATTAAAACTTATCAAGCGGAAGACGAAATTGCTGGAATTGGTGCTGCTCTAGGCGCCTCTTATGGTGGGGCTCTTGGGATAACTGCTTCATCGGGTCCAGGTATTGCATTGAAATCAGAATTTTTAGGTCTAGCAGTAATGACTGAATTACCATTAGTAGTTATTAATGTTCAAAGAGGTGGCCCAAGTACAGGTTTACCAACAAAAACTGAACAATCTGATTTATTTCAAGCTGTTTATGGAAGAAATGGTGAAGCACCTATACCTGTAATTGCGCCAACTACACCTGGAGATTGTTTCTTTGCGACCTACGAAGCGTGTAGGTTAGCTGTCAAGTATATGACTCCTATAATGGTATTGTCAGATGGGTATTTAGTTAATGGCTCTGAACCATGGTTGATACCTGATCCAAAAAAATTAGAAGAATTTAAGGTAGAGTTTGCTAAAGAAAATGAAGATGAAAAATTCCTTCCTTATAAAAGAGATGAAAAAACTTTAGCTAGAAATTGGGCTATTCCAGGTACCAAAGGTTTAGAACACAGAATTGGTGGATTGGAAAAACAAGATATAACTGGAAATGTAAACTATGATTCTGACAATCATCAAAAAATGGTTGAGATTAGAGCGCAAAAAGTAGCAAATATTGCCAATGAACTACCCAAAACAAAAATATTTGGTGAAGAAAGTGGAGATGTGCTTATTTTAAGTTGGGGAAGTTCTCATGGTGCGTGTAGAGCAGCTACAGAATCTTTATTATCCGAAAATCTAAAAGTCGGTCACGTTTCTATTAATTGGATTTGTCCTTTGCCAAACGATCTTGGAGAAATATTAAAAAAATATAAGAAAGTTTTAATTCCTGAAGTTAATACAGGGCAATTCAGGCAAATTATTCGTGCAGAATTTTTAGTTGATGCCATTGGTTTGAATGAAGTTCAAGGAAAGCCTTTAGGTGCATCAAAAATTGAAGCAAAAGTAAAGGATTTAATCAATGGTTGATAAACCAATACTAAAGAAAGCTGATTTTGAATCAGATCAGGCAGTTAGGTGGTGTCCAGGATGCGGAGACTATGCAATTCTTGCTCAAACTCAGAAAATCTTTCCTGAAATAACTACAGAAAAAGAGAAAGTTGTATTTATATCAGGTATTGGTTGTTCAAGTAGGTTTCCATATTACATGAACACATATGGCTTTCATACTATTCATGGAAGAGCTCCGACAGTTGCAAGCGGATTAAAAATTTCTAACCCTGATTTATCTGTTTGGCTTGTTACTGGTGATGGTGATGGATTTTCGATTGGTGGAAATCATATGATTCATCTTCTTAGAAGAAATGTTGATTTAAATGTTATGCTATTTAATAATCGTATTTATGGATTAACAAAAGGACAATATTCCCCAACCTCAGAACAAGGTAAAATTACATATTCTACTCCAATGGGGTCTTTAGATTATCCGTTTAATCCAACAAAGTTAGCTTTGGGTGCAAGAGGTGCATTTGTTGCTAAAACCATTGATAGAGATTTAAAACATTTACAAAGCATGATTAAGAGAGCAAGTGAGCATCGCGGAACTTCTTTTATTGAAATTTATCAAAACTGTAACATTTTTAATGATGGCGCTTTTTCAGAACTTACTGATAAAGAAACTAAATCTGATAGAGTACTTAAAGTTGAACATGGTGAACCAATGATTTTTGGTAAAGAAAATGACAAGGGTATTCACCTTGATGGTACGAAGCCTAAAGTTGTTACCATTGGAGATAAATATTCTATAGAAGATATTCTAGTACATGATGAGACTGATGCTTTCATTGGAGATATGCTTTCTAATTTTACTGCAAGTGATACTTTCCCAGAACCTTTAGGAGTATTATATTGTGTTGAGAGACCAACTTATGATGATATGATGGTAGATCAAATGAAACAAGCAGAGAAAAATACTAAAGGTCCAAAAAGTGTTAACGATTTACTTAATGCTGGAGATACCTGGGAGGTAAAATAATGTCCTTCAGGATCGAGCAAGACAGCATAGGTAAAATAAAAGTTCCTTCAAAAGCATATTATGGCGCTCAAACTCAGAGGGCAATACAAAATTTTGAAATTGGGTGGTCTATGGAGTTCAGTTTAATTCTTCCGTATATCATTGTAAAAAAATGTGCTGCAAAAACAAATTATGCTCAAAAAAATATTTCAAAAAAATTGTCTGACGCAATTATTAAAGCTTGTAATCATATTTTAGACAACCCCGATCAATACTTAAATGAGTTTCCAGTACCAGTTTTTCAAACTGGAAGTGGTACACAAACAAATATGAACGTAAATGAAGTGGTTGCAAATAAAGCAAATGAAATTCTTGGTGCAAAATTAGGCTCTTACAAGTTTGTTCACCCAAACGATCATGTAAATATGTCGCAGTCCACAAATGATACTTTTCCAACTGCAATTTTAGTTGGAAGTGTAATATCATCTGAGGATAATTTGCTTCCAGCGCTAACTATGCTTGAGAGATCGTTAGTTGCAAAGTCTAAAGAATTTCACAAAATAATTAAAGTCGGAAGAACTCATCTTCAGGATGCAACACCGATTCGATTAGGGCAAGAGTTTTCTGGTTATGCATCAATGATTAAAAATGATATTTCAAGAATTAAGCATGCTTTAAAAGAATGTAGCGATTTACCTGTTGGAGGTACAGCTGTTGGAACAGGAATTAATACTTTAAGCGGTTTTGATGAGTTAATGTGTTCATTTATTTCTGAAGAAACAGGACTTTCATTTAACGTATGTAAGAATAAATTTGAATTATTATCTTCTCAAAATGCTATATCTAATTTATCAGCACAGATTCGAATTTGTGCAGGATCACTAAATAAAATTGCTAATGACATCCGATGGTTAGCATGTGGACCAATGGCTGGAATAGGAGAATTAATACTTCCATCAAATGAGCCTGGTAGCTCTATAATGCCTGGAAAAGTGAATCCAACACAATGTGAAGCTGTAAATATGGTTTATGCTCAAATTTTAGGTAATGATGCCACGGTAAATTATGCTGGTACAAATGGTAATTTTGAACTTAATACGTATAGACCAATTATTGCTTCTGCAATTCATGAATCGATCTCATTACTATCTGAAGTTGCTGAATCGTTTACACTAAATGCACTTGATGGATTAAAAGCTAATGAGAAAAAAATTAAAGAAAATTTAGACAAGTCTTTAATGCTTGTAACAGCCCTTGCTCCAAAAATTGGATATGAAAAGGCAGCTGAGATTGCTAAAAAAGCTTTAAAAGAAAACATTTCTCTTAAGCAAAGTGCAAAAGCTTTGGGACATTTATCGGAACAAGAATTTGATAAAATTGTTAAACCAGAATTAATGGTTGCACCCAAAAAAGCATGATCAAAACATTTTTTTCATCATTAAGAATAATTTTTTATCTATTTATACTAGTATTAGTATACGTTTTTTATTTATCTAGAGATTTACCTTCCTTAGAACGCCTAGAAACTTTTGATCCAGCAATGCTATCTACTTTATATGATAGAAATGGTGAAGTCATTGGCGAATTCTATATACAAAAAAGAGTGTTTGTCGATATTGAGGATATGCCAAACCATTTAAAAAATGCAGCTATAGCTTCTGAAGATAAAAGATTTTATTCTCATTGGGGTGTTGATTTACAAAGTTTTTTTAGAGCTGTAGTTGTTAATGTTTCATCTATGAGTTTTAGGCAGGGATTTAGTACCCTATCACAGCAGTTAGCTAGGAATCTTTATAAAGAAGTTGGATTTAAAGATAGTATCACTCGAAAACTAAAAGAGATGATAACAGCTATTCAAATTGAAAGAACTTATACTAAAGATGAAATACTAGAAATGTATTTGAACACTGTTCATTTTGGTCACGGAACCTATGGAGCAGAATCAGCAGCTAAACGATTTTTTAATAAAAATGCATCTGATTTAACTATCGGAGAATCAGCAATGTTAATTGGACTTCTTCCATCTCCAGCAAACTATTCTCCATTAAGAAATCTAAATAAGGCAATTGGTAGAAGATCGATTGTACTGAAGTTAATGTATAATCAAGATTTTATATCTTATCAAGAATACATGGAGCATAATAGTATTGTTCCTGACAATATTTACTATGAAATCCCTAAAGGTAAAGCCCCATATTTTGCAGAACATGTTAGAAGAATTTTAGAACAACAAGATGAACAATTAGGAATCAATATTTACCAAGATGGATTAAAAATTCATACTACTCTTGATTATAGATTACAAAAAATTGCTGAAGACTCTGTGATGCAAACACTTAAAAAGAATCAAGATGAATTTAATCGTCAACTTTTTGCTGATAAGGATAAATTTTCACAACTTGCCTATTTATCAATTTTTGATGCTGATTCTGTTAAGATGATGCTTAATGGTCAAGTTGAATTGTATGAAGAGTTACGCAAAGAGCTTCTAGTGCAATGTGCATTTATTGCATTGGATACAAAGACAGGAGAAATTCTTGCAATGATTGGGGGAAGATCAGATTATCCTGATGAATTTAACCGTGCAACCCAAGCATTAAGGCAGCCAGGTTCAGTATTTAAACCATATATTTATACGGCAGCTATTGATAATAATTATCCAGTAACCACTCAACTTTTAAATCAACCTGTTGCTCTGTATAGGAACAACGCCAAAGGTGAAAGGGAAAAATGGACGCCAGGAAATTATGACAAGAGCACCGGAGGATTAACCACATTAAGAGAAGGGTTACAAAGATCGCTTAACTTAATTTCTGTAAGAATGGTTCAAGAGCTAGTTCCACCAAGACAAGTTAAAGATATTGCTCAAAGAATGCAGATAAGTTCACCAATTAGGGCAGTAGATTCAATTGCCCTAGGAACTTCGGAGGTAAGGCCAATTGAAATTGTTGCTTCATATTCGACTTTTGCAAATAAGGGAATCTATTCTTCACCTATGGCTATCACTAGAATAGAAGACAAATATGGAAGAATTATAAAAGAGTATTCAATCGACCAAAAAGAAGTATTAAGTCCAGAAACAGCTTATATGGTGACTAATTTATTACAATCTGTCGTAGATAGCGGAACAGGCGGAAGCTTAAGATGGAAATATAAATTTAGACATCCAGCAGGTGGTAAAACTGGAACTACGCAAAACTTAAGTGATGCTTGGTTTGTTGGATTTACTCCAAATATTACAGCTGGAGTATGGTATGGAATTGATGAATATTCAGTTAGTTTGGGTGATGGCCAATATGGTGGAGTTGCAGCTCTTCCGGCATGGGCTTTGTTCATGAAAAATGCACACAAAGAATTAAATATTCCTAAAGATAGATTTGAAATGCCCGATGGCGTTGTTGAAATTGAAATTGATTCAGATACTAAGCAACTTCCTACAAACAGAACAAAGAATTTAGAGAAGGAATTTTTTCTGCGATCTAATGTACCGCAATAAACTAATTTTTTTTATTTGAGAGTTTTAAAATCACCATTCCACTTATAAAAAGAATGATATTTGGAAGCCACGATCCTAACCCAGGATTTAATAGATTTCTATCAGCTAATTGTTCACCCCAAATGAGCATGATATAATAAACTAAGAAAAAAGCAATGCTTAAACCTGAGGCAATTGTCATACCTCCATTTCGAACAAGAATCCCTAGGGGTGCACCAACCATTGTAAACAGAACACATGCTAGTGCTAGTGTAAATTTTTTATGAATTTCAACTTTAAACTTATTATTTGCCTTTTCATAATTTTCAATTAGCGTAAACTCATTTTTAAACTGCCTTGCATTGTTTGTAAGAGATAAAATGTAGTCCTTATTTTCAATTGCAGGAATCAGGATATCTTTATTAAACTCTTTTTTTTCTGTAGCTCTATTCATTTTTTTTTGTTTCAATGCCTCTATCTCATTTTCAATAATTGCTAAGGTATTTGCATTAGGATTTGTGATACCAATTTCTTCTTTAACTTTATTTATTCTATCATATATTTGTGAAATTAGATTATTGTTCTTTTCAATTTCTTGAATCATTTGAGGAACTCTCATTTCACGATCCGTTCGATTAGATTCTGATGTACGATTTAACATCAATTCATCCATTGATATCATGATTTGATGTGTTTTGAATTTAATTTTTCTATAATAATCATAATCTGATAAATCAATTTCATGGATTTCTCCGTCAATTAAATCTATTGTAATCATGTTGCCGTCAGAAGATAATACCCCCTGATTAGCATAAATCGTTGTTTGTTCTGATTTTTGATTTTTGCTAAAAATTTTCACGTCTTTGAAATTTTTACCATCCATTTCTTTAACAATCATAGTGTATTGTGGAATCATATCCACAAAATATCCAGGCTCAATCGATAACTCTGGTTTTTTCTTATAAATATCTCTCGCAAGCAATCGAGCATTATAATTCATTTCAGGCAGTATGAAATTGTTAAAGAAACACAATCCAATACCAACTAAAGAACCAAACAATATTGCAGGCTTAATTATGTTGTAAAGATTTATGCCCGCAGACTTTAATGCAGTAATCTCATTTTGTTGTGCCATACGACCAAAAGTCATGACGCTGGATATTAATAATGACATAGGAACTGAAAGTGCGATAATCCATGCTAGATTTAAATATAAATACTCAAAAATTGTAAGCGCATCTAAACCCTTACCTAAAAAGCGATCCACAGCTCTGATGAGAAACTGTAAAAAGAGTACTGTAGTAATTACTGCAACTGATAATAAAAATGGTATTAAGGACTGTCCGAATAAATATTTATTAAGTGTATTCATATGATTTTTAAAATTTAACTCTACTTGTGTTAAAACCTAAACTATAATAAGTTTCCATGCTTAAATTGATTAAGCCTTATGGTGACTGTAGCTCAGTTGGTAGAGCCATCGGTTGTGGTCCGATTGGTCGTCGGTTCGAGTCCGATCAGTCACCCGAAAATTTTCGGGGTGTAGCGTAGTCCGGTTAGCGCACCGCCTTTGGGAGGCGGGGGTCGCAGGTTCAAATCCTGCCACCCCGACAAAATTTGAGAATCCTGATATCTTTTTCTAAATTCTTTTTATGAACAAAAGTTCAAAGTAAGATGAGCGTATAGCAAAAATGACTTTTGCTTCAGTATATCCACACTACATCACCAAAGTCACCAAAAAGGAAAGGACTATTAAAGAATTACATACAGTAATTGAGTGGTTAACCGGAATGAACGAAGCAGCGATTCAACAAACAATTTTAGATCAACTTTCTTTTAAAGATTTTTTTGCAAAATGCACTTTAGATAAGAATGCTGTATTAATAATAGGAAATATATGTGGATATAAGATTGAAGAGATTGAAAATTCTCTTACAAAGAAAGTTAGAATGCTCGACAAATTAGTTGACGAGCTTGCTAAAGGGAAATCATTGGAGAACATTTGTCGATAAAAGTATTATGACATTTTTAAAGAAAACAATTAATAGTAACCAAAGCATCGAGCTGTATAAGTTTAATGGAGAAAATTTCAGTAATCTACCTAAAGACTTCGAATGTGAAAATACCATTAAGATATGCTTTCTGGATCTTGAAACAACTGGCACCAATAAAGAGACATCGAAAATAATTGAATTTGCAGGAAAACTTGCTGCAATAGATAAAGACAATGGGGAGTTAAAAGGTATAATTGACAGCTATCAATCGTTTAGTGATCCTGAAGAATTAATTTCACCAACAATTACAAGAATTACAGGAATTACCAATCAAGATGTTGAGGGACACTCTTTGGATTGGGAGATTATTTCTAAATTGCTCAATAAAGCTGATATTGTTGTTGCACATAATGCTACATTTGATAGAGGGTTTATGGATAAATCTCTACCCCTTTCAAAAGAAAAAGTTTGGGCTTGCTCTGTTAATGATATTAATTGGGCAGAAAGAGGTTTCAATGCTAGAGGACAAGAAATTTTATGTATTTGGCATGGATTTTATTATGAATCCCACAGAGCTATGTATGATGTGGATGCCCTAATTCATTTAGTAACCTATGAAATTAAAGAACAAAATA
>Ga0255760_10003379_pt1 | contig 14311 bp, 6 predicted proteins | sample 071ome_25_FD_179960 | JGI IMG/M metagenome (GOLD analysis project Ga0255760, IMG submission 179960) | Coastal salt marsh microbial communities from the Groves Creek Marsh, Skidaway Island, Georgia - 071410BT metaG (version 2) | ecosystem: Environmental > Aquatic > Marine > Intertidal zone > Salt... | reverse complement strand
AGAGGCGGAGGGAGAGAAGAGCACTTTAAAAGAGGAGAGAGAGTGCGGGCGGGCACAAAAGCAGAGAGAGAGAGAGAGAGAGAGAGAGAACGAGAGAGGAAAAAAAGGTCACCTCTACGTATAAACTGGTCGTCGGTCGAGAGACGACGAAAAGCAAAAAAAAATTTCAAAATAAAAAACTATAAGCAGTTCATCGCACCACCACAGATTGACCTCTTTCTCTCTCTCTCTCTCACACACACTTACACACATAAATAACGCTCAAAGAAACGCAGCGCGAGATGGGAGGTGAAGGCGAACACGATGGAGAAGACGCGGATCTCGCCTTAGCCAGAGCCTTGCAGGCGCAATACAATTTAGAAGAAGAAGAAGAGGATGAATTCGGATACGGGACGTCTGATTCCGAGGGAGATTTCCGCCCGGGCGGAGCAAAGAGAAAGAAAAAGAAAAAGAAGAAGAAAGCGGCACCTGCTCCTCCTCCTCCTCCGAAAGAACCGAAACCGCCAAAGGAACCGAAACCGGTGGTCGTGAAAGAACCAAAACCTCCGAAACCTCCCCCTCCACCGAAGGATCCAAACAGGAAGAAGCCGGAAAAGTCCGTCTACGATGGCATCGATTTGAAACTCATGATTTCGTTGAAACTTTTGAAATTCGGGGAGCAGCGAATAGCGCACGCGTATCCGTTAAACGGGGAAGCGGGCAGAATACTTCTCGCGGATCTATTGGAAGATGGGACGATTCAATTAAATGCGAATTACGACGATAATAACGCAGAGGCGAAAAACTTCAAGTCCGCGGCGTCGTTCTCGATGTTTGTGAAGAAACTCACCAATCCGGCGATAAAGTTTACTGACGGGTGGGGCAACGTGAAATATGACGTGCACAATAAGGATGAAATTGAAAAAGAAGAAAGCGGAGAACAACATAACGAGGCTGAAGACGGGAAAGAAAAGAAGGAACCGCGATGGGTGAGTTTGAAAGAAATTCGAGCGAGGATTGATCCAGAAAACGTACAGAACATCTTGCCGCCGAAACCGCCGCCGGAACCGAAACCACCGAAGAAAGTGAAAGAACCGAAACCACCGAAAGAACCAAAGCCACCGAAACCGCCCAAATCGCCAAAGAAGAAGAAGCGTTCGGCACAAGAGCAAGAATTGGCTCGCGCGCAAAAGTACGCCAACCTCGACGGGCCGAGTTTAGCCAGAGACAAGCCGCAACGGGAAAGGAAGAAAACGAGACACAACTTTGGGAACGGCAACGAGGAGGATACGGATTTACACATGGTCTCGTGCGAGAATTATCGCGAACCGAAAGTTCGAAACGTGACGACTAAAGGCGCGCAACCGTTCGATATGCTCGTTTCGCCTTCGTGCTTACTCGTCATGGATTACCATTCCCACTTGTGTTCGAACGAAATCATCGGTTTCCTTGGAGGCACGTGGGATGGGGAGAAACGAGAGTTGAAAATCACTCGCGCGTTGCCGGCGAAACAGTTACCTTTATCCGAGGAGGAAGGGAACGCCGGTCAAGAAGTAGAACTCGATCCATCTTCCGTACCGGATATCGTCGAAAAACTGGATGCAAACGGAGAGCGAGTCGTTGGATGGTATCACTCGCACCCGGTTTTTCCAAATCAACCAAGTTTGAGAGACATCGAGAATCAATCGAACTATCAAAAGTTGTTCAACGATGCTGAAGTTATCGACGACGGTGATAATTTAAGCGCGGAGAAGTATGCAATGCTCATGCGACGTAAGAACTGTCCATTCGTTGGTGCTATTGTTGGTCCGTACGACCTCAGAAACCCATCCGCGGTGAGCGACATTCGATACTTTCACGTTTGCTCTGACGATCCGAGGGAGACAAATCCGCGTAACTTTACGCCGTTTCAGTTGGAACAAGAGATCATGGACGGGAGCAGCAGTAGCGATATGGTTATCGATACACCCGCGACTGATGCGACAGACCGTGACGTGAACAACAGCGCGAGCAAAGAAAATAAGGAACCGGGCGTTTGTGCACCACAAGCGGCGGCACCGGCGTCTCCGGCGCCTGCTGCGGGTGCATCCGTAGCTGAGGCTAATAATAATGCTAAGGACGAAGGTGACGATAAAAGAGACGAAACTTTATCCGAACGAATCGAGAAAGGAGAAGGAGAGCAAAAAGAAGATATAAAAAGAGAAGAAGAAGAAGAAAAGAAGGAGGCTGTTGTTGAGAAACCATCGCAGGACGTTCAAGGGACGGACGCATCAATCCATCAGAATTTCGGTACGGAAGATGCCATGCGAGAGATGAAAATCTTGACTGAACGCTTCAAGCCGGGCGCGGAAGAAGCCGCGTATGTGGAAAGTATTCTCATGAACGAGGTTTGGAAAGAAGGCGAGACGAAAATTAACAAATTGGAGAAGAGTTTACTGGCTAGATGTCCTTCGCAATGGACGAGGAACGATAAAGAGACGTACGTCGGGGAAATCATAGGTTGTTTGAAATCGTCCTGGGAACTCGAACCGAACTATCCATAAAATATACAAAAAAAAAATATGCGATTAGCGCACGCGCGCGAGAGAAAGAGAGAGAGAGAGAAAGAGAGAGAATAATCAAAATCACTTTTAGCTTTTTGGTATCGTTGTAACTATATCGTAATGAGTTGAGATTGTTTTTATCTCGCTGTAAGAGTGTGTGCGCGTTCGATTTCTTCGTTCGTTCGTTCGTTCGTGTTGACTTCTTCTCGAGAGCTTGGGCAATGGGTTGAGACTTGAGGGATCAAAACAGGCAACAAAAATTCAAAAAAAGTCCACAGATTTTTGAAACTCTCTCTCTGTCTCTAAACTCTCTTTCTAAAGTAATAAACGTTGCGAGCGAAAGAAATGACCGCGACGACCTCTCATCTCGTCTCTCTCGACGAGAACGAGTTGAAGAACATGAGCACTGCGATGAAGAGAAAACTGTCGTCTCGACCATCGAACGACGACGCTGCCACTGAGAATAAATTCCGTTTCGAAAAAGAACACATGGGCAAACAGTATTCGTCGTTGTATTACCAGCGGTTGATGGTTTTACTCCCAGGATTAAAGCAAAGCGCGAAAGAGAACTTTGGAACGTCCGTTCCTTTGAAACGTGTCATTCAATTAGGCGCCGCGGCGAGTAACGACGAGGATGGAAAAGCCGACGGAGAGAAGAGAGAGTCCAGCGCAATGATGGACGTTGACGACGAGACGCTCCAAGAAGAAAACAAACCGGCAGCTGCGCTCGGCGAGGAAGTCGTCATCATAGGCACCATTTACAAAGAGATGGCCAAGAAACCAATTATTTTAGACGAATACATCAAGACGAAAGCCGGAGTCACGAAAAAAGAGCAAGTCGAACACGGATTAATGAACATGGAGGAGAACTTCGTCGACGAAGAGAAGGATTTTTGTATTTTAGAGGACGAAAGCGCGAGAGTGAAGTTACAAGGGCCGGGAGTGAACGTGGGAGAGTTAGTGACTGGAGTCTCGGCGGTGTGTAAAGGGCGCGTGGACGAAAAAGGAGACTTCATCGTTGACTCTATGGTGTTTGCAACGCCATCGTCGTCGGCGACGAAATCAACGACGAAGGTAGAAGACGACGATGAGGAACCGACGTACGCTTGCTTAATTTCTGGATTGAATTTCGGCGCGTCTCCCTTGAACGACGTGCGCGCGTCCATGTTAAGTGAATACATCGAAGGCAGTTTAGGCGATGAAAAGAGAGCGGGTGGGATTAGTCAAGTTCTCGTGTGTGGCGATTTGGTTTCCTCGAAAACGAGGGAAGAAGTCCACGGCGAGAAAGGCGCGAAGCCGACGACAAACGGCGAGGGCGGGACCCACGCCGAAACGAAAAAGAAAGCGACCTTATCCTCGATTCAAAAAGCAGACGCGTTCCTTTCGAAAGTTTGCGAAATGGTTCCCGTTGACCTCATGCCTGGAAGCTCCGACCCGACGAACTCGGCGTTACCGCAACAACCCATTCACAGTTGCTTCTTACCAAACGCCGCTCGATTCGAAGGATCGACGTTGAAGAAAGCGACCAACCCACACGAGTTTCAAATCTCACCATCATCTTCAAGCGCTGCCTCCACATCATCGAGAACTTTCCTGGGGACGTCCGGGCAAAACGTTCGCGATTGCTTACAAATCACCTCGAGCGGTATCGGCTTGAAGGAAAAAACGTCGGAGGAAAAAGCGAAAGCGGCGTTAGATGTCATGGAGAGGTTTTTGAGTTGGGGACACATCGCCCCATCCGCGCCGGATACGTTGGCGTGCTATCCCTTTAAAGATATGGATCCTTTCGTTTTAACGAAAATTCCGGACGTGTTCTTTGCGGGTTGTCAAAGCGCGTTTGGTTCGAGAGAAATAGTAGTAGCGTCACAAAAATCCGTGCTGGTTTCCGTACCGAGCTTTAGCGAAACCGGGAGCGTCGTCTTGTTAAATTTGAAGACTTTGAAAGCAGAGGAAGTGACATTTACAGCAGCTGGGTTTTAATAAATCAATCGCAATATAACAACAAATACCATCACCATCGAACGAAACATATTTTTTTTCAGTATTCCATATCGGGCTGTAAAACTATAGGCGGCATGTTTCTAAAATCTTCCACTTGAAGTGTTGCGCCACCTTTCGTCTTCAAGGTGAACTCTCTGGCCACGGCTTGTTTTGGTTTCGTCTCGTGTATGCCTTTCATGTGCACGTCCATGCGTTTATCACCTCTGGTCGTATCCGAGTTGGCGAGTTCGCGAACGATTTCTGGCGAAATCAAGTAATGGTTTTGATGCGCCGAGGCCAATTTGCTCAAACGTTTCTTTTGCTCTTTCGAGAGCTCGTGTTTATATCTTTGCACAAAACACAAGAAAGATTGGTGCCAAACCACCGGTAACGTTCTCTCTTCGTTGGCAAATTTGAGAAAGTTGTCGACCAACGCATCCACGACTCTGTACGGCAACGCGTATTTCTTGTCTAACAAGACGCGAATGAAAAACGACGTCGTCCCAGCGTACTCCAACTCGGAAAGTTTCATCAACACCGCCGCGGAGTGCAACGCAGGCACGGAAGTTTTTGCTAACACCGAAGATAACACGACAGCCTCTCGTAAAGTGCACGTTTTACTTTCACACAACGGCAACAAAATGCCCTTAAACCACGCGCCCGGCTTAAACGTTGCTTTTCGCAAAGCTTGATACAACGCGTGGTGTAACCTTTTGTGCTCTTGAATATCGTCGCGCACTCTTGGTAACAAAACTAAAACGTAAAATCTTTGCGCCATGTGTTCGTTCAAGTTTGAAGCAAACAATCTCGTCGCTTGAAACATCGCGTGTGGTGACCACGTGTCCGGCCTCGTCAACCACAACACTTCCTCCCAATTAGACAACGCCGGTATAATTTTAAACGCCTTCGGGAACTTCCCCGTCGTGTATCGTTTCAGCAAATCCCCCACTTTTCTATACACTTGCAAAACTTTCTCGTCGATGCCTTCCGGTGCGAACTCCTCCAACATTGCCGCCGCTTTCTTTTGTCGTTCATCGGCGTCTTCTTCCAACATCTCCAACGCCGCGCCTTGCTCTTCCGCCTCCTTATCGTGAATCTTTTCCAAAATCATATCTGCCAAAGAACGTTGTTGTCCTCCAAACGGATTCATAAACGCGTTCAAAGCTTGCTCGTCCGCTTCGTCTAACTCGACGTCCGAGTATTCTTCGTGTTCGTATTCTTTATCTAGGTTGTACGCGAACTCGCTTTTCTTCTCGTCCTCCGAGTCGTATTCTAGTTCGTCGTCGTCTTCTCCGTCGTGTTTTACGTGGTCTTCATCGAACGCGTTCTTTCTGGTCTTCTTCCCGTCGTCGTCGTCGTTGTTGTTGTCGTCATCTTCTTCATCATCGCCAGAATCGTCGTCGTGATCTAACATCGAGCTCTTTCCTTCTAATAAAATCTGTCTTCCCTGGGACGGTCTCCTTTTTGGTGCCTTTTTTCCGGTCGAGCCGCCGCCGGCTTCTTCCTCTTCCCTCTCTTCTCGTTCGATATCTTCCAACTGCTTCCTCGCTTCGGCCATGATCTTATTCGACAGATTATCGTGAATAAAATCTTCCTCTGGTTGTCTCGAGCGTTTCTTTTCTTTGTTCTCTTTCTTCGGGTTCCGCTCTCGCGCCACGTTGTCTTGTTCAATCTGTCGGTCGATGGGGAGCGAGTGCGTCTCTTTCTTCGGCGTTTTCATTTTCCTTCCCATTTTTCTTTTTAGTGCTGCTGCTTCTGTCCTTCCGCCGAGCGCTTACGTGTGTATATTTCCTGTCTTTTCTGTTCTTCTTCTTCTTGTTTTTTACTTTTGAAAGCGATCGATGCGCCCTCGTGCTTCTTCGTGTGTTGTGCTTCTTTATTTATAAGCGTGGGTGCGCGTTTTCTTTTGCAGAGAGAGAGAACGAGAGAGAGAGAGAACGAGAGAGAGAACAGAGAGAGGTGAAAAAAATGTGAAAAACTTTTTTTGTGCTTCTTCTTCTTCTCTCATCACTCAGAGACAACACACGCACACTTTTGATATATAATCATAAAAATCCACAATTTTATATACCCGTCCGTGGTACTACTACTACTACTAATAATAATAATACGAATATTAAAGATGGTCATCGCGACGAACCGTTCGTTCTTCTTCGCGACGACTCCGTCGATGATGTCGTTGTTTCTGTTATTATTGGTATCGCTATTGTTCGTCGTCGTCGTCTCGGGTCCCGAAAAAGCATTCGCGCAACAGGACAGATTGGTGCACTCCTCGAGACGGGACGGGAACAGCGCAGCCTATCAACAACAACAGGGAAGAAGAGGAACGAACGATAATGGTGGCAGTGGCGAAGATGACAACAACGGTAATTTTGGAGGAACGTATTCCGCGAGAAGATTCGCGCGACAAGACACGCGAGGATCGTCGTCGTACGACCCGTCCAGAGCTTTACATCCGTCCATGTTATTCCACGACGGGCCGAGTTTAGAGGCGAGATTTAACAAGCCGTTCGGCGTCGTCGCCTCTCCGGACGGGAGAGATATATTCATAGCGGATACGTTTAATCACAGAATACGACGGATAGACGTGGAGTTCGGGACGGTAACGACGTTAGCGGGGACTGGAGCGAGTGGGAGCTCGGACGGTTTAGCGAAGAGGGGCGACGCGACGTTTACGTTTCCATCCGGCGTGGCGGTATCGCCAGACGGCGGGTTCGTTTACGTCGCAGATACGAAGAACCATAAGATTAGGGTGATCATTTTAGGGAGCGGAGTAGTGAGAACCGTAGCCGGGTCGGGTTTAACTGGGTACCACGACGATGTAGTCGGGACGAAAGCGAGATTTAATCAACCGATGGATGTGGTCATGCACCCGGACGGCCACACGTTGTTTGTCTCGGACGCGATGAATAATTGCATACGGAAAGTAGACGTGCAAAGCGGAGAGGTGACGACGTTGACGGGAGATAAAATTCCGGGAATGGTAGACGGTGTAAAATCAAAAGCGAGATTTTTGCAACCTATGGGTATGTCGTGTAGTACAAACACAGCGTTGGATGGTGGCGGTAAATCGGGCAACAAGTGCGCGTTTCTAGCCGTGGCGGATGCCGGGAATCACGCGGTGCGATTAGTAAATACGGAAACTGGAGCGGTGACTACTTTAGCCGGTGGTAAAAGCAGAGGGTATAAAGGTAACGCGCTCGGTATTGATACGCTTTTTGCGAAACCGACGGCTGTATCGTTCATGCCGTCCTCGTTATCGGCGACGATGTCTTCCTCCTCGTTGTTTCAATCAAAGAAGAAGGAGAAAGAAAAAGTATACGTTTTAGTCGTAGACTCTGGAAATGGCGCGGTGCGAAAAGTCCCCGTTTTCGACGACATCTCTTCGGCGTATCCGGACGGGTCCAAAGACGACGCGTCGTACGAACCAAACTGGGAAAAAACAGGGAAAGTTGTCGACGTGACTGTCGTGGATAAATCCAATCGCATTCGAGACCGTTTCGGTCGTCGATCGGCGACAAAATCATCATTCGATGTTCCTTTTGGCATTTCCGTGTGCCCGGACTCGCAACGCGTTTACGTGACGGACAGAGGGAACCCGTCGTCGATTAAATTATTAGACGTGGAGAGAAAACTCGCTCGAACGGTTGCGGGCGCGTTGAACGTCGAATTTGATCACACGCAAAATGAGAACGGCGACAGTTTAGTAGACGATACCGACGACCACGAAATGACGAAGCACTTAACGGGTATCTACGACGTTCGCCACAGAGGCGGCATATCGAACGCGGCGAGCAACAAAGATTCTTTGCATCCAAAAATAGTCCACGAAGCGAGAACGGGCGAGTCGCACAGCGCTTCCGCGGTGTGGGCCGAAGGCGTCGAGACGAACACTTTAGCCATGTCCCACGACTCCTTTTACACCCATCACGGCTCCATGGCTGGTACGTTTGGATCGATGATGGATAAATACGAAGAGGCTAAAATGCGCGCGAAAAATACGAGCATGGGTAAACGTTTCATTCGATGGTGGGTCTCTCTATCGCTCTTCATGCAAGTGTTTTACTATTTGCTTTTCCAAGTCGTTTGGTACATTGGATTGAAATACTTGTGTAAAAAGTCCGCGATTTTGAACAGACTCGTCGAGTGGTCGTGCGAAAAGTCCGGGTACAACAGGTTTGCCGCTTGGTTTTACGTCAAAACAAAACCCTTGCGCGATTACTTCTATCCAATCTTCGACGTGCTCTATCGAAGAGTCGTCGTTCGCGCCGTGAACGCGATTTGGCCGAAGTTGAAACTCTGGTACCAAAAGTATCCCGTGATTCAGAAAACGATCGAAACGATGAAATCGTATGCGGTGAAAATCATCGATGCGATCAAATCGCTCGTTTCTACGCTCATCTTCAGCAAGCTCATTCCGTTCGTGCAAAAATACAAAATCATCGTTTCCATGAGACTGCGTCGCGTCTCGCCGAAGCTCGCCGCCTTCCTCGACGCCATTCCCAACAAACTTAGAGAATTATGGAGAACCATAAAAGTATGGTTCGGGCGGATGCACAATCAGTTCAGAAACGCGTACGCGAGAAATAGTTCTAATAGTAATAGCAACACAAAACCGTCGTCGATGGCGTCGACGCGAAACGGCGGAACGAAATCTTTCGCCTTCTCCTCCGCGACGGCGTCGGCCATGTCCAGACATCCGCCAGCCTCGATGAGTTCCGAAGTCGTCCGAAAGTTGCGAGAACAGCGCGGCGAGAGTCTGGAGAATTTGAACGACAATACTAATAGTCGACACAGAGATTAAATTAGTGCGCGCGTGTTTAGTAATAATAGTAGTCGAATTTAGTTTTGCACCTCACAAAAAAAAGTTAACAACACACGCGCGCGCATAAAAAAAATAGAGAGAAGAGCGAAATGCTTCGTCGTAGCAGTAGTACTACTCGCCGCTCGTTCTTCTTCTTCTTGTTTATCGTAATCCTCGTCGCTCTAGCGACGACAACGCTCGTCTCCGCGCAAGAAGAAGTGGACGAGTATTCGACGACGACGAGGACGGACGACAACGAAAGCGACGACGACGCGTTGTCGTTTTCATCTTCTTCGAGGAGAAAAAGGAGAGAGAGAAGCGCAAAAACAGAGGAAAACGTTGAAAGCGTCGCGACAGACGATGACGACGACGATAAAGGAACTTTATTAACCACAGAAGAGACGCCGAAACCCGTATCGGAGAAGACCGACGAAGAGTGGATCGCGCTCCCCGCTGGCGAAGAAGCGGTGGCGGAAGAAGCACAGAGCAGTGGAGGTGTTGAGAAAGATTATCTTCCTCGATCGGTGGAAAAAGAAGAAGAAGAAGAAGAAAGAAAAGAAGAAGGAAAAGAAAAAGAAGAAGAACCGTCATTGGAAAAGGACGATAATACTTCTTCTTCCTCCTCATCTTCATCTTCTTCTTCTTCCTCCTCCTCCTCCTCCTCCTCCTCGGTTGGGGATGAGTACGAGAAGATGATGGGAGGCGATGCTCCCGAAGCTGACCTTCCGGACAGTTCTTCGAACGAAACAGAAGAAGGAGGAAAAGAGATGTCTTCGCCGGCGGCTGTTGAAGACGCGATGGAGAAAGAAGAGGAGGACAAAGCAGACGAAGCCGTCGAAGAGGAGAAAATGATGGAGGCGGAAAAAAAACGCGAAGAATCATCATCATCATCGTCGTCGTCGTCGTTTACTCGAGAAACATCCTCCGAGGATTCCTTTGAGGAAGAGGCATTGAAGAAGGAGACGGAAGAGTCAACGACTTCTTCGCCGCAATCCGTCAGCAACGACGAAAAAGGGTCGTACGAAGAAACCACAAAGGCGGAAGACGTCGCCGTCGAAGATAATGAAAAAAGCGAGAGTGCTGTAGAAGAAGAAAAGGAAAAGAGCGACGACATGAAAGAAGTAATGACGACGACGACAATTGAGGATGATGAGGGTGCAAAAAAGACACTTGAAGAGGCTGAAAAATACGTCGATATGAAAGATCTGTACGATGCTGTGAGCGACGTGAAAAAGCCGACGTCTTTGAACGATAATGACGAAGCTCTAGATGAGGAAGTGAAGAACTCAAAAGAAAAGAATGAGTTTGCGTCAGAATCGTTCGAAAAAGAGGAAGAATTAGTGAAGAAAGAAAAAGACGTCGTCGAAGAAGATGCGAAGGAGTTAGAAAAGACTGAGGAAGAAGAAGAATCAAAGAAGACTGAGGAGAGAGACGCCTCGAGTGAGCGAGAAAAAAGATCTGTAGGAGAAGAAAAAGAAGACGAAGAAGGATCTGTCGGAGGTGCTGCCGAAAGCACTGCGGATACTGATTACAGCGTTAACGATGAGAGCGCTGCGTCTTCGGGGAAGCGAAGACACCGCCATCGCAACACAACGCATTCGAGAAGATCTTCCACGACCCATCGTTACAGGAACAGTAAGAAAAGTAAAGACATTTCAGATATCGACGATAGTTCTGTGGGAGAAGAAGGAGAAGAACAAAAGCAAGAACGATCGATTGAAGAAGAAGAAAAAGAGGATTTGTCCGCAGTCGCTGCCCTTGGCGATGGCGATGAAACAACACCTAAAGAGGAGGAGAACGGGGAGGAAAAGGAAGAAGAAGCTGTTCGCGAGGAGGAAATTTTTGATGACGAAAAACACATGAAGAGCGAAGAAGGAGAGGAAGAAAAAGAGGAAGAGAAAATAACCGAGAGAGAGAAGGAAGAGTCAGATGAGATGATGGTAGATACGTTCAAAGAAACCAACGATTCATTTGACTCGGACTTTTCTTCCAAAAGCAGCGGTAGCATACAAAAAGAGAAAGAAAAGAAAGAGGAAGAAGAGGAAGAAAAGAATGAGGAAGAGGCCATTCGTGGAGAACTTCGAGAAGAAGAAGAAGAACGAGAAGAGGAAAGAATTGAAGAAGAGCGAGAGTTAGAGCAAGAGTTAGAACAAGAAGAAGAAGAACAAGAAGAAGATGCATCTAGCTCATCAACTTCTTCTTCTTCTCGAAGAGAACGTGCGAGTAGATTCGAGGACGAAGAGGAAATCGAGGCTGATTTAGAACCAGCATCGGACACGAGCGATTACGCTTCATCGTCTGATGATTATAGCGATGATTCCTATCGCAAGCCGGTTGGGTTACCAGACTTTCAAAACATGATGTCAAACGTTCAAAGTGGGATGTACAATGTTCAAATGTTCTTGTTCCTCGTGGCTGTTTTTGGAATTTTGCTTCTGGGCGCTTACGCGAAGTTCAAGTACGAGCGATGGATGCGAGGTCCGGCACCTCGCGTCGGCGGTGGGAATAGGAGCGCGTTCTCTTCGCAGACCACGACACCAAACAAGGGACCTCCGATTGACTGGTCGGAAGATTGGTCCGATGACGACGACGACGATTTTGGACCGGTCCATAAAATCGTTTGATTTCTTGAGATGACAACGATTCACGTGCGTGTTGTACGAGTAGATACCTAATTTTCTAAGTAAAAAAAGAACTACAAATACATTTTTTACAAAAGCATGCGCTATTACACGAAAGCACTTTATGCTAGCGTCTACTCTATTCTTCAGTTTTCTACAATATATCGCCAGCTTTCGCGTTCCGACTGAACATGACGCGTAATCTGTGCGCGACTCCGATTCCAATCTTTTGCCTTCCGTCTCGGTGCCTGTTCGAAAATTTATCCAAATCGGCAATGACGCGTTCGCCACCGTTTTGATCGTCTTTAAACCGATCAAAGTGCTCAATCAACTTTTTTGCGCTCGGAAAGCGGCACGCGACCACGTGCGCGTGTTCTTCGGCTAATCCTGATATCGCAGCCAGCGCTTTCACCCACGAGAGGTTCAAATGGTCCAATTTCCTAATTTTCTTCTCGTCCACGGTGGCGACGACCCCTACCGATATCGCGTTGTGGTTCTTCTTAAACGGAAGATCTGCCAACCATCTGTGCGTGCCGACGATGTTATCCACGACTGCCTGTTCATTCAAACACTCGACGACTTTGACTTGAATCTTTCCTAGATTTCCAAACCCGCCCGATCGAACGATTAATTTTGTTTTCAGCGCGGAAACAAACTTATCGTTGAACGCGTCTTTGGCGCCCAAGCGGGCCATTTCTTTCCTCGTTCGCTTCAAGACGTAATCATCTAATCCGTACACCAAAAGCGTGAGAATACCTACCGAATCCGAACGTCTTTTCGCTTTCAATAAAATATCCGATAAGGAACCGTCCTGTATGTGCTGCAAACGTTCTGTCTCTTCTTCTTTTTCGAGGAGTTTCACAAACTCTTCGCCGTTTAAAATCAACGTCGTGCGCATCGACCAGTGTAATCTCGGATCGTCCTCGACTTGCATTTGGGTTAAATCTTGCAACATAAATCTACACTCTTCGTTCGTTCTCAACTCCTTCTCCGGATGCCGAATCCACGTGATGCTCGAAGGGATGGGCAATAAAGTTCTCGACGTACATCGCAATCGGTTTTTGTAGTCTTTCGATAAACCAGAAATCCCGTTCGGAGCATCCAAACCTTGAATAACGGCTTTACCAACATTTTTCATCGCGATATCGTGGTCTAACACGCACGTAATTTTACCAAACATCTTGCTTTTCCCACTTTGGTACACGGGATGCGCGTACGGTACCGCTCGCGCGTATTTGCTCCTCGTCGGCGTGAATTGTATGGACGGAGACGGCGGCGGCATCATCCTTCTCGCGGGAGGCGACTCCGTTAGCGGTGGTGATGACGCCATTCTTCTGTACAAACCGTCGTCCTCGTCCTCATCCTCGTAGACGTCGTTTCTGTGCGCCGGTCCCCACGCGATGTCTTCTTCTTCGCCTTCGCCCATCATTTCTTTCCGTTTTTTACTATTATTCCTAGTATTATTGCCATCGTCTTCTCGTTCTTTCTCGCTTCGCATTCGTAACATAACTTCCATCGCTTTCTCTCCGTCTTTGTTGAAATCAATCAAATTCACCTCTTTCAGCGCCACGACGAGAACGTCCTTATTACCGCGAGCACTATTACTGCGGCCTACTTTCACCGAATACCTACGATCCAACCCACCGATAAATTCCATGATCTCTCCTTTCCGTCCATTCAGTTCCGGTTTCGTTAAGATGTCGTGGATTAAAACCTCCGTGCCGATGTTGAAACGCGTCTCTTCTTCTTCTTCTTCTTCTTCTGTTCCCTCATCTCCCGAATCAATCAAAATCACCTCTTCTTCTTCTTCTTCTTCTTCTTCTTCTCTCTCTTCGCTTTCGACTCGTCCCGGTTCTGCCGCCGCTTCTTCTTCTTCTGCTACTACTACTACTACTTTCGCCGGAGACGGAGAAAACTCCTCTCCCTCACGCGAAGGACTTTCCGTCATCATCGTCCCGTTTACCGCGTTTTGCTCTTCATCGTTATCATCTCTTTCTTCTTCTGATGAAGAAGAAACAATCTCAATCACTTCGTCGTCACGCATTTTGTAAACAAAAAAAATTAGCACACAAGCGGAGAAGCTTTTTTTTGTTTGCAAAAAAGAATCTCTCTCTCTCTAAAAGACGCGCGTCGACGTCGGAGCGGCGACCGTTGACTCTTCGCGCGATAGGAGGAGAAGGAGGAGAAGGAGGAGGGAGAGAGAGAGAGAGTTTCGATTTATTTTATTAGGGGATTTTGCTGCTCTGTTTTGCTTCTCTTTTTTTTTAAAAAAAAAAATTTGTGTTGTGTGTCTTCTTCACATTTTTTTTTGAAAAGACGATGACCACGATGACGACATCATGTAGGATAACAACAACAACAACAACATAATCAACGGCAAACAC
>Ga0255760_10003374_pt1 | contig 14321 bp, 6 predicted proteins | sample 071ome_25_FD_179960 | JGI IMG/M metagenome (GOLD analysis project Ga0255760, IMG submission 179960) | Coastal salt marsh microbial communities from the Groves Creek Marsh, Skidaway Island, Georgia - 071410BT metaG (version 2) | ecosystem: Environmental > Aquatic > Marine > Intertidal zone > Salt... | reverse complement strand
CCTTCTCACCTACCCATGCGCGCTACCAACATCTACCAACGCCCGCCGCCGATACATTCGGCGAACAACCCTCGCGGTCCGCCTCCTCCGCAACACTTCTTCTCTCCTGCACCACCGATGGCCGTCAGAAAGAAGTCTCACGAGCAAGCCACGATAAGCGGTAAAGCGACTACCATCGCCGCGCCATCGCAAAATCCAGCTTTACAAAAGCTCGTTCCGGCGCACTTGCGCGTGCAAAGACACCAGCAAGCGACAAAGAAAAAAGTCAATCCGGCGCCCAACGCGACAAAGAAGGACGCGAAGAAGGACGATAACAACAACAAAGACGATCAATACTTGAACTTTTTAGACGACGTGGCTTCGTTAGGCGCGTTCCAAGAGTAGCGGCGAGTTCGTTTGTAAAAGGATTCTGCGTGCGATGATCGTCGCGGGTGTGCCGCCAGATGTCGGAGCGAATATTAGATTTTCACCTATAATAAGTACTAGGTAACTGTAGATTCCCCACACAAGAAGAAGAGAGGAGAAACTTAAACACGCGCCGGCGCAAACCACAGAGAAACGCGGCGCGCGAATCCGGACCCAAGGCGTCGCAGTTATCCTCGTCGTCGTCGTCGCGAGGAGGTGCTCTCGTAAATCCTCTTCCTTTCTCTCTCTCTCTCTCTCTCTCTTCCTTTCTCTCTCTCTGACCGCGTTCGCAAACAAAACCCACCTTTCCCCTAAATCTAAAGCGAAGAAGCTTAACCGGAATCGGGAAGAGAAGACGGGATGGAAGCCGAAGCCACCACGACCAATGCTGCTGCTCCTGTGAACGAGGAAGACGCGATGAACGCGCGAATGGGAAATCTAAGAAACGACGACGACGATGCGGACGATTCTCCTTCTCCTCCTCCTCCTCCTCCTCCTCCTCCTCCTCCTCCTCCTCCTCCTCCTGCTGCTGCTCCTCTTCCCGCGAGAAGAAGCTGTTGCCAATGCTCGAGCACTTCCTCCCTCGGGGGCCAGTGGTACCGGTCGAAACGCGAACGAGGAAAATGGTTGTGCAAAAAATGCTACCGGAAAGAAATGCTCGTCGTGCACAATAAACGAGAATGCTTCGAGTGCCACTCGAAGACGACGTCGACGAGCTGGGCGCGAAGTAAGACGAACCCGAGCGAGTACGTTTGCTTCAACTGTTACTCGCGAGAGTTGTCGATGTTGTCCGGGAAGCGCTGCGGGCGGTGCGGGGCGACGAAGACTTCGCAAAAGTGGTACGTGAGTAAACGAATAGAGGACGAGGACGAGGACGAGGAGGAGATGGGCGTGGAAGAAGGCGGGGACGACAGCGATGACGGCAGCGCGAGGACGAAAGAGAAGAAGAAGAAGAAGAAGAAGAAAGATTTGTGCAGAAGGTGTTACGATAACGAACACAGGGTTCTGATGGATGGGATAAAGTCGTGTTCTAGATGTTCTATTTCGACGACGAGCGGAAGGTGGTGTAAATCAAAGGTCAACGAGGGTCGAGACTTGTGTAGAAAATGCTACAAGCAAGAGTTGAAAGAGCGGAAAGCGTCATTAGCGGTCATTAGCGATATTTAGAGCGCGCCTGTTTGTATGTATGTACTGATAACTAAACGACTAAGTAACTACTGTAACTCGAGAGTAGACGAATGTTTCCCTATCTCACACGGCGGTATCTTCAAAAACTCGTCAAAGTCGTACACCGCTTTCTTCCCGCTCGCGCAACACGACCACCCTTTACTCCTCTCGTGGAATATCGGTTTCCCTTTGTGGTAGCGGCACGACTTTTCCGTGTTGTCGCACTCCTTAAATTTCATCCCACATCCTATTCGTTTACAGGTTTGTTCGCAGTTCGGATCCATCGCGCGCGTCCTCGCCGCCTCTTCTTCGAGTCTCTTCCTCCGCTCTTCTATTCGCCTCTTTTCCTTCTCTTCGTTCTTTCTCGACTCTTCCGGGTGGTCTTCGCACGCGAAACCGTTCAAACATCGAGGACATTTTTTGCTCGCGTCGGCGTCGTTCTTCTTTTCTATTTCTTCTATATCTTCACGCTTTTTGATCGATGTCGTCGTCGTCGTCGTAGGTTTCTCCCGCGCGTGCGAATCTTCCGTGCGACACCCGCGAATTTGCAAAAACTCGTTGAAATCTTTGCTTCGTTTATTGCAGCACGGCCAACGCTTTTCGCCGTCCTGAAACACCGGCGGTTGGGTGTGGTGCACGCACTTGGTGTCGTCGGACGCGAGGCAGTCGCAGCCGATGCGTTGACACCGGATTATTGGGAGGTTTGATGGGGACATGTGACGAAATATGTGTGCTTAGTGGTTTTTGTGTCGCACATGCGTTATTATTTTCACTAGAAAGAAGCGGCAACTATCTCGAATATCTCGTCATCGTCGTCGTCGTCTGCGTTTGCCGCGGCGTTACTCGCGTTCACATCATCGAGTAAAGGCCGAACGCGTTTGATTGAAGAGACGATGGGTGGCCTTTTCGGAATATTTTCATCTCGGTTTTTATTGTCGTCTTCGTCGTCGTCGTCTTCGACGCACACGGCTACGATACTTCTTTCGTCTTTGCTTTCTTCCGATTCGCTTTTTAGCGGCGGCGAGGCGAGGGCGTCGATCGCCAGCGTCTCGCGGAAGAGCTGGAATCGCCATCGACCAAACGTTTCCGGATCCGATTCGACGAGGGTTATGTCGTCGTGCGGCGCGTCCTTTTTGTCTTGTTTCTGTTTTCCTAACGCAATGTCAAAGTTTCGGAACGGCCTTCCGGAAATACCAACCCCTAACGCCTTCACGTAACTCTCGCACAAACACCAGTACCGTACAAACAGCTTCCTCCCTTCGTCTTCGTCGTCTGCGAGCGCGCTTTCGATTCGTTCAACCGCTTCGCCTTTTTTAAAGTATCTCTTCGCTAGTTTCAAGCACGTATCTTTCGTCCTTCTCTTCTCCACTTCGCAATCGATCCCGACGCGTCTCCCGTCCGTCGTCACCGCCATGGCGATGATATTCTTCGAGTGCGACACGCTAAACTGAATCAAACTCGATTCGTTCCCTGACCCAACTTTGTTCGATAAGAACGGTTTCCCTTTCTCGTTAAACGTAAACTCTAGCCGCGCTGGATCGCTTTTCATTCCTTTCTCGACTAAATAGGAGGATAAAACCGTTCGGACCATCGCGCGCGTTTGCAAGCGCTCTTTCCTCGTCTCCTCGTGTAAACTGTCGATTTGAATCGACTCCAATTCTTTCTTCGAAAGCAGTCGCTCGTATCTCTGCAACAAAGCCGGTGCCTCGCACTCGTTCCGCTGGAGAACGTACACGTGCACGCCATCATCGTCTTCTTTTTTATCGTTCTTCTTCTTCGATGTTGACGACGAGGACGCAGAAGAAGAAGAAGTTGTCGCGAAGAAGTGAGAACGCATTCGCCGCAAGATGTTGTTGGCGCTACTACCGTTAGCGCTGTTGTTGTTGTTGCTCGCGGTGTTCCCACCACCTCCACCGCGCTTTAGCGATAACAACCGCGAACAAAAAGAAGAAGGCTTCGTCGTCGTCGTCGCTACCACAATCATCATCTTATTAATTTTCTTATTCTTATTCTTCTTCTTCTTCGTCGTCGTCGTCGTCGTCGTCTTAGCAGTACGTCGTAGTTTTGAAGTAAAAAACTTCAAATTGTTCAATAAGAGGGATCCGACGCGCGAACGGCGGATCGGAGAGCGGGCGAGGAGAAGGAAATATTCCACGTACTTTAAAGGTAAACGAAACGAGCCGATGCAGAAACAAAAGCCAAAAGTCGATGATAATAAAAACACAGAGTAGAGAATAACAACTTTCCTTGATTGACTTTTATATATATATTAAATCGAGGATAGGTAGAGGTGACTCCTAATATGACTTCTATATTCGTCCTTTTCACGCGAATTGTCTTAAAACGCGCGCGAACAAAACGTTTGCGTTGATTTTTCTTATTATTCGTTTCATCGAAAGGAGTCGGCGTACTGCGAGAGGCAAGCGTCGCCGCACCCTTGGTCTTCGTACAAGCACTGATGAGCATCGCTATTCGGGGTTGGGTCATTGCCTACCATGACGTATTGCTCGCAATGTTCCATGGCGCCCGCTAACAAATCTTGGTACGCTCTCAACTGTTCATCGAAATCCGGGATATTGGAGATTTGTTCGTCTAACCGTACGTTAGCTGCAGAGACCAAATCGTAATCTTTCGAACCTTGCATATAATCTGCCACTATCTGCTTCATTTCGTCTTCCGAACCGCCTCCCCACTTGTAATCGTTACTCTTCGATCGCAAATATAATAAATCGGCGTTGGATAAGCCCAACAAATTTTTCAAAACCACCATGCTCTCGTCGAACCTCTCCAAAACGACGACGTGATCGTATAAGTTGACTATCCCTGCAGGCGACCATTCATTGTCACGCGCTTTTTGACTACCGATGTAGTCGTACTGTTTATTCATTGACGTTTGCATGTTCAAAAATGTGACCAACCTCGACTTCCACTCCTCTGCTGTCACTGGCATCGGCAGCAACTCGCTCGGTACTTCATAATCTTTACTGTGTGATTCAGATGGATCCATGACGTATTGAAACTCAGAGATCATTCTGCTCACCGGTTCTCGTACGCCCGTGAGCAAAAACGTCGGATGGTCCAACTTACCCAAAGTCGGTTCGCTTTGTTTGAACATCATATGATCGGCGTATAAATATGGCTCGTTTTTGTCGTCAATCTCCGTGGTTCCATCTTCATCGTGTCCCGTGAATGCTCCGTTTATCCCGTGTCTGGATGCGATTCTTCTGAACACACCGGCGGTCGTCGTGCTTCCGGTTTTAATCGTTTTCACGTAGAGAATGTTTATTCCGTAATCGTCGTCTATCTTCTCTCCGCTCCATCTGTGCCACTTAGGTACATGCGCCGAAGAAGAAAGAGGTGCTAACGACGAAGAGAGAGACTCTAACACCATTCGTTCCAAACTGTTACTCCGTTCATATTGTTTCTTCATCCTCTCCGCTGCTTCTCCCACTATATCGAAAGGAGAAGACGACGACGACGACGACGACGACGACGACAAAAACGGCGAGGAGGAGTAAGAAGAAGACGAAGAATAATACGCGGAAGCGCATCCGACGACGGCCAAACCGATAGCAATCGCGCCCAGAACAACCTTACTCTTTCTTCCCCGGAAAAACGCAAAGCGCTGCGTCTCCTTCACCCCGGACGCATCATCTGCCTCGTCGTCGAACCCAACATTCTCATCTTTTTTACCGGGGATCGCCCCGTACGAACCGTGGAGGTTATGATGATGGTGGTGGTGGTGCTCGCCGTCACCGCCGCTGTCGTTACCGAAAAAAGACATCTCTTCCTCTTCTGTATTGTGCGTCGTGATAACCGCGCAAAACGAGAGAGACGAGAGAGAGAGAGACAAATGCGCGCGGCGCGGCCTTCTTTTTATGTCGCTTTTTTTTAGTGTTGGCTTTTTCATCCTGCTTACTACAGTACAGAAACCCTAAATGTTAAACCCTAAATGTTTTTTCTGCTTTTTCTTTTCAAATTTTTTTCTCGCGCTCTTCTTTCAAAAAACGCGCGCGCGAAAGCACACACGCACGGCTCCCTCGTCTCTCTGAGAGAGAGTGTGCGTGACCGCATAAACGATAACACGCGACGACGACGACGACGACGACGAGCGCGCGATGAGAGAAGAAGAAACGGCACGAGAAGAAGAAAAAGTCGAGGAGGAGGAAGGCAATCGACTTCGAATTCATCAATCTTCTTCTCCGGAGACGACGACGAAGATGGAGGAGGAAACGGAAGAAGAAAACGAAGCTGGCGTTGTCGTCGCGGAGAAGAAGACGACGACGAATACGACGACGAGCGCTAACGCCGACGATAACAAAGACGGGCGTCGTCGTCTGATTCCTCAATCGAAGGATTTTTTCCAACAAAACGCGCGCGCTTTCCATCCACCGCCGTACACTTTGGACGAAGAAATCTCCTACGCTTGGGCGACGCAACCGTTCTCGCCTCGGAGAGGCGTAGAGGCCGTGTTCGAGTGCTGGATGCAGTGCGAAAATGAAAAGTGCTCGAAGTGGAGACGGATACCCAGAATCGTTGGGAAGGTTTTAGAGCAAGGCAGAGCGGCGGTGGAGAGACAGTTGGTGAAAGATGCCGGGAAAGAGATGATTGTGAGGACGACGACGACGGAGGAGGAGGAGGAGGATATCGAAGAAGGACAAGAACGGCGAGGCAAACAACAAACAGAAGGCAACGACGACGACGCGGCAACGACGACGACGACGACGCATACTGAAACGAATAATACAACGAGCAGAAAAGTTTGGACTTGCAAAGACGTGCTCGACGCGCGGTACGATTCGTGCGAGAAACCGCAGGAACTTTCAGACGACGACATCGATCAATTGATGGCGGATGCTGACGAAGCGGCAGAGAAGGAAGTGCAGAAACAGGTGCAATCGAAAGCCCAGAAAGAAGAGGAGAAGAAAAAGCGAGCGCACGAATACAACAAACGAAAGCGCAACGAGGCGAACGAGTTGAAGATTCAAGCCGGGACGCACGAGAGGCTACCAAATGGGCACGTGAGGAAAATTGTAGAGAGGAAGGAAAAAGTCATCAAAGAACCGCGAGTGAAGAAAGAGAAAGTTATCAGGGTGAAAGTACAAAAAGAAAAGAAAGGAACGCTGGCCTATCTCTTGGAACAAGCGGTTGAAGGCGAGTTGTACGTTCCGCCGAGACTGCCGAATAAATTCACGACCGAGTGGACGTTCGTAAAGTGCGAGATTGAGTCGTGCGGGAAGTGGCGACGGGTAAAAGCGAACGAGGCAGTTGGCTTGGGGACGAGAGATCGATGGGTGTGTGCCTTGGGAGAGTACGGTGGTTTGAGGGAATTCGCGAGTTGTGATGCAAGGGAAGAATTTACGAGTGCGGAGATTGAACAGTTTATGAAGACGCAAACGGACGCTTTAGAAAAAGAGAAACAGTTGAAGAATTTGTTTCGAGAGTTTTGCGAACGGAATCCGAAGTACGTCACGGACGGATCATATAAAACGAGAGACGGTAAAATAGTCGTAGATGGATCGAAGAAAGCGGTGAAGATTACAGCACCCACTGTTACTCACGTAGTACCTGCGCCCGCAGTACCTGCACCGCCAGTAGCAATGGCGGCGACGAGTTCGAATCCATCGGAGGCGTCGACGCAAACGTTGGACGAGGAGAAGACCAAAAGTAAGCCAAAAAAGGGCGAAGGTGAGTTAATTCTCGCTTGTATGGCGTTTAAAAAAGGCGAAATGACGGGTGAGCAGTTTATGAGTATCGCCTCGCAGTCTCCATTTGGTGCCCTTCGCGCGTGTTTTTATGTCTTATTTGGTACGGAAACGAGTTCGAACAACAAGGAGTGGATACTTAGCACACTCGAAAAGAGAACCATGGACGCATCGTTTATGCCTAGCATCAGACTTCGATATAACAACGAATCGCGGCTGTGCAACAGCGGGAGCGTTATTAAAAACGAGAAAGAAGTGAAAGTAAGCATAGACGAGAAGATCAAGAATATAATAGAAAAGAGAACAACCGGTGAAAAAAATGGCGGCTTCCATACGTCATCAAAGAGTGTGAAACTCATATTTGAAGTAAATGAAGATGAGAACAGAGTAAAAGTAATCGTGACTCCAGTTGCCAAAGATCTCAAAGAGCACGACATGGACGTGGTTGTTAAGAAAGAGGACGATAGCAGCACCGCAGGAAACGAAAGAGTAGAGAAGGAGACGCAGAAGAAGAAAGTACACGCTCACGGTGGCAATTTTGATCGGCGAGAGCAGGACACGAATGCATTCCAAATGCCCATCGATGAAAAATCTCCTGAAGATGATCCGAACGCGTGGCCAGGTGCGCCACACCCTCGCGTTCTTCCGGAGCCGTTCAATGAGAACGCGCAACTTCTCGCGGTGGCCACGACGTCCAAATTTTCTGCAAAAAGTGCTAAGGTAAAAATCCCGCCAACCATTCGCGTTACGTGTAATGAACACGACGGCGTATATCTCGTCAGACGAAACATGTTTAGATGCATGTGCGAGCAAAATGGTTGTTTGAAAGTATCCGGCGAAGGCGATGGATGCGTGTTCTTAGGTACGGAATGGGAGAAACACTGCGGCAAGGGGACCTGTAAATCGTGGAAGCGCTCGGTGCGCATCGTATCGACAGACGGAAATAATGAAAGGATTGGCAATTGGTTGCATCGAACAGGTTTGCAGCCGATGAAAGAAAACAATCTGTCGACAATACAAGATCGTCTCGAATTAAACAATGGCAGTTTGAAGAAGCGAAAATGCGTTAGTGGAATGAAGAAAGATCAGATTCAGCAAATCATGATGGAGGCGCTCCAAGATCCAGATTCTGACGAAAATTGTGGTTCTTTCAACGGTCTCTCGCTAAAAGATTTAATGCGCGCGTTTAATTTTATTTTTGACGATGCGCAAAAGGACGACGAGGAAAAGAAAATGTTCATGACATCTGCGCCGGAAAAGTTCGACGCTTCGCTCGTTGGTCGTCGGGTGGAAGTATTTTGGGCGGAAGAAAACGCGTATTTCCCAGGCCTGATTTCTCAGTACATCCCAACCGACGAGGTCGATGAGGCGAATGCCAATTCGAGCGCTATTTTTGAAATCACTTACGACGACGGCGACGTCGAAAAGTTGAAAAACTTTCAGAGTGAAAAAGTGAAATGGTTTTCTAACGAATACGTCCCAAAGAAGAAGTTAACTGCGGAAGAAGCATACATTGAGAGCGAGAAAAATCTTGGTCGGTTTGCCTGCGTCTCGAAAGCGTGGCGAGTTGCCGCTTTGACAGTTCTAAAAGCGAGAGGTTCTCGATTGCTCGAAGAGGCAAAGAAAGAACAAATTGCGAGTCGACAACAAGTTGGGTTCGTACAAGATTACGTTCATCGCGCGGATGTGAGAGAAGTAGCGAGCGAGCGTCAATGTGAACCGATTCGCGGCCACGTGTCTTTGAATTCCTGCTTTGCCGCTGATGCTGAAGATGATGGAGGTCAAGTCATAGATGCCGACCCGTGCGATGAAGGTAGAGCAAAAGATTGGTACCCGTGCATAGGAGAACGCAATCCTAGACTAAAATCTGGACGTGACGTTCGCGAACAAGAGACGTATGGGTGTGATTTCGTCACCGGACGAGACGCGGTCGCTGTGCTCGCGGAGGCTTTGCCCGAATTTTCCGACGACGAGCATTGGGATATTTACGCAAAGCTCATGAACCAAGTTAACGAATCGTACGGAAAGATGACTCCAGATACTCTCGCGACGCAATCATTAGCGCTCGCTGCGGAGGATCTCGCGGAGAAGTTTGAAAGAGCAAACATAACGTCTCCAAAGGACGGCATGAAGAATTTAGCGTGCGCCAAAGCGCTTTGGACGCTTTCCAAGAAGGCCCGGGAGAATCCAAATTTGTTCGTCGTTCACAGAAAAGGCTACGGCGTGGTGAACATTCGCGAAAACAACATTCAGAAAGGTGAATTCGTCATTGATTTCTTGGGCGAAATCTACCCTCCTTGGGCGTGGATGGAAAAGCAGGATGCGATCAAGCAAGCGCAAAAAGCCAAAGGATTGAAAGATATCGGCGCTCCCGAGTTTTACAACATGCAAATGGAACGACCTGGAGGCGACAAGCATGGTTTCGGTTTACTCTTTTGTGACGCAATGCACTACAACAACTTTGCCGCGCGAATGTCGCACTCGTGCGAACCGAACGTTCAAGTCATTCTCACCGTTGTTGACGGTAAATACGAAATCCATTTCTACGCCACTCGAGAAATTCTAAAAGGCGAGGAGTTGTGCTATAACTATCACAGTTGTTCGGACTCTATGAAAGAAGTCGAAGCGGCATTTTGCTTGTGCGGTGCTAAAAAATGTCGAGGAAGTTACTTATCATTTGTCGGCGAGAACAACAACTCGCAAGTGTTTGACTCGGAACATCGAATGTTGGATCGTTACGCAATGTTGTTGGATGCCATAGACGAGACGAACGAGAAACGCGATGGGAACGACGAGAACGATGAACTCGTCAAGACGCGTTTGGAAAGTCTAGGTTTTCGAATTGGTCGCGGTATTCTCGCAGACGCACCAAAATGGTTGACGAATTATTACGCGAAATTAGCCTCTTTTATCGACCACGAACGCGAAACATTACCTCCGCTCATTTACCAAGCCGCGAAACAACATCATATGAGCAGAAAGAAACGCGGCGATCCCGGGTATCGAGGTGAGTTCGTGTTTACAGAGAAAAACGCCGAGATCGAAGCCATGGCGGTAAGAGAGAATAGAATTCAAGCGCTCGCAGTGTGCATGTCGAAAATCCGTCGATTATTGACGTTAGGAGAAGGTTTCGATTCACCTAAATACGGCACGAGTCCACCGCCGTATGCGAAATTATCCGCAAAGGAAACTATCGAAAAGTTTTGGAGTAATAAAATCGCTACGGCGCCACCGATAGTGGCGCCTTCGGCAGAATCTGATGAACCAACCACGACGACGATGACGAAAGCGACAACAAACGATAGCATCGGAAAGAAGCGCAAAGGAAGAGGCAAGTGGTCGAGACCTGCGAAGAAAGAAGAAAACGGCACCGTTAACAGAGGAGTCGAAAGTAACGCGCCGAAAGAGAAACCGCACGAAAATGCGCCAAGCGTTGCGTTGTTTCTTTCTCAAACTATCGCGCAACATTCTAGGCGCAAGACGCTTTCTCACGCGCAACACGAGAAGTACCTCTCGTTTCTCTCCACTCTGGAGTTCAAAACAAAAGAAATGATGGATTTGGTGCTGGAGACGGCAGGTGAAGAAACCAGCGACGAAGAGAATGAAAGTCGTTTGCGCGCCAAGAACCGTTCTGCGCTACTCTGGCTTCGTGACGCTCTACTCGATCTCCCAGTAACGCCATGCGCCCGTCACGACCTTTGCGCCGACGTCATCCACCTCTTTGCCAACACCGAACATTTCTACAAGTTTGACCATCTTGCGCCGTGTTACCAAACGCAAATTGGAATTCAAATCGACGTTCGCGAAGACGAAGTGATGGCGTTTGGCGTCGGTGCTCAGGCTGCATCGCACAAAATTGCTAGTTCACACTCGAAAAAGTACAAAAGCGATTACGTACCGGCTGCGTTGCTGTCTTGGCATAAACAAGAATTGGCCGATCCAACTAAGCTCGTCCACGCGTCATTCAAAGGTTGCGCATACTTGCCGGACATTTCATGCTGCTATGGCGTTCGAGCAGAAGCGAAACCGATCATGTACGGATGCGATCTCGAAAATCGATCAAAATGGCTCTCTTGTCTGACCGAGAAAATAAACGAACCGTGGGAACAGAAAACGGGTCCTTGGGCCCAAACAAACGCGCAAAAGTTGATCGGCTCGCCGATGTTGGACGCCTGGAGGAAGAAACAATCGATGCTGGACGAAACCGTTTTAGATTGGCTGAGGACGAGGAAAGCATCGGATGTCAGCTTGCAACACGTTTTACAAAACGCGCAATCGGTGGGGTACCAGAAGAACTACAATAACAATCCAGCTTTGTACGAAAGCGGCAGATTGCTGCAAGTCGAGAGAGCGTTGTCGGCTCCAACGGATGCAAACTTCACGTCGAATGGTGATGACGACGAACAAAGACACCTCAGTAAGAAGGCAAAGCAAGAGTTAGCTTCACTGGCACCGTGGTCGTTCGATCCAAAAGTCAAGGTTTTCCCCCCAGGGCCAAAGAGCATGAAAGATTTCTCGGAAGTTGCTAAGAATGGAGCGGGACACAACGACGAAAACATGGAAATAGACAAAGTGCACGCGGCTGTCGTTTCAACGGCAAAAAAGAACGTCGAGAACGGCGAGGCGAGGCGTGAATGAATGCTTGTTAGCATATAAACGAATGAACAATTGTAACAACAAAAGATAAACACCTGCTGCTTTATACATTCACTAACTGACCGCTACGTACACATACACTAAAAATCCTACTCCTTTTCTTCTTCTTCTTCTTCTTCTTCTTCTTCATCTTCGGAAGCGTCGACGTTGTCTTCGTCTTCATCCTCTTCTGAAGAGGATTCTTCTTCGTCCTCGGAAGACTCGTCGCCTTCTAACTGCTTCGCATCTCTTAAAGCCTCCCTCGCGAATCGACAGGCGCACAGTAGAATCTTTGGCATATCGGCAGCACCGTTTGGCAAGCGCTCTCGAACCGTCGCCAACGCGTTTTCCTCCCGGCTTTGCAAGAACGTCAACCAAACGTCGTTGGAAACACCCAACAAATCCCAATAATACGGGTGGCCAGCTTTAAAGGCGATCGTGAGCTTTTTGGATATGTCTATTGCTGCGAGTTCAAGCGACGCGGCTATCTCTTCGACTGATTTGCCACCTAAATGTTGGATTAAAATCTCCTCCACGTCTTCTGGAATCGGCGTCTTCCGTTTGGCGCCGCGAGTGAGTTCGAGTTGTTCTTTTGTTTTCGGTTGTTCCTGTTGCTCCGACGTCGTAGGCTCGTTCTCTAGCGTCGTCAGCGCTGCTTCACGAAGCGCAGCGTACGGTTCTATTTCTTCTTCTTCGTAATCAACTTCCTCCTCCTCTTCGTCCTCTTCTTCTTCGTCGTCCGGATCATACTCTCCCTCTAGAATCCTACCGCGAAAGACAAACCCTTCCGGAACCGGGTCCATTTCGTACCCATCTCCTCGCATCTTATTCAACGCGACCCATAAATCTAACCCAACCATAGCATCGATTGCCGCGTATATCAACTGTTTCTCGTCCAACTTCCCGTTCCGCTCCCAATTCGAAGTTCTCGTGTCACCGTCTTTTGGCACTCGCTTCTCGAGCACGCGAACCGCCAATCGAGCTAAACTCCATCTCTGACTACCGTTGCTATTTTTATTTCTATTCTGCATTTTCTCCTGAGCACTACCGCCGTTATTCTCATCACTCGTAACATTCTTCGCCTTTGCCAGCGCGTCCAATTCTACCACTCCGTTCATCCGAACCTTGAAATCCCTATTTAGCTTTTGCGCGTCTCCTCGCGCGTTCACGCCCGCTTTCAACACCGACGGATCCTCCAAAAATCGAACCAGTTTCGAAGGGAGCGGGTTTTTCTGTTTCAGTCGTTTCCCGAGACGAATCAACGCGACTACTTTCTTCGTTTTATCGCCTTCACCGTCGTCGTTGTTGTTCTCTTTGTTCGCGTAATACGCCAGCTGAATTAAACTCGTCTTGGCTTCCCCACCGCCTTTTTTATAAAGCACCTTCCACTCCATGTCGAATCCAACGACGATACCATCGCCAACCGACGACAACGACGACGACGACTTCATCACCCCTGCCGCTGCTTCGCGATATATCCGTTCGATCGCCGAATCAATCTCTCGCTTCGTCTCCGCGACGATAATTTCCCCATCCGTTAACTCGTAATTTGGAAAAAGTAAGGGAGAAGAATCAGAAGACGGGAGTAGTAGTTTCGGTCGCTTCGTTGTCGTCGTCGCTACAAAGTTCTCCATCTCGAGACAACAAAAAAAAAAGAGCGAGCGAATATGAAACGCGCCGCGCGTGTCTTTTCTCTCTCTCTCTCTCTCTCTCTTCCGGTTCCGTTCTCCGTCGGATTGGAAGTGTTGTTTCGCGACCTCGATTTTTGAAAATTTTAGTACGGTGGAAATAATTTAGGGTTTAGTCTAAACCCTAAACAAAAACTGCTCGCGACGTTTCTTCCACTTTTGCAATCGTCATCTTTCGCGAGGATGACGACGTTTACGACGACGACGATGGCATCATCGCTCGCATCTTCTTCTTCTTCTCCTACTCGCGATGGTACGTTTCGCGTTTTTCGTGGAGCCATGGCATCATCATCATCGTCATCGTCATCATCATCATCATCGACAAAACAAAATCTCCATTTTTTTTCCCGTCATCACTTTTGTCGCCAAAAAAATGGTCGTCGCGCCTACAACTCCTCCTCCTCCTCCTCCTCCGCGTTGAATACAACGAGAACGAAAGCGAACCCGTTCGATAAATCGCCGATCGTCCTTTCCGACGACAGCTCGGAGCAGTCCGTTTTGGACGTTTTAGAGGCGAGAGAAGTGTTGCTCGAAGACGAAGAACTCGCCAAGAGGAAAGCTTTGGATAACTACGGATACGTGTTGCGAATGAAAGGCGGACCGGAGATTTTGAGCGAGATTGACCCGGACGTTTTACCGATGCTTTTGAGACTACCGACGACGCGAGGGGACGTGGAGAAGCTGAGAAGGGCGAAAGATGGGTACGAGCAATGGGAAGAGG
>Ga0255760_10003365_pt1 | contig 14342 bp, 8 predicted proteins | sample 071ome_25_FD_179960 | JGI IMG/M metagenome (GOLD analysis project Ga0255760, IMG submission 179960) | Coastal salt marsh microbial communities from the Groves Creek Marsh, Skidaway Island, Georgia - 071410BT metaG (version 2) | ecosystem: Environmental > Aquatic > Marine > Intertidal zone > Salt... | reverse complement strand
TCTTTTACGCCATCGGCTAACGAATCTTACGTCGTGCTACTTGCTGAATTGTATTCTTCCTCAGGGGCAATGTTGGATGATGATTTCGATTTTATTTACTGTGAAATGCTTGAAATACAAACGACATCTTCGACCACTGGAACATTGATACTCACGAATTTATCCTCCTCCATTAATTATGATTTGGAATGGTTTGTGCTCGACCTCGTTGATTATAATCAGAAACTTGCTAACGGGTATTCTGTTGAAGATGCAGTAAATTTAACCAAAATCGACCGAGATGTCATCCAGGTGTCTTCTTCGAGCACTCAAGCATCGTACAACATCACTTGGAATGGACCAACAACAATGAACACACACGCATTTATTGGCCTCCTTTATGAAAACGGAACAAGTATGAATTTGACCACGTTCCAAGATTTGATTGGTTATCATGAGGATGAATTTATCCCTCAACTACCTAGTATTCTCATCCTCAATGTGTCGACCTCATCAACGGCTTCGACCAATGACGTGACAACACGAGGACAAGATTTGGTCTTCGGTGATGATTATGATTACCGAATCAAAATTGTCGATGCAGGAAACGCTACAATCGCTCAGTCTGGTCTCATTTCTGTGACTGCGACATCGCAAGGTATGAGTTTTGGCACATGGAATTACACCACCCCCACATCATCAGGCCAATATTGTGCTATTGCGGAACTGTTTGAAAGCGATGGTACTCAACGAATTGGTGATACAACGTGTTTCAATTTCGTCTTCGATGATGACAACGATGGTGTTGCAAACGAACTCGATCTCTGTGCAAACACAACCGCAGGAGCAACTGTTGATGCAAATGGATGTGCTCTTGACCAAAAAGACACAGATGGAGATGGGTACAACGATTATGTTGATGATTTCCCAACCGACGCAACCCAATATTCCGACATGGATGGTGATGGTTATGGTGACAATGCCTCTGGAAACTCACCGGATGCCTTCCCTACTGACAGTACACAATGGTCCGATACAGATGGAGATGGTTATGGTGACAATGCTTCCGGAAATTCGCCTGATGCCTTCCCAACAGACAGCACACAATGGTCAGACACTGACGGTGATGGCTATGGGGACAACCCAACAGGAAGCAACCCTGATCAATGGCCTGCCGATGCTACTCAATGGAAAGACTCCGACGGCGATGGCTATGGCGATAATCCAACAGGAACCAATGGCGATGCTTTCCCCAACGACGCAACGCAGTGGAAAGATATCGACGGTGATGGCTATGGGGACAATGCTTCAGGAACCAATGGTGATGAATACCCGAACGATGCAACCCAGTGGAAAGACACCGATGGTGATGGTTACGGCGATAACCCAACCGGAACAAACGGCGACGCATTCCCGAACGACCCGACGCAATGGAGCGACGCTGACGGTGACGGCTACGGTGATAATCAAAATGGCGATTCACCCGATATATTCCCCGCCGATTCCACACAATGGGCAGATGCAGATGGTGATGGTTACGGTGATAATCAGGCAGGAATGAATGCCGATAAATTCCCGAGTGACCCAACACAATGGTTCGATGCCGACGGTGATGGCTACGGCGACAACCCTGGTGGAACTGACGGTGACCAATGTGCCAATACTCCTGCAGGTGAGCCTGTTGATGAAAATGGATGTTCAGAATCTCAACTCGACGATGACATGGACGGGGTGTCAAACAATATCGATGCCTGCCCGAACACAACTGCCGGCGAATCAGTCGATGCTGTAGGTTGTGCAGCAAGTCAAGAAGATGAGGACAAGGATGGCATAAATGACGCATTTGATGCGTGTCCAGGCACGCCACTCGGATATTCAGTTGATGCAACAGGATGTGCAGAGCGTCAATTGGATTCAGATGGAGATACCATCACCAACGATATCGATGAATGCCCAAGCACGCCAGCTGGTGTACAAGTCAACGGTGTTGGATGTGCTGCGAGTGAAAGAGATACTGACCGAGATGGTGTCGTGGATGCAAATGACATTTGCGATGCGTCACCAATCGATGAAGAGGCCGATGCAAGTGGTTGTACAGATTCACAAAAGGACGACGATTTGGACTTGTTCACAAACGATATTGACCAATGTCCTGGCACTCCAGCAGGTGAAATAGTCGACGCTGTAGGCTGTGCTCAGTCACAACTTGATGCTGACAATGATGGTTTTTACAATGATGAAGACCAATGCCGAAGCACACCAACAGGTGAGCAAGTCGATGCAGTCGGTTGTTCAGATACACAGAAAGACGATGACAACGACAATGTCAACAATGCACGTGATGAATGTCCAAACACCGTCGATGGAAGAATTGTCGATAGTGATGGGTGCTCGAAGTATCAACTTGATTCCGATGATGACGGTGTCTATGACATCGATGATGAGTGTCCAAGCACTTTAGGTGACACACTTGTTCTTGAGAATGGCTGTTCCTTATCTCAAATTGATTCTGATGGCGATCTTGTGAGCGATGCTGATGACGATTTCCCGTATGATGCAAATGAGACAACTGATTCCGATGGTGATGGAGTGCCTGACCGATATGACAAGTACCCCCAAGATGCAACACGTTCCAAAGCAGAAACAGAAAGCGACTCAAATCTTGGTCTCTATGTCATTCTCGTTGTTCTCATCCTTGGCGGTCTCGGTGGAATTGGTTTCATGAATGCTCGAAAAGGTGGTTCTCAAACTGTTGAAAGTGCATTCGCACAGGCTTCCCCTGAAATCGATGCTGCCACTGAGGCACAATTTTCTGAAAAACAGAACAATAATCCGCTCGAGGGTGCACAGCAATGGGTGGACAATGGCGTTCACTGGAACAAAGATGCTGAAGGGAATCTTTCATACTTCGATGCTACAACACAAGCTTGGGTCCCGTACCAACAATAATTGCACGCTCATCAGACGTATCGCTTTTATACACATCGGTAGCGTTAGCAGCGACCCACTTGATCCCCTTTGTATTGTCAAATAAAATGCAAAGGGGTTTTGGATAAGCCTATCAAATATATCAGATTTGATTATTTCATATTAGCATTAAGAACAATTGCAAGTCCGAATGAGAATGGTAATCCAAAGAGAAATAGAATCACTCCCCAATCTCTCTTCAAATGATATAATTCCATATCCCGAGCCACCAAAATAAATTGCAATAGGGTTATTGCAATTATAGTGAATCCTAGCCCATAAGATATTTTCTTGCTGAATTCTTTACGATTTGAACTACTAGATTCAATTTGATTACAATACGGACAATTTAACCAATCGTCCTGAAGTTCCTTTCCGCAGTTCTGACAGAAGGACATAGTAATCCGATTACATCATGATATTTCAAAGGGGGGCCCTCTGTATCGTATACGATAACAAGGGTACCGTCCTTACTACGGGTGATACAGAGGGGTCCCCTCGGTGTTTTCTGCTTGTAGGACGTATTCTGCTTGAAGCAGAAATCCCAAATCAGTAATATCGCTCAATGTAGTTGTATGCACGATCGAACAATTCTTGATCGGTATGCATCTTGAACTTGAACAGTGCTTTTCTCAGCTCTTTTTGGACGTCGCGTTTGCCAGCATTCGTCGCTTGCCAACCTGGGAAGCGCACATTGCGCACAATGCTGTCAATCTCGTCTACAATTTGCTCAACCATCTTCGGCGTGGCTTCGTTGCGGGCTCCTTGGAACAGATCGGTAAGCGCCGCCTTGGCTTTCATCTGCTCGTCCTCTGGTTCAACCTCTTCTTCGGCAACGAGCACATCACGTGCGAGTTCGAGAAGCGACTTGAGGAATTCAATGCTCGAAAGGACACCTTGCTCATGTCGCAAGCGAAGCACTTCAAACCGTTCGCCGAGTGCTATGAAAACGGGATTTTTGGAGTGTTTTCTCAACCGGTCAGCAAGCTGAATTTCGAGCACCTTTGCTCTTTTTGGAGGGTCATCGGGATACATTCCTTCCAATAACGCAGCATCAAGAACAATCTTCTCGAAATCCTCTCCAACATCAACCAATTCGATGTTTTCGTGGATGATTTCCATGGTCTTTGCACCCAAGGCTCTCCACAGCAATTTACCACTTCCAGAAGGTGGCTTGAGTGATTCATACACCTGACCCAACCAGCGATAATCCTCTCTGAAAGGCGTAAGAACGGGATCAGGAGAGAGAGCCTCCCAGACTTTCGTGAGATTTTGGAAGGCAAGAGCAAAGCCGTCTCGTGCATCATCGTCAGGAAGGGCTTCTTGTGCCTCAATGAGTCCTTCCCAGCCTTCCTTCGTCCGGTCGACGCCAGCGAAGAAGTGGAGCGCATCAGCGACGAGTTCAGGCACTTTTCCACGCATCTCGGTGAGGTTGGTGATGATCATTGAAACGCTCTTCTCATCAAACTCCAACGCTTTCGCCACATCATCAAAGATGCCCAAATAGTCCACAATTAAGCCATGAGTCTTGTCGGGATAGGGTCGATTGGTTCGGCAAATCGCTTGAAGCAGGTTGTGGTCTTTGATGGGTTTATCGAGGTACATCGTTTGCAAGATTGGCGCGTCGAATCCGGTCAACAAACGCGCTGTAACGATGACAATTTGGAGCGGGTCAGACTCGTCCCTAAATCGGTCGAGTAATGCCTCTTCCTCATCTCGAGTACGACTGTACTGACGCCATTCTGTAGGGTCACTGCCTTGTGTGTGCATGACCACTGTGGAGGCGTCTGGGCCAAGGATGAGGTCCAATTTTTCTTTGTAGAGAACACACGATTCACGGTCATAAGTCACGACTTGTGCCTTGAAGCCGTTGGGTGAAACCTTCGTTTGGAAATGGTCGGCGATGTGTTCACAAACAGCGGTAATCCGCTCATCCGTTTTCAACAGGGCCGATGTTTTGGCGGCTCTTTTGGCGAGTTCACGCTTTTCATCATCCGTCAACTGATGGTCTTCAGCGAGTTCTTCAAAGGCTTCATTCATGGATAATCTGTCAACACGAAGGTTGACTGGTACAGCTTCGAAGTGAAGGGGTAGTGTCGCCCCATCTCGAATCGAATCTTCGAAGGAATACCTCGACAAGTAAACCTCGTCATCGCTGTCTGAACCAAATGCGTAGAAGGTGTTGCGATCACGCTTGTTGATGGGCGTTCCAGTGAATCCAAACAAGAAGGCATTGGGCAGTGCACCACGCATCTTGACACCGAGGTCGCCTTCTTGAGAGCGATGCGCTTCATCAACGAGACAGATGATGTTATCACGCTCATTGAGGACGCCTTCAACTTCACCGAATTTGTGAATCGTGGTCATGAGCACTTTGCGGGTGTCTTGTTCCAGCATGGTTTGAAGCTCAGCCCTGGAGGTTATCGGTTTGAGGTTCTCGACTCCTGCTGCTGAGAAGGTTGCAGTTATCTGCGAATCCAACTCGATACGGTCCACGACAACCAGAATGGTCGGATTACCTAATTTGGGGTGACGGCGGAGCTTGTTGGAAACGAACACCATAAGCAGGGACTTTCCTGACCCTTGGAAGTGCCAAATCAGCCCTTTCTTGTCGTGACCTCGTACAACCCGATCAACGATTTTGTTTGCTCCATCATATTGCTGATAGCGGCAGATGATCTTGATTGCCCGATGCTTCTTGTCGGTGGCAAACAACGTGAAGTTCTGAAGAATATCGAGGATAACTTCGGGTCGCATCAACGATTTCAGCGTCCGACGTACATCGCTCAAGGCATGACCTTCGTCTTCTCTCCATGGCCCCCACATCTCAATGGGCATTCGTACTGAACCATAGCGGAAGGACTTGCCTTCACTGGCATAGCTGAACACATTAGGAACGAACATCTGTGAGACATTGATTTCGTAATCGTCGTGCACTTGCAGGGCGCCATCAAGCCATGAAATGGCATCACGGACTGGCGTTTTGACCTCCCCAATGACAACTGGTATTCCGTTGATGAGGTAGACTATATCGAACCGCTTCTCGACACCCGCCTGAATGAATGTCCATTCCTTTGTCACGATGAACTCGTTGTTGCCAGGATTATCGAAATCAACAACTTGAATCGTTACATGCTCATTGTTCGGACCGAAAGGCATCGACTTGTCGTTCTTCAGCCACTTCTCAAACTCCTGATTGGCTGCGACAAGTCCCGTTGAATGCGAGCCAAGCCAGATCGTTCTCAATCGGTAGATGACTTCGTCTGCTCGCTCTGGCTTCTCAGCAATAGAGTGATTCAGTCGAATCAGGGCTTCACGTAGGGAACGCTCGACTATCACATCGGTGAATTCTCTACCCAAGGAATCTCTTGAAACGTGCGTCCATCCTTGCCTCTGCGCTGTATCTAGCGCCATTTGTTGTATTGTATTATCTTCGTTAAAGCTACTCAGATTACTCACCCCCTAGTAATAATTCAATCAATTCTTTCTGTAATTTAATTATCAATTCTGAGCTCTCTGTTCCGCTAACGACGGCCAATAACAAATCAAAAATTTTGGCGTGATGTTGCTGATTCTTCGAATCTAATATCGGCACAGGTAACGATTCAAAGGCCTCTTTACCTAAAGCGAATCTGGTTGATCCCTGTGCCATCATCTTGAAGTAAGATTTTACAAAGCTTGATTTCATGTAGTGAAAAAAGAAACTCTTGTTTACTCTGTCATCGTTGATTCGTATCACTGCGAGGTGATATCCACAAATAATTTGTTGATTTAATCCTCGAACCATCGCTGGTACACCTATGTCGTCTGGTGTCTCAGAATCTTTTGTTGCGAGAATGTCGCCTTGCAGTAATGTGAATCTTTTGATTTGGAGTTCTTTTGCTGATGCTTCCATAAACCCAATGTCGTCATTGATGTAATTATTTGAGTAGACATCCATGTAATTACATAACAGTACTTTATTTTCATCCACTCTAGTTTTTTTGTCAACATTGCTGAAGCTTATGTTTGCCAAATCTGCGAGTGGAACTATGTCTGCCTTTTCATACATTACACTATTTTCTTTCCAAATTTTTGTTCGTAAATCTAAGTCAAACAATTTTGATAGTGATTTATTGTATGCGATTCTTGAATTCTCGTGAACCTGTGTATTTTCTTCGTTAAGCTTACTAGCACTGTTTAGTAATTCAAGAATTTCTTTTTGCCTACTTTCTGGCGGAAGATCAAGAACGTAGGATTCTATATGTCTATATTTTACTCTAGTAGACATCGAACCGTCCGCATTGGCAATGGCATACTCCCAGAACTGATTCGTGTTCAGGATGTACTTGAGCAGACCCGGTACGATCGCATTAGGCTTCTCACGTAGCACGTAGGCATCTCCCGAGCACACACCTTCGAAGTCAACCGCCGATGCTCTGCGCAGATGGGCGTTCCTCCTGGCCAGCAGGACGTCACCTGCCTGGAACCGCTTCATCGTCGAGGTCACTGACTCGGCCGAGTCCCACCTAGATACGGTCACGCTGCCGCTGTCGAGGTGCACGAGGCCGACGAAGCGGTCAAGCCCGCTCTTCGAGGGGTCATCCACCCTTACGCTGATGTTCTCGGCGATGTCGCCGAGGGTTACTGTGGTCCAGCCTTCCTTGCTCATGGTAATGCCTCCTTATTTTCGTTGAATTCGTCAAGCATCTCGAACAGGTCGTCCATTGACGCACGTAGCTCATTGGAGCTCTGCAGCCATTCGCCAAGCACTTCGGGTAACTCTCTCTGGTCACCATCATCACTGTGCGTCTTCACGTAGAGTGGGATGGAAAGTCGGCTCTGATTGGCCTGAATCTCATTGAGTTCAACAACTCGACTGAAGCCTTCGACGTCCTCCCACTTGTTGTAAGCCTCTGCGATTGCTAAGATGTGTTCAGGGTCAAGGTAAGACATGTTTCGCTCTTCGCGGATGTGCTCGACCGCATTGATGAACAGAATCTTGCCCTTCTTATCGGCAGGTTTGCTTGACCTGCAAATGACGATACAGGACTTCATCGGAGAGTTGTAGAACAGATTTGGGCCAAGACCGATGACGCACTCTACGAGGTCGGCAGCGACGATCTTCTCACGCATGTCCTTCTCTTGGTCTCGGAACAGAATTCCATGAGGATAGAGAATAGCGGAACGGCCTGAGTTTGGTTTCGTGCTCGCAATGATGTGTTGGAAGAACGCATAGTCGGCATTGCCTTGAGGGGGTGTGCCGTACTTGTTGCGGCCCCACTTGTCAGAGGCCCACTTGGCTCTGTCCCACTGCTTGATTGAGTATGGTGGGTTGGCAAGAACGAGATCAAACTGCTTGAGTGCACCGCCTTCGACAAACTTGGGATCTCCAAGAGTGTCTCCTCGCTCAATGTGGAAGTCCTCGACTCCATGCAAGAAGAGATTCATGCGGGCGATTGCAGATGTGAGGAGGTTAATTTCCTGTCCGTAGAGTCCGATGTTGCGGTGCTCTCCGCCCGACTGCTTGATGTGATGCAGAGATGAGATGAGCATTCCTCCCGAACCACAGGTCGGATCGTAGATGTCCTCACCCGACTTCGGTTTGAGCATCTCAATCATCAAGTGAACAACGGTGCGGTTGGTGTAGAACTCAGCTGCTGTGTGACCTGAGTCATCAGCAAATTTTCGAATCAGATACTCGTATCCTGTTCCAAGCTCATCCTCTGGCAGATTCGCCGTCGTGAGTTTGAGTGACGAGAAGTGTTCAATGAGTTCCTTCAAGGTCGCATCAGGAAGCTTCTCCTTGTTTGTCCAATGTGCGTCACCGAACACACCACTGAGGAGAGATGGGTTGGCAGTTTCAATCAATCGCATAGCATTGAGAATGCCTGCTCCGACATCATTTGGACGATTACGGACCGTATCCCAGTGTGCATCTTCAGGGACCTGGATACGGTGGTTCTCAGGGAAATCAGCACCGACCTCAGCAATCGCTTGTTCACGCTCCTCATCCCATGTATCGCTGATTCTCTTCCAAAATAACATTGGGAAGATGTACTGTTTGTATTCTGCAGCCCCCATGTGTCCGCGCAAAACATTGGCTGCTTCCCAAAGGTATGACTCCAACACGCTCATCTGAATTCGACTCATTGAGAATCACCTCCGAGAAGGTGGTCAAGGCCTTCTAGAAGTCCTGCCTCACCAAGTAATTTCTTGAGGCGTTCTTCTGCCTCCCATGCTGCGTTGAGGCTTTGCTTGAGGTTGGTTATCGCTTCATCATAAGTAATCGAACCCTCCTCCAATACAGGAAGAACATACCGAGGAATGTTGAGGTTCCAATCGTTTTCTTCGAGTTCAGCCATATCGACGACTTTGCTCTCTCCTTCGACGTCATCGAACGCTTCGTACAAATCTAAGAGGTGAGATGTATGTTCTTCACGCATTTCATTTTGAGCCCTCAAATCAGCAAATTGTTCGCTACCATCAATGACAAGCAATTTGCCTTTTTTGGAGGCAGGCTTGTTGTTGTTCAACATCATAATCGATGCTGCAAGTCCAGTCCCATAGAAGAGATTCGGAGCCAATCCAATGACACATTCGACGAGGTCTTCCTCAAGCAACTTCTTTCGAATCCTGCCTTCAGCAGCCATTCTGTACAATGCTCCTTGTGGTAGAACGACAGCCATGCGACCGTTCTTCTTCATCGAGGCAATCATGTGTTCAATCCAAGCATAGTCCCCATTCTTTGTGGGGGGCATTCCGTACGCATTACGGCCCCAACGATCACTCGCCCACTGCTCGTGACCCCAATTCTTCAGAGAGAAAGGTGGATTGGCGATGACGACATCAAATTTCTGCAAGGCACCGCCTTCAATGAAAGCAGGCTCCAATAGGGTGTCCCCTCTTGCAATGGTGAAGTCCTCGAGGCCATGTAAGTAGAGGTTGGCCCGGGCCATAGAAGATGTGATGAAGTTCTTTTCCTGTCCGAAGAGATTCCCGTAGAGTGAGCGGATGTCGCCATCTCTTGCTCGAATGTATCTGACCGCTTCGAGAAGCATTCCACCTGTTCCACAGGCAGGATCATAGATACTGAATCCTTCTTGTGGTTTGAGAATCTGAATCATTAACCGAATGACTGATCTTGGGGTGTAGAACTCACCTGCTGCCTTGTTTTCTAAATCAGCGAATTTCTTGATGGTCCATTCGTATGCTTGCCCAATCAAGTCATCCTCTGAAACATCACGCCCAAGTGTGTGTTTGGAAAAGTGCTCAATGATGTCCTTGAGGCGCTCGTCTGTGAAACGCTCCTTATTGGTCCACTGGGCATCTCCGAAGATTCCTTCCAACTTTGGATTCGATGCCTCAATCTCACGCATGGATGACTGGAGCACTTGTCCGACATCTGTACTTGCAGAACGAATATCACTCCAACGTGCACCTTCAGGGATGTGAAAGCGGTGGTTCTCTGGGAAATCTGCGCCGACCTCTGCAATAGCCGTTTGCCGTTCTTCTTCCCAAACGTCGTTGATTCTTTTCAAGAAAAGAAGTGGGAAGAGGTAGGTCTTGAAATCAGCATGTTCCACAGGGCCTCTGAGAATCTCTGCCCCGCCCCACAACCAGGAACACAATTCACCGAGTTCCAGTTTTTCGTTTGCTGAATCTACTGCCATGCCGAACACTCAACCGAGTTCAGCCTTCTTAAAAGTCATACCGCGTCATCAACATCAGGCATTCTATGCCAAGGCATTGAACCCCAGGCATCAGGATGCTCAAATTCAACCCTATTGGCGTGAAATTCGTTGGCGATTATTCTGCTCACAGAATGGCTCTGCCAATCACCACCTCGCTTCCCTTTGATGCCTTGGCCGTTGAGGCTTCGGGCAACCGCTGATGCCGACATGCCGTTGTTGTTCACCTGCCATTCCATCCAATCAATCGTGTCTTGTTCGTCCCAATTGGGAACGAGCATCCCGTCCTCATCAACGTCCCATCCAAAGATGGATTCCGTGAATCGCTTGTTGGCTGCCTTGAGTTGAGCCATGCCTTCTTGGGTTCGCTCAGAGATGAGGCCTCGTTCCATTTCTGCAATTGCTCCAAAGATGGTAAGCATGAACCGTCCCATCGTCGTTGAGGAATCAATGGGCTCACCGCCAAGATCGGCGATATGGAGACGGATTCCCATGTCGTCCAATTCCTCCACCGTGAGCAGCATGTCGGAGGTGATTCTGAACAGTCTATCCAATCGCATGACGATGAGGTTCTCATAATCGCCTGAACGGAGTTTTCGTCTCAGTGTTCGCCCTTTCGGACGTTCCCAAAGAGGAATGCCCGCACTGACTCCTTGCTCAATGAGAATGTCATCAGGGTCAAGGTTGAGCCCCTTGAACTCTGCAAGCTGTTCAATTCGTCTTTTCTGTGCATCAAGACTCACACCCTCGTTCACTTGGCGTTGAGAGGACACACGGATGTAGGCAATTGACTTCGGTTGTTTGGTTTCGGTTGCATTTGATCTTAGCATAACGAGAATGGTTATGCTTGGTATTTAACCGCACGCGGTTTCCGTTCCTAAAGTCCAATCAATGGACCAATGAAGTCTATTCAGTTCAGTGGGTCTTTGCTTAGATCCCTTCGTGCTCAAAGAAAACATCGAGGGTGCTTATCACATCCATGTATCAATGGATTCGGATACATCAAGTGGGTTCATCCGAAACCCCTCTGTATCGGTTTTCATCAATAAAATGGGCTCGCAGTGGGCCAGTATAGACACTAGCGAACAAACAGACCCACGCAGAGCCCTTCCAACGACTTCTTCCTGTTGGATGGGGTTTCGGATAGCCCCTTCCAATCCGTCCGAATTACTTGGTTGACGGATGGTCTAAATTCTGTCCAGATACACCTTTATCAATCGACATCATCGTTCTCAATGTCTTCAACCCTACCCTGCGAATAATCATTTCACCGATTAAAAATATCAGGAGAGACACTCCAAAATCTCCGATGATATCTACAACGAAAAACAACCAACGATGGCCGGATGGGCCGGCAGCAACTGCATAACATCGTATCATCCACGCTCGATGACTTTTGACTCTTCCCGCAAGAATTGCTCTCAATGCCATCAATGGCGAACCAACGAGTAAGGTTCCCCACAACAGATTTGTGAACACATTGAATGCCGAAAATCGATTGGGGAAAATGATGGTCATCGATAAAGCACTTATGCCTGTGATCACGCCACCCAGGATAAATGCATACCCGGCTTTTCTGTGTAGCCCTTTTCGTTTTTTGAGGACGTTTGAATTGAATGTAATTGGGGCACTGAACATGAGCAATGAACCGCCGACCATGTGCCCTAGAAGCGCCCATCCTCCGTTGAAGGCATGTTCGGTACGGTGCAACCTGTCGCCACAAAATTCAGCAGTTTCATCTTCGTCTGATTCTGGAGCAAGAGTATCGCAGTTATCGTAGACTTCCTCTGGATTGTTGAGATCATTACTCACGACATTGCCTGTCTGGGCTGAATTGAATACAATTGGGAGGGCGACCAAAACGAGAAGAATTGAAATCATTGTCGGAGTCAGGCGTTTGCCCATGCCACGACATTGTGCTTTCATAGTTAACCATTTAGGCACCCAACCAACACCCACGCGTGAAAAATGAAAGGATGGGTACCCATGCGACTAATGGTGGTTGGATGGGCCACCCTTCCAATTTTTCGAAATAGCCAAATTTCAATTACACCAACTCATTCGCATAATTGTGCGACCTGAGGAAAATCTGATTCTGGAAATTTGCCAGTGCCCAAATATTGCCCTTGCTAAAGATGATACATCCCACCCGTGCCATGAAATTGTGAATGTCCAAAATCATGATTCAAATGAATTCCAACTTCCTGAACCTTGGAATGGCAATATAACTCAAGCAAAATTACTTTTCATTTCATCTAATCCCTCTATTGATGAATCCGAAGCCTATCCAACGGTAGATTGGCCAAACCATCGTATTCTCGATTTTTTCCAAAACCGCTTCCACCCTGAAAGAAAATGGACTGAAGATGCAAGAAGAGTGCTCACAAAAGATGGAATGACATATGCGAAACGCAAGGTGCCATATTGGAATGAAACTAGGTCAATGGCCAGCGATGCATTCGATAGAATCGTAATTCCCGGTGAGGATTATGCTTTGACTGAGATCGCTCATTGTAAATCTAGGTCTCGAAAAGGTGTGAAATCTTGTGCTAAAACTTGTTTTGATTTGTGGATGAGCAGAATTATTTCTGCATCAGATGCAAGAGTCCTCATAGTCTTAGGTGACGAAGCAAAGGAAATGATGAGTGAATTCTTAGATATTGATCCTGAAATACAATTCAATGAAGGAGTGTTTCTAGGAAATGCGAGTAGAATTGTATTGTTTTTACCTGCTCCCGGTTCAAACAAAATAAGAAAGATTAGCAAGGTTTTCTCGGAAAAGCAACGTTCAATTCTAAAAAACGCACTAAACCATTAATCGATCAATTCGGATAAGTTGGAAGGGGTTATCCGATTACCCTTACAACTTCTAAAATATGTTTGAAGGGTGTTCAGTGGGCCTGTCGGAACGCTACGGTTGTGTATGCGGAGAGCAGAGAAAGACCATATGGTCAAGTGAGTACTTCTTTGAGTCGATCCTGCTCTGCAGCTCTTCGTATTTCCATTGCAATGCGTCGTCCACTGGACATTGGCTTTCGCCAAAGTGCATTTCCATATGGGTGACCAACATTGACATGGACATTTGTTCCACCGCCCAAACGAGGTGCGACATCATAGATGTAGTAATTCATGTCCTTGTCAATACAGGTTTGGAGACAAAATGGTCCGATGATGCCAGGGTCATAGTGCTCTTTACTTGCTTCAACGAACTTCTCTCCGAGGTCAAAAGCACGTTCCAAAAGCGATTCACGAATTGTGGCTGTGTTGTGACCTACAACGGTCATCTCTGGTATTTGTTGGTGAGGTGGAAGTGTCATTTGTTGTGGTGCAGGTAGTCGAACATGACCATCAAGTGATGATTCAAAGCGCCAATCAACGCCGAGCAACTCAAGTTGTTGCCCTTTTGGAGATAACGGGCTGTAAAAGAAATTGAGATTGAACACAGGACCAATGACATATCGTTCGATGCGAGCACCATCGAGTGATGCTTGGTCAATCACGCCTTGTGCCAGGAGGTCGCTGGATTTTTCCTCAAATTCTTGGTATGAGCCACAGGTGAAGAAACCACGTTCAAGTTTTTTCTGTGCATGATGCAATTTAACAATCGATAAACAGTCAATATCCTCGGGGGACTGAATCGCTTCTGGAAATGGTAATCCGGCCTTTTCGAGAATCCAATAGTAATCTTTCTCTTCAGTTCGTTCTTCCATTCGAAGCATGTTGCGA
>Ga0255760_10003348_pt1 | contig 14378 bp, 6 predicted proteins | sample 071ome_25_FD_179960 | JGI IMG/M metagenome (GOLD analysis project Ga0255760, IMG submission 179960) | Coastal salt marsh microbial communities from the Groves Creek Marsh, Skidaway Island, Georgia - 071410BT metaG (version 2) | ecosystem: Environmental > Aquatic > Marine > Intertidal zone > Salt... | reverse complement strand
AAAAACTGGCACAAAACCATCGACAGGTTGCCTATTGTGCCCGACGTGTTCGAGTACAAGGCCCTTGGCGGTCGAACGCGAAAGCAGTTGACGGCGATCACCAAATTGATGAAAGGCAAATCGGTTACAGAACTCGTCAACGCCTGCGACGCTGCACGTGAAGGTGAACTGATTTTCCGGAGCATCGTTGAGCACGCAGGCATCACCACGCCGACCACACGAATGTGGCTGCAATCGATGACCAGCGAAGCCATCCAAACAGCATGGGAACAACGCACGCCATCCACCCAGTACGACGCACTCGGTGATGCCGCACGGTCGAGGTCCGAAGCAGATTGGATCATCGGCATGAACGGTTCCCGCATTGGGAACACCTTCCTGAAGGGGCGTCGCGAACGCACCACCATCAGCCTCGGGCGGGTTCAAACCGCAACACTGGCGATGATTGTCGATGAGGAATTGGACATTTTGAGCCATGTTCCTCAACCGTATTGGCAGGTTGAATCCACCGTCACGAGTGGCGATGCATCCTGGACAGCACGCTGGCAACGACGCAATCACGTCGTGGATGAAGACCGCCCGGAATACAAGCCACATCGGATTTTGGAACAGTCTGAACGGGACGTGGTTGCGACTGAAGTCGAGAACGGTGCCAAGGTCACCGTCCACATCCACGAGCGCACGAAGCACGAACAGCCTCCGCTCAACTTTGACCTGACGACGCTCCAGCGCACCGCGAACAGCATGTGGTCGTGGTCGTCAAAACGCACATTGAGCATCGCCCAAGACCTCTACGACCGCTACAAAGTCACCACCTATCCCCGAACAGATTCCAAGCACCTTCCGAGCGACATGGGCGAGAGCATCGACGCGGTTCTTACTTCGTTGAACGGAACGGAATACGGCCCGCTGGTTGGCGTCCTTCGTGCCGAAGGATTGCGCAACGCATCCCGCAACATGGACGATGCAAAGGTGAGCGACCACCACGCGATCATTCCGACAGGAACCTTGCCAGAATCCATGCCCCCGGAGCACGTTCGTTTGTACGACCTCATCGTTCGGCGGTTCCTGGCATCATGGGCCGACCAATCCACATGGCGCGTCGAAACAAGGACGGCATCGACAGCTTCGCATGATTTGGTCCGAACGGTAGAGCACCTCGAAGACGAAGGATGGCGCAAGATGATTCCAAAGTCTGCAGCCATTCCTGAGGCATGGGGGGTTGTGAGCGACGGGGCCGCAGGCGCCCTTTCAGATGTGAGGTTTGAGGAAGAGGCGTCCAAGCCGAAAAACCGCCTGCGTGAAGCGGGAGTCCTCCGCCTCATGGAGAATGCAGGCAAGTATGTGGACGACGACGAATTCTCTGAGGCCCTGAAGGACCGAGGTATTGGCACGCCAGCCACGAGGGCCGATACGATCGAGAAATTGTTGGAACGGCAGTACATTCGGCGATCGCGGAACGGCCACATCAGTGCGACGGCCATTGGTATCCGCATCATCGACGTCCTTCGTCGAATTGGCGTGGATTGGATCACTTCGGCAGAGTTGACCGGCGAGATGGAGCACGTCCTGCTTGAAGTACAACGGGGTCGAACGGCCCGAAGCACCTACATGTCCGACATCGTGGAACGCACAACCGACATGGTTCACCGCATCAAAAACCACGACCGGAGCGTTCTGTATGCCAACGAGGAAGCGTTGGGCCCATGCCCCACGTGCAAAGGTGACGTCATCGAAACCACACTGTCCTACCAATGCGTGAACAACGCCGGTGCTTCGGAAGGATGTCCGTTTATTTTCTGGAAAGACACGTCGGGGCGGTACTTTGACCGTGCCACAGCGGCGCGGTTGATGGCGGAGGGCAGCATTGAATCGCTGCACGGTTTCTTTAGCCGAACCGACGAAGAATACGACGCCACCGTCTCCATCGACGCTCAGGGGAGCGTTCGTACGAAAGGGAACGGAGCAGGCGCCGTCGAAGCCTCCGACGAGCCTGTTGGTGCTTGCCCGATCTGTGCTGATGGAACGGTTCGATCTGGCGCCGACGGATACGCTTGTGATGCTGAGGCGTGCACCTTCCGTGGAATCAATGGTGTGATGTGCCAACACCCCGTCACCGTCGAAGAGGCGAGGGCCATCATCACCGATGGTCGGTCTCCCTTGATTGAGGATTTCATTTCGAGGAGAGGGAAGCCCTTCAAAGCCTACTTGGTGCTTGAAGGAAAGAAGGTCGCGTACGAATTTCCACCCAGGGAAGCAGATGCAAACGCCACGAAGTTTGAGGTCAAAGAAGGCACCGTCGGCGTATGCCCAAGGCATGGATGCGACATCATCGAAACACCGACCCATTTTGCTCCTGCTTCATCGGGGACAGGATGCAAAATTTCCATTGCACGGGAATTGTGCAAGCGAGAGCTTACCCGTGAGGAAGCACACGTGCTGATCGAAAAAGGCGAAGTCGGCCCGTTCAGCGATTTGATTTCAAAGAAAGGGAACCCGTTCACGGCCGTCGTGTGGCTCAACAAGGCTGAGCAAGCCCGCTATCGGTTCGCAAAACGCGAATGAGCCCTTAGCACCACCTTCTTGGACGGCGGGCTGCCACAACGGAACATGGACGCCGACGTTACCATCGTCGGCGGAGGGCCCGTTGGAGCCCGGATGGCGACCGTTTTGGCTGAGGGTGGCTGTGATGTGCTCGTGGTTGAAGAGCACACCTCCATCGGACGTCCGTTTCAGTGTGCAGGCTTGGTCAACCCCGGAGCGATGAAGGTGGTCGAACTTCGATCGACCATCTTGACGAGCATCGATGGCGCAACCATTCACGGCCCCCACAAGGCCAACGTCCACGTTGGCGTGCATGGCCAACCGCGCACCTATGCCGTGTGCAGAAACCGCTTCGACGAAGGCGTCATGCACCAAGCGCTTGCTGCGGGCGCCCGCCTTCGTCTTGGGTGCACCGCTCGGGCCGCCACCTGCGATGACGATGGCTGGACCGTGCTCATTGAATCGAGCGACGGAACGTCACATGAGATCCGAACCCGTTTGCTGATCGGGGCTGACGGCGCCCACAGCCGAGTTCGACACTGGATGCGGGCGGGTCGACCTTCGGAGATGATGATCGGCGCGCAAGTCGAAATCACTGGGTTCGTGGGCAAGGAGAACTGGCTTGAAATGTTCACTGGAAGCGATGTCGCTCCCGGATTTTTTGCATGGGCCATCCCGACGGGGTTCGGCACCCATCGCGTTGGTTTGTGGGGGCACATCAGCAAGGAATTGGGGGGGCCAAGCATCGAGTTCCGCCTCCACCACCTGATGAACGCATCAAGGCATGCGAATCGATTCGAGAACCATGCGGTCGTTGCTCGCTATTGTGGCCCAATTCCAGCCGGTATGGTCAAGCGTGCTCATGGCCATAGGAGCCTCCTGATTGGGGATGCTGCAGGACTCGCAAAACCAACAACTGGGGGTGGAATTGGGCCTGGATTTTCTCAGATTTCGATGATGGCTGAGGGGGTGATTGAAGCCATTCACACTGACCGCCTCGATGTCAAAACCTTGGGCAAGGTGACCAAACCTGTCGAGGTGTTTCGAAAAGAACAACGACGGGCACGGGCGTTGCGAAACTTGTTCTTGACAGAAAGCAACGATGCCACGCTTGAACGACACATCGAAACGTTCAGTCAACCAAAGGTGTTGGACATGATTCATCGACTTGGTGACATTGAACATCCGATTCCGCTGGGGGTTGAGATGCTCAGGAAAGTTCCCGCATTCCGTCCGCTGGCGGTTCGTGCCGGTTGGGCCGTATTAACGGCGTGAGGTGGTCAACATGGGTCAACTCAAAGTCCGGTATCCTCCGTTTGAATCTGGAAGGTTTAATCCCTCCCGCCTGCCCTTCGTTCAAGCCCAAACCTCGTCCAACGTGGGTGGTGACCTGAAGATTGAGAGCAGCGACGGCTGGCTCATCGAGCGCAGCGTGGGGCGAGCAACCTGTGGGGGGGACGTTGACGACGCAGCGTGGCCTCGTGTGGTTCGCAGCCAACGAGCGGGCTGGTACCTTCAGCCCCACCCGCTTCATCGCGGAATCCGTCGCGCCATCGATGGAATCGCGCTCTTGATGCTGCTCACCCTCCTCTACTTGTTCATCGCTCCTGGACTCGAACTCGTCGGAATCAAGCCATGGGGGACGAATTCCGTTCGCCTTGGGCTGCTCGATTACCCGCTCTTGGGCCTGGTCGTCGTCCCCGTGATCCTGCTCCCACTCGTGCTCCGCATCGGGGTCAACGTCACGGAATTACGAAGGCAACGCGCGCTGATCGACGATGTGGACCTGTCGCTCACGGTGGAGGTCGACCTTCGGTCTTCGGCGAACCATGCCACGGTTCGACTGAATGGACCCTCAGCACAACATGCAACGGACGCTGCGTTGGCCGTGGGAGTCCTCCCCCCTCAACGCCGACGTGTGCTCCAACTCTTGGATCGACGACCAACCGGTCAACCACCGCCCGGGAGCACCACAGAAATTTTTGGAATCAACGCCCCATCCGACGACGGTACCGGATTTGGAGAAGATGCACCGATGCAGCACCATGGTTGGCCCGGGGGATTGTACCTCCGGCCCATGCGGATGGGGGAAGAGGGGCCATGGGAAGCCGTCGATCGTCGAGGGGTTGCGCGACTTCAGCCACCTGATGGCCCGTGGCCTGGAACATTGTACGACGATATTGTCCTTATTCACTGGGAAGTTGTCGTCCGATTCAACCACCCAAAACATGGTGTGCTGATGCACGTGACGCCGTTGAAAATGCCGTGGCCCAATGCGCATGCGATGCACATCAAGATCGAGGCTCGTGACGGAAGGGTCGAACTCTGGTCACATGAACCGATACGTTGAGGACATTCCTGCAACCTCTCGCAGCATGGGACAGCGAGCTGTTGCCTTGCTCATGGTCGCACTGATGGGCCTGACCGGATGCCTCGGTTTTCTGGACAGAACAACCACCGACGATCGAGATGAGGAAACGAACGAACCCCTCTTCATTGAGGTAGATTTGGCCTTAATCGGCCCACAAGGAGCAGCCGCACCAGGTGAGGTGTTGACCTTCGTCCTCGAGGGGATGGAGGAGGGTCATGAAACACTGCTGAGTGTTGGAGCGCTGGAGGTTGTTCGCGACGATGGAACCCTCATGGATGTTGAACAGGCCTTCGTCTGGTCAACGACTCCAACGTTTGCCATAGAAGCACCAGCCACAGGAACCTATGGTGTCTTTCTCGATGTTCAACCGGTGAGTGGTGTTTCGTTGTCCAGCGGAAGCGCTATTCAGTTGTCCACCACGTTCTCCGTCCGTCAGGACGGCCTTCGCCTGCTGACACCGACAGGCATTCCCGTCGAAGACGGCATGATCTCCATGGAAGGCACGATTCGGCCAGACGCGCAACGACCGCTGTCCGACCTCTCACGTGTCCGTTGCACGGTATCGGTGAACCTCGGTGAAGAACGGGGCATCGTAGGACTCAACGTCGACGAGGGATTGTCGTTCGTGCTGACCACCTCCGCCGATGACGTCGAACCTCAGATTTTGGTCCGAAGCGTGTGTGTGGGTCCAATCGACAGCGTTGTCATGGAATCTGGCGTGAACGTGCTCAACACCGCCGTGGTTTCGGACAAAGATGGCGACGGGATCGACGATGCCATCGATGGCTGCCCGGACGGAGTCGGCTCCGAACAGGGATGGGCCAGCACCCCCGCGAGCGACAGGGACCGTGACGGCTGCAGGGACGTCGATGAGGATACGGATGACGACAACGATGGCGTACCAGGCAGTGCTGATGCTTGCCCCTCGGTTGTGGGTTGGGTCTCGAACGTCACCACCGACCATGACGGGGACGGTTGCGACGACCTTGGGGTCGACAAGGACGACGACAACGACGGTGTCGAGGACAGCGATGACCTGTGCCCTCTTGGGGCCACGGCCTGGTCGAGCCATGCCACGTCGGATTGGGATGCGGATGGATGTCGAGATGTGGATGAGGACGGCGACGACGACCAAGACGGGCTGATGGACGAACGTGACGCGTGTCCTGCAGGCCAGTCGTGGTGGTCACCGTCACCGTCGAACGACTGGGACATGGACGGCTGCCGAGATGCCGACGAAGACGATGATGACGACAACGACGGGGTCCTTGACGTCCACCTGAATGGCACCGTCGCCGACATGTGCGCCATGACCCCACAAAACGAGACCGCGGACGTCAATGGTTGTGGGCCTTCACAACGCGACGTGGACCAAGACGGCGTCACCGATGACCTCGACCTCTGCCTTTCCACTGAATCAGGGTTCGATGTCGATGACGTCGGATGCGAGGACAGGGACGGCGATGGCGTTCACCGGAACAACGACGAATGCCCGAACTCGCCCGAACGATGGTCGATCGATGCAAATGGATGTGCGGTTGTCCAACGTCCAATCAATTGGACCTCGTCAACCGGTCTGACAGGGCCGATGCAAACGGTACCTGATTTCACCGTCGCGACGCTCAATGGAACGTTGACCTTCTCCGATCTGTGGGATGGACGGTCAACGTACATGTTCCTCATCATGAAAACCACATCACAAGGCTCGACCGCCTCCACGTTCACGATGAATCCCGGAAGCCTGATTCGTGCCTTGCCTGATGATGTTCACCTTGTCTACGGCTCCTTCGACAGTTCGTACCACCAACAGGTGATTGACCGGCAGACCGATGTCGAACGAAGGCTCACCCCTTCGGAACAACTCACATGGGCATCCCGAATTCACTACATCGACATCGATCTCAGTTCCGCCTCAGGAGGCTTGAGCGATGCCCTCACGTCCCTAGGTGAGCCAGCCGGCTTTGGCATCGACCGATTCCAACGCCTTCGGCAGATTGGGTCGACCTACACGTGGAACACGGCCAGTTCCTCGTACGACCCGCTGCATTACGCGCACGAAGCATGGATGTGGAACACGGAATTCCCGGTCGAACAGCGGCGATTTGACCCTGGAGTCGAGGCCGTTGATTTGATGTTCAACACCCAGCACCAAGGAGGCTGGGGTGGAGGCTTCACGTCGTCGATGAACGCGACGTTCGACCTTCAACATGACTTGAGTACCTATGACACGATGGAAGTCTTCCATGAACACGCCTGTTCAGAGCGTCGGGACAGGTATCAGACAGGGTCTGGAACGTACGCAGGGTGCCACGAGTGGGATTACGAAGCAAACCTCATGATTTGTGAGCGGAACAACGCGTCGTCTTGCGCAACAGAATTCACGCGGTGGATCACAACCTATGGACGCGAGGGACGATGGCTCACCAACCTGTCTCCGTACTTGTTCATGCTTGAAGACAACGACGAGCGACGCTTCCTCTACAAAGGCGCCAATGGAGGAGGGTTGACCATCACCCTGCTCTTTTCCCGGTGGAGCGACTCAAACGACGGCCACCGTCCAGATACCGCTACCTTCGGATTCACAGGTGGACAGTTCAATGGCAGTTACAACGATCCGAACCTCTACGAGCGTGAACGAACGTTGGTTGTGCCTTCAAACGCCAGTCGTGTACAGATTGTGGCCACCATCACGGGACATGGATTCCAAGTCGACAACGCGAACTGTGCAGAGTTTTGCGACCATGAACATCATTTCACCATCGGTGAAAACTCGGACTACGAATGGCACCCCATCGTCTACAGTTCGACGGGATGCGAAGATTCCGTGCAGCAGGGTGTGGTGGCCAATCAGTTTGGATCGTGGCCGTACGGTCGGGCAGGATGGTGTGCCGGAATGGACGTCAAACAGTGGACGCTGGACATCACCTCCTGGGTCACGCCAGGGGCCACCGAATCGCTCTCGTATCGAGGCTTGTTCAACGGAGCAGAATACGAACCGACCGGCGAAACGAGCCAAGCAGGACGACGCATTCATGCGGAAATCTGGGTCGTGTACGACGTTCCGCTTCCTTCCCGTTCATGAACGAACTCGGGGTGGTGGAGCAGGGACGTTGTGTTCTTCGAACGTCGGCGTGGGCAAGCCCTCATACCGACTGTTTCGCCGCCGCGGGGTCCATCCAGCCCGTGCAATGGTGCGTTGCAATTCGAACTCGCTGGCCTCAAGTTTCGTCGTCCCTGAAGCAGAAACGACGTTCTCTTCCATCATGGTCGACCCAGCATCATCCGCACCTGCCAGAAGCGCGAGTTGCGCCACATCAATGCCCATGGTGGGCCACGATGCCTGAATGTGATCGACCACGTCGAGCACCAATCGAGCCACAGCAACGTGCCGGAGGTACTCGCTCGGACCAGCCCCCAGGACGTGTTTGTTTTGACCGCGGTTCCTCCGTCCAAACGAATTGGATTCAAGCTGAACCGGCCAAGCGATGAAGGACGTAAACGGCAAGGAACCCTCACGAAGGGCACGGTCTTGCATGTTCCGAATTCGGATCAAGTGTTCAACCCGTTCTGCAGCCCCTTCTCCAAAACCGATGACGTTGGTCGCGCTTGTGACCAACTGCAAGTCTTGTGCTTCCGACATGATGCGGATCCATTGTTCTGGACCCCCCTTCTTTGGGGAAACGTCGTTGCGAACGCCCTCCACAAGCATCTCAGCACCTCCACCCGGTAAACCGTGCATGCCAGCCTCTTTGAGGTGCTGGAGCACTTCGGAGGTGCTCAATCCCGTCAGTTCTGCCATGCCTTGAATCTCAATCGGGCTGAAACAATCAAGGTCGATGGTTGGGTGCCGTTCGCGCAAGGTGCGGATGAGGTCAAGGTACCAGGTGAAAGGGAGTTCGGGATTGACACCACCTTGCATCAGCACACGGACGCCGCCAATGGCCTCGAGTTCGCTGAACCGGTTTGAGATCTCGTCGTAGGATTGTGTGTACACCTCCTCGTGGCCCATCGGCCGGTAAAAGGAACAAAATTGGCAGTTGATGGTGCAGGCGTTGGTGTAGTTGACGTTTCGGTCGATAAGATAGGTCACCTCGTTTCCAGGAACTTGTCGACGACGACGCTCAAGCCCAGCCCGCATCAACGCATGAAGTGGAGCCTCATCGTAGAGGACGATGGCGTCTTCTGGGGAAAGTCGAACACCGGTTGGGTCTTGAGGCGTCCATGTCGCCTGACGCTCGAGGATCGCCCTCCACATGGTCAAGACCCCATGATGGCCTCGATTTCCTCGATCGTTTTTGGACAATCGGCGGTCAGGACGACAGGCCCATCGTCCGTGATCAGCACGTCGTCTTCAATTCGAATGCCGATGTTCGCATAGCGTTCCGGGCAGGTCACGTCGGGTCGCCAAGCGCCAAAATAGAGCCCTGGCTCCACCGTGATGACCATGCCTGACTCAAACGGTCGTGCAGCCCCTCCCGGGGAATACACACCCACGTCGTGGACGTCGAGGCCAAGCCAGTGGCCGGTTCCGTGCATGTACCATTGTGCCAACTGACCATGGTCCGCATCAAGGGCATCCTCCAAGGCTTGGTCGATCACACCGAGTGCGATGAGCCCCTCCGCGAGGACGCGGCGAGCGGCAGCATGTGGAGCGTCCGACGGACGTCCAACTTTGCATTCGGCGATGGCTGCCTCTTGCGCTGCGAGCACGATGGAGTAAATCTCCCGTTGGGCGTCGCTGAATCGACCTCCGACTGGCCAGGAACGGGTGATGTCGGAGGCATACCCGTGGACTTCTGCACCTGCATCGATCAGCACAATGTCCCCTTCGGCACATGGTGAGTCGTTGACGGTGTAGTGCAGGATGGTCGCATTTTCACCACAACCGACGATGGACGGGTACGCCCAGCCGCTCGCTCCACCGTACACAAAGGCGCCTTCAATCACGGCCTGAAGGTGCCGTTCGTTCAGGCCCGACGGAGGCATCCGCATGGCCGCAACGTGGGCCCGTGCAGAGATGTTCGAAGCATGGCGCATCCATGCGACTTCGGCCTCTGTCTTGCGAAGCCGTAATTCCGACAACCGGGAGGAGGGGTCTTCGATGATGATTGGACCGGTTCCGTGGCGTTGTCGAGCGCGCGAACGTCCGAGGACATGGGCGTCCACCAACGCATCAACCTCGTTGTTCACCCCTCGCCTGAGCATCACGACCTTGCACGCATCGATCAATGGAGCCAGCACCGAGGACACGTCCTGAACGCTGTGCGCTTCATCCACGATGCCTTGAGCCAAGGCACCCTCAATCCCGGGTCGGCGCCCTTCCCAGATTTCCATCAAGGTGTCTTTTGGCTGAACGAAAAGTCCCCATCTCCATGCACCTTCCTTGTGAACCGCGTACGCTGTTGCGTCAGGGTCTTCCCATCCCGTCAAGTACAGCAAATCGGATGAGGTGCGGTACCGATAGTGCACGTCGTTCGAATGGACGCGCTCAGGAGGGGACGGCACGATGAGAAGCGTGTCGGTGGACAGCCCAGAAGTGAGGCGGTCTTGTCGGGCTCTGAATTCCTCAGCCGAGAGGGGAGCCGGAGCCGGGGGGAGGTCAGCGAACACCTCGGTGAACATGATTTCCTGTCAGGCCTCAGCCCTATCAACCGTTGCTCCCGAATCATCGTGGTCCACGCCTGCACCTGGCCACGTTGGAATCTCCTCCTGCTCCATCGCTCGTTTCGCAACGACAAGCAATCCAAGAACGGTCACGGAAACCACCAGCGACAAGGAACCAAACCACCGCTGTTCGCCCAGCGATCGAGTTTCTGGTTCTTCGATCGTCAACGAGAATGCGACTTCGGTGCTCGCGCCCTCGCCGTCCACAACTTCGACGCGAACTGCATGGACGCCCGCATCTGAAAAATCGTCTTGGGTGAGGTAGGATCGATCCACAATTCTGGTGTCGTCGTTCACCCACCAGACGAAGGTCAAGGCGTGAACATCGGACGGGGTATCGGTGGATTGGGATGCGTTGAGTTCAAATGACGATGCGGCAGGAAGTGTGACGTGCTCGCCAGAGACAATTCGTCCACCGTCGAGTCGAACGTCGAGTTCAGGCGGGAGGTTACGGACGAGGACCTCGGCTTGGCTCTCGTTCCGGTGACCTACAGCATCAACCACCTCTGCATGCACCATCCACACGCCAGATGTTGTCGGGACAAACCGTACCGTCGTCCCATCGAAGGAGATGTCGGATGCCTCGAGGTAGGCTCCGGACGGTGAGCGGACCGACGTGGACACCACCTCCACAAGACCACTGTCCACATCCTGTGCATCCATGGCCACCCGAACCATAGCATCCTTCATTCCGACCTGAGGCGCATCGATGGTCACCGATGGAATGTCATCGTCGAGCAGCAGCACCATGGTGACGGTCTTGGTCGACGCGAGCAAGGTGTCGGTCACAGCAAAGGATGAGATGTTCCAAAGGCTGTTCGTTGACCACGCTGACCATCGAAGGTCAAGGTGGTAGCCGGCCCCGTCTGGAACCACAGGAACGGAGAACGGTTCGGCTTCACCTTGGCAAACGCCGTTCGCTGTGGAAGGGCAGCGAAGGCCGTGAGCGTTCAACTCGGCGCCTCGCCCGGGTGGGAAGATAATGTCGAGCAGCAACGTCGCGTTGGCCCCGTCGACCATCGGAATGAAGCCCGGTGGGGCCTTGTTCCACACAGGCCGCCAAGACGTCGGAGAACCAATGTAGACGACGATGAGCGATACGGATTCCCCCGCAACCACATGAAGGGCACATGTGCAATCGACGCCGGAAACGTTCACGCCGAGGTCCCACGTCCAACGGTCTTCTCCGTCTGGGAGCACGTGATCGAGGAACCCGCCCTCCACAAGTCGTTCTTGTGTGTCGAGGTCCAAGAGGTACCATGTGACCTCATCGAGGGACGTGGTGCTCCAACCACTGACGTCCAGGACATCGCCGCTCACGGAGAATCCCTGAATCTGGTCAAAATGCACTCCACGGTTCACTGGGTCCGCGCCGACCGATGGAACTGTGGACCACATGGAGCAGGCCAACAGAACGACGGTCAGGTAGGCTGACCGTCGGGTCATCTGTGGGTCGCCTCACTCGCTAAACGGGTCGCAGAGTTGTCCCTGGCCGGGGAAGGACACCGGGTTCCGGGGGTTCGTGTCCCACTTGTACTCACAGTAGTTCACGTGCCCATCGCCATCGGTGTCCACCATACGGTCCGCGGCATCGTCTGGGTCGAATTCGAAGTGGTATTCCCAGCCGGTGGCCATGCCGTCCTCGTCGTGGTCCTGATAGTACACTTCTGGGCCATCGTTCCACTGGTCGCCGTCGCTGTCGTTGGTGACCGGGTCCGTCCCGTTTTGGAATTCTTCGAAGTTCGTGTAGTTCTCCAGGTTATCGTAGAAGCGGACTCCATCGGGTGACGACGGGTCAATGTGGCAGGCGCTGTTCGTAGGATCGTTGTAACCCGGACAGTACTTCTTGATCAGGCCAGAGCGGTTGAGGCCGTCGTGGTCAGGATCTTCCTCGCCGTCTTCAATTCCGTCAAGATCGCTGTCCGGCATCGATGGGTCCATCACGCCCCGCGCACCGGACGACGCCAGCGAGATGTTGTCCGCCAACCCTCGGATGAGGGCCAACTGACTGTACTTGACTTCCCAACCGTCGGGGAGTCGGTCCTGGTCGGTGTCGTCGTCCACGGGATTGGTGTTCCATCGGTCTGGTGCTTCGGCGGAGTTCATCAAGGAGTCGTTGTCAACGTCGTACTCGGCGTCGGCCAAGGAGTCAAGCGATGGGTCAAGCGCCCAACGGGCGTTGCAACCGTCGCACAGCGGGTTCGACGGGATGGTGAATCCGCTGAGGTTCATCTCCCAAATTTCGAATTTGGCCTCAAGGACGAAGCCGCCAAGGTAGTTCTGCCACATGTACCCGCCTGGTTCCATGAGGCAGTTGTTGTTCTGCGACGATTCGCAGCCGGGTCGATTCCATGTGCTTGCTGCAACCCAAAGGCTGTGGGAATTGGTGTTGTCTTCCGCAGACTTGACCTGCATTTCCCAGCCATCGAGCATGCCGTCTGCATCGGTGTCGTTGATCAGGGGGTTGGTCGGCTTTTGGAAGGGCCGCGGCACGAAGAGCACTTCTGCCCCGTCTTTCAGACCGTCTGCGTCGGTGTCTGAGTTGTTCGCGTGCGTCAAGAAATTGTCTTGACCAGCGATCACCTCTTCACCGTCCTCAAGTCCGTCGTTGTCGGTATCGAACATGCAGGCGTCCGTAAAGTACGATTCACCTTCCCACATGAATCCAGAGAGGGCTTCGGCTTGGTCGCCCAAGCCGTCGCCGTCCGTGTCCGGGTTGGATGCGTTCGAGCCCATGTCGCAAAGGCTGTCAAATTCGATGAAGTCCGACAGGCCATCGGCATCGGTGTCGTAGAGGCCAGGGTCACTGGTGACGTGGACTCGCTGTACACCAACGTTGACAACCAGAATTTCCCATCCCATGACTTCGATGCCGTCGATGAGACCGTCGCCGTCGGTGTCGGCCACCAACGGATCCGTGGAGCGCCCGTCAACGATGCCGTCGCCGTCACGGTCGCGTGCGTTGTATTCCATCACGTTCGTGAACTGCTCCTCCGGTTCCACAATCTCCATCCAAACATCAAGCCGGGATTCAATCACGTCGCCAAGTCCCACGTGAATGGCGTACACGTAGCCGTCAACCGGAGCGGCAAGCACCACGGTTTGCTTGTTTCCACCGGCCAAGGTCACCTGCCCTCGGGCGACGGTTTGGTTGGCCGTGACCCATTCGTCGAGTTCCACATCAACGCCAATGACGGTGACGGAATTGACCAGTTCAGGGTAGGTCACTGCACCGTCGCCGTCGGCGTCCCAACCATCACGGTCGGGGTCTTCGTCGCCGTTGCTGCCGTCGCGCGGGTGGAGGCCGTTGCTCGATTCCCACCCATCGGGCATGCCATCAAGGTCGGTGTCGACGCGCCATGGCGAGGTGAAGTTGGTTGGTCCGAATGCCTCTGCAACGCGGTATTCTTCGAGGTTGTTCAGGCCGTCCTCGTCCCAATCACCGTACGCGTCCGAGGCGTTGGCTGGGTTCAGCAGTTCGTCGGTCGCTCCAGTGGGATGGACGTTTGCGTGGGAATAACAGAACTCGAAACCGTCCGGCATACCGTCGCCGTCGGTGTCCCAATCCGATGGACCGTTCAGCAGCCCATCGCCGTCCATGTCCTGAAGGAACCAGGTCGGTTCCATGTTTTGGAAGGGGGCAACGCGGCTGATGGAGGTGATGAGGGGCACGTTGCAATCCTCGCCGGTGCCGACAAAGAGTTCGACCAACTCACCCGAGACTTCGACGATGTCCTCGATCAAATCCATGTCCGAATCACGTGAGGTCGGATTGGTGCCGTAGCCTTCCTCGACCCAG
>Ga0255760_10003342_pt1 | contig 14386 bp, 23 predicted proteins | sample 071ome_25_FD_179960 | JGI IMG/M metagenome (GOLD analysis project Ga0255760, IMG submission 179960) | Coastal salt marsh microbial communities from the Groves Creek Marsh, Skidaway Island, Georgia - 071410BT metaG (version 2) | ecosystem: Environmental > Aquatic > Marine > Intertidal zone >... | reverse complement strand
AGAGATTACATATGAGAAACAATTGATCCATCTTATTGGAATGATAAATTTAATAAACATTCAGAAGATGTGCTGTACATAAAATCAACTTTGAATGATTTGGGATGGTAATGACAGAGAAGAAGAAAAAACCAGATATGGTTGTCACAAATCCATCTATTATGGAATATCCAACTAATATTGGTGCACCATCATTCACGATACCAGATGTATTAAGTAAACAAAGAGAAAGAGGTGTTAATGCCACTCATCAACTTGAAACAAAGTTTGATGAGATTAAAGAAAGGTATTTTGAACTAGTCAGATTGGCAGAGGATACTGAATTAGTATACAATTCGAAATACAGTTTTGTTCCAGTAATAGGTCAAGTTTATCATTTGTATATAATAGATGAGACTTATGTATTAAGTTTAATTGAACCGTCACGATGGGATAAAGAACACTGTGGTAGTTTTAAATATACTTCAGAAAATACTTGGGAAAGAATATGAAAACAATGGATGCTGATGTAGATATTGACTTTGCAGATAGAGAAGATATTCTTAAACACATTAAGTATATTGCGGCAAGACAAGATACTAATGTAGATAGTAAGAAACATAACAGTGGTGTCTATGTCACAAATATCCCGTATGATCCTGTTCATGATTGTGCAAGTATCAATTATAAAGAAGCGGAAAATCGTGGTTATTTTAAAATTGATTTTCTAAATGTAAGTGTCTATAAAGAAATAAGAGACCAACAACATTATGATGAATTGATGAATAAAGAACCAGAGTGGGAAAGATTGTTGGACAAAGAGTTTTGTTCTAAGGTAGTCCATCTATCAAATCATTACGATAGTATTAAGATAATGAAACCAGATAATATTCCTAGAATGGCTATGTTCTTAGCACTAATCAGACCTGGTAAAAAACATTTAATTGGTAAAACTTGGAAAGAAATCGGTGAACATATTTGGATACCACCGAGTGATGGAAGTTATTATTTTAAGAAATCACATTCATTGAGTTATGCAATGTTGGTTAAATTACATATGAATATATTAGAAGAATCAATCAACATCACGAATCAGAGTAATTGATTTTCTCTTTTTTCTTTTCTTTACGATATTATTTAAACTAGTACAAGGACCACTTAAGATGTTTAAGTTCTTGTTGTTGAATATAACTTTACAATCTTCGAATACCCATTCATCTTTTAGAAATAAATTAATTGGAATACTTCTATTCGATTCCCACCACCAAGTTTCACCTAATTCTAAAAATAGTTTCTTTTGGTCTGTATTTGATAACCGACCATAATTGTAAAGGGTAGTCAAAAATTTATCTTGGTTCATTATGATACCAATGTATTCTTCGCCAGCATATTGTATTATCGATAGGAATGGATACTTCTCCTCGATCTTTACAAATAACTCGTTTTCCATAAATATATGCATGTATTCAACTAAAATTTATTTATATAATCAAGACTTAGTCGGTTTATTCTTGGATACCGATGACATAGATAATGATTACAATTTAGCGAGGACAAAATTTGTGTATTCTAAGATATTAAAAGCAACGAAAGGTGTTGACACAATCATAGATTTTCAATTCTACAATCAAGATCAAAAACCAGTGAATCTTGACCAAGCAACATTAACTTTTAAACTAATAGATGCCAGTGATAACAGTGTTCTATTGAGTAAAAGTATGCCAGTCACAGTACCAGCAAAAGGTAAATCAAGACTTACATTAACATCAAGTGACTTAACTGATATTGATTCTCAACGTGCTGAATTTGTTGTTCAAAGAGTGTGGAATTCACGAACGGAACTTGCTTATATTGATGATAACGCCGGTACTCATGGAGTCATCGATATTTTACCAGCACTTGCCTAATAATATAAATAAATTCAAATGGCAAGACGCAAAAAGCCTACTACGGGCAAAAGTATATTAACAAAGTTACATCTGAATCTGACGGAATTTTCTCCTATTACAGATGCTCAAACACTTTTCTTTAACAATTATGACAATGGCAAGTGTCAATTGTTAATGGGATATCCCGGAACTGGTAAAACATTCTTAAGTCTGTACAAAGCATTTGATGAATTAGTCAATGGTGATACATTACTTTCACAAATTGTTATTGTTCGTTCTGCTGTCCCAACTAGAGACATAGGTTTCTTACCAGGTGACTTACACGAAAAATCACAAGTGTATGAACTACCTTATAAGAAAATATGTAGTGAATTGTTTGGTAGAGATGATGCATATGAAATTCTACAAAAACATGGTGTAATTAGATTTATGATTACTTCTTATGTAAGAGGTATCACACTAGATAATTCTATAATAATTATGGATGAATTTCAGAATTGTACAGCACACGAAGCAGACTCGGTATTAACAAGATTGGGTAGAAATTCAAAAGTATTGTTCTGTGGTGATTTTATGCAATCTGATTTCAGAAATTCCAAAGACAAAGATATTCATAAATTTGTAGAGGTTATCGATGCAATGCCAAATTGGTTCGATAAAAATATTTTTGCAGTGGATGACATTGTAAGATCTGGTTTAGTCAAGGCTTATATACAAGCGAAATATTTGACACACGATGACGGATATTAAAAATTTAGTATCATTTGGTTGTAGTTGGACATACGGAGATGAATTAATAGACCCAAAATTAGAAGAAGAGGGTTATGAATTCCATCATCGTTTCAACGAAGAGTACAGAACTAACAATTGTTATACTGGATTATTAGCGAATCATTTTAATTTAACTCAAGAGAATCTATCTTTTCCTGGTTCGAGTTTACAATCAATGCAGTGGGCATTAATGTGGTGGTTAAACAATCGTTCGGATGAAGAAATAAAAAATTCTATTATTCTTGTCGGACTTACTGGAGAGGATAGAGTTAGTTGGTACGATCCTAATTACGAGGAAGGTGATGATGGTTGGAATCATTATCTACACTCTACTTGGTTGGAATATGCAGGCCCCAATGTCGATACAGGTTGGCACGAATTGAAAAAATATCATATCACTATGTCAGCCTGTGACGGACTAAGTAAATTAAATTATGAAACTGCGGTTAGAATGTTCGATGGAGTCGCAGCAAAGTATCAGATACCAGTGATTCAATTTAATACAGTTGCTCGTCTAAAAATGAATCAAATTGATACCTTTTATGATTTGGGTGTTAAAGAAACTTTACAGGCAGAGGATTATGCACCGGGTGGTCATCCAAATCGTGAAGGACATAAAAAAATATATAATTTAATTAAAAGAGAAATAGAAAATATATTATAATTTTTTATACCAACTCGGTGAATTTTGATTTTCCCCAAAAAACAAAAAAACACTTTTCTAAACCATTTGTGTCATTACCGAGTCGGTCTATTTTTGAACCAGGGTTTTTAATTTTCCCTCATCACACAGTGTGGCTCCTGTGGGTTCATAGAGCCACTTTTAACTGTTTTTTGCCGTTCGGTAAAACCCACCATTAAATATATATCTGACTATATATAATATATAGTAATGTTAGATATAGTATCGTATTTGCCACCCAAAAGAAAACAAGCCAGTAGTGGTTGGATTTCTTTTAATGCAGTGTGTTGTACACATAATGGAGAATCTCTTGATAGAAGAGGGAGAGGTGGAATACTACTTACTGGTGAACATGATTGGTCTTATCATTGTTTCAACTGTGGATACAAAACTGGGTTTACATTTGGTAAACCTTTAGGACCAAAGACTAAGAAATTACTAGAGTGGTTGGGTGTAAGTAAAAAGGATATCGATCATTTAAGAATTGAAAGTCTCAGACATAGAAGTATTACTGACATCGTTGATTCAAGAACACCAATAAGTGCTAATATAAAATTTAATCAAATTGAACTACCCAATGGTGCTAGACCACTCAAAACAAGTGATTCTAAATTTGTAAAGTATATAAAAAGTAGAGGATTGGATATTGATTCATACGACTATCGAATTACACCAGAAGAAAAAGGAAGAAATAAAAATAGAATAATAATTCCGTATACACAAGACAACAAAACAGTTGGGTATACCTCACGATTCTTAGATGACCGAGTTCCAAAGTATTTGAATGAACAACAAGAAGGATATCTATTTGGATTAGACTTCCAACAAAACGATTGGAAGTATGTGATTGTTACAGAAGGTATATTTGATGCCATAAGTATTAATGGTGTTGCAGTAATGCACAATCAAATAAATGATAAACAAGCCCAACAATTAAAACAATTAAAACATTACCAGAAAGAAATAGTAGTAGTTCCAGACAATGATAAAGCCGGTTTGAAGTTAATAGACGATGCGGTAGAAAATGAATTCAGTGTAAGTTTTCCAGAGTGGGATGAAGAGATTAAAGATGTCAATGATGCGGTAATTAAATACGGAAAGATTGTAACACTGCTAAAGATTATCAAAGGAATAAGATCAAGTAGTATCAAAATAAAACTCGCTAGAAAGAAAATGGAAAATAATCTATGATTTTTTGCCCAGAAATATTTAATGGTTTGTTTTTACATCCAAGTGGTAAGGGTCAAATAAATTATTCACCTTGTTGTCAGGCTCATACTAAAACCACCAATGTTGATAATTTTAATTTCAAAACTGATGAGAATCTAGTTCGTTTAAGAAGTGAAAATATTAATGGATTGAAATCATCTGAATGTGAACGGTGTTGGATTGCTGAAGAAAATAACCACACAAGTAAAAGACAATCTTCAATAAACTACTGTAAACAAAATAATATTCCAAAGAATGAATCTATATTGTTTTTAGAATATAACAGTACTTGGTCTTGTAATTTAAAATGTATTATGTGTTCACCTGAATATAGTAGTTCGTTGGCTAAAGAAAGTGGTGATATCAATGTTGAATTAAAAGAGTCTAATATTAATCGTAAATTGAATAATATTGTGGATAGGTTAGATTTGAGTGAGACGAGAAGAATACATTTCAATGGTGGTGAACCACTAATAAATAACAACCACAGAGAAGTAATTGAAAAAGTAAAAGATAAATCAAAGTTATCTATATCTTACAATACGAACGGTACAAAGAGAGTAAATCAAGAAATTCTTGATCTATGGTCACAATGTAATTATGTAAGAATATTTTTCAGTATTGATGCAATTGATGTTGCATTCGATTATGTAAGATATGGTGGATCATGGGCAGAGGTTAAAGAGAATTTAGAGTGGTACAAAAATAATACACCCAGTAATGTCATGTTTGGATTGAATGTAACTGTTGGACTATACAATTTGTTGGAAATGAAAGATTTGTGGGAATGGCACACAAAAGAATTCAGTAGCAATGAAGGGGGTGATAAAACTGAGTTCAATTGGCAAATAGCAAATAATTACAATCCTAACTTTCTTAAAAAAGAAGTAAAGGATATTTTTATAAATGAAGTTAAAGGTATAACCGAATTATCATCTTTGGTCAAATTCATAGATGTGGATGTTAAATCAGATGAATATTGGATTGAAGATTTAAATAAAATAGATTCACGAAGAAATACAAATTGGAGAAAATCACTCAGAGTTGGTAATTACTATTAAATGAAAGAATACACTAAAGAAATACAAAAACTATTTTTAGAGATGATGATACAAGACCCTCAGAGTTTTGTTCGTGTCCAAAACATTTTTAATGTCAATAACTTCGATGATTCACTTCAAGATGTTGCTACAATGTTAGAGGAACACACTCGTGATCATAGTACCTTACCTACGATAGAACAGATTAATGCAGCAGTAGGTTCTAAACTCGAGAAAGTACCAGACTTAAATGATGGACATTATGATTGGTTCTTAGAAGAATTTGAATCATTTACACGAAGACAAGAACTAGAAAGAGCAATATTAGAGAGTGCAGACTTACTAGAAAAAGGACAGTACGATCCTGTGGAAAAGTTAATTAAAGATGCTGTCCAAATAAGTCTAACAAAAGATATGGGTACTGATTATTTCAGTGACCCCAAACAAAGACTTCTTAACATTAAATCAAACAACGGACAGATTAGTACTGGTTGGCCATCATTAGATAAAAAGTTGTATGGTGGATTTAATAAAGGTGAATTACAAATTTTTGCAGGTGGTTCTGGTTCTGGTAAATCATTGTTTATGCAAAACCTAATGTTAAATTGGGCAGAGAAGGGTAAGAACTGTGTTTACATTACTTTGGAATTGAGTGAAGATTTAACCAGTATGAGATTAGATTCAATGACTACTGGAACACCATCGAGTCAAATATTTAAACAGATTGATAATGTAGAAACCAAGGTAAAGATTTTACAAAAGACTTATGGTCAACTTAGAATTAAATACATACCGGCACAGAGTACAGTAAATGATATTCGTGCATATGTAAAAGAATTAGAAATACAAGAAAACATCAAATTAGATTGTATGTGTATCGACTACTTAGATTTATTAATGCCAGTTGGTACAAAAGTAAGTGCTAGTGACTTGTTCGTGAAAGACAAATATGTATCAGAAGAAATAAGAAATCTAGCAAAGGAATTAGATGTGGTAATGGTAACAGCATCACAGTTAAACAGAAGTGCAGTCGAAGAAGTCGAGTTTGATCACTCACACATTTCTGGTGGTATTTCTAAAATTAATACAGCGGACAATGTATTTGGCATCTTTACATCTCGTGCAATGCGAGAACAAGGTAGATATCAAATTCAAATGATGAAAACAAGATCAAGTTCTGGTGTCGGACAAAAGATTGAACTACAATTTGATATTAACACACTGAGAATTACTGACGATGGTTCCAATGATATGGATGGTGGAAGTACAACTACAACATCTAGTATTATGGAACGAATAAAACCAGGAGTTGCTGTGGGTAATTCCGATGAGGATACAGAGGATACTGAGAAGGTTGTAGGAGACTATAAAGCAACTCAGTTAAAATCTATGCTAAATAGATTTAAAAGTGAATAAATATAACTAAAACAATATAGGTTACATTATGCAAAAGAAATTTCGTAGTATCCTCGAAGAACTTGAAAATTTACACATTGAAAGAGATAAGACACATATCATTCGTAGTCGTGCCGATAGTCTTATTGAAAGTGCAGGTAGACTTCTTGATTTAGTTAATGAAACATACACTGAAGAAGAAGCAGACGATCTTACTCGTAAATTTCTAAATTCTATTCGAACAAGGGATGGGCGAAAGTTCCAACGCAGTTTGAAAAGAATTAATGAAAGCAAGTGATTTTATAGTAGAGGTAGACTCCTCTTATTTTCAAAGGATAGGAAACAAACTTAGTCAAATGAGTCTAAGTGATGCTCTTCGTGTCGGAAACCTAGATTCAAATCTAAGAGAAAAAGCAGAATCTTTCATTAATCTAATTAAATCCAAAATAGAAGATTTAAAAAGTAAACCTACACAAAGCAATACAGAGAAGTTTATAAAACAAATTGCTTATGGAGAAATGGGTATTTTACCTAATGCTAAATCAGAACAAGCAATACAAGAGTTAGTAGATTTAGTAGACAATGATTCAATAGACACCAATGTTGCAAAAACATATATGACACAGTTGGTGACAATGAGCCTTATGAAACCACAACAAGACAAGATTGACATACCATATGGAGAGTATCTTCCATTAAATATGTTGGAGACTGGTGCTATCGTTCCAGTGAAATATTTAAAACTTAAAGACAATAGTAAGTTTGTAAAATTTAATGGTGATTGGTGGAGAGATACTGATATGAGTCAGCACCAAGTGAAATTACATAGACAACCAGTTGTCGATGGTTATAACAAATTAGAAGCAATGACTGGGTTCGACATTCCAATGAGAGTTGGTAGTGGAAGAACATTAGAGAAACTTAGTCAGTCTGAAATGGATGAATGGTATAGTAGATATGAGTGAATTTAAATTCTTTAACGAACTTACCGAAACAAGAATATTTAAGCGACTTGATTATTTAAAAGGTCAAGATGCTAATGATATCGGTATGTTTATTATTGATACACTATTGATACTAAATTTCTTATGGCACGAAGACAAACAGTCTGCTATTAAATATGCGAAAGAAATGATGAGAGATCAATCATTTACTGGGTTTAGAACAACGCAAAATGATTTGTATAATGCCATTGTTGTATTACTACATCAAGAAAAGTACTCTGACAAAATAAAAACAAACTATGGTATTACCTTGCCAGAAATGAGATTAAAAAGAATAATTCGTAATATGTCAAACGGACATTTTAACGAAGATGATTATCATCAATTAATGTTAATACTATTTCGTGAAATAAAAGGAAGATTACCAGAACACGAAAGAATGAGAAGATTACTCCATAACTACAAAACAATGAAAGATGGAGATAAACAAACCAGTTTAAGATTCTTGCTGCAGAGGTATAGAGTTGGAAAGAGAAGATATTCGGATGTATATCCAATGTTAGACAAGGTTTATAGGAGATACATATAATGAGAGATATGAATTTATACAGATATCACTCTGATCCATCTAAGTTACTCGGGTTTCACGATAGGGGTTGGTATTGGAGTGAAGAATTAACTCAAGATTTATTAAACAGATATATTAAGTCTGGTGAAACATTGGTTGTGGCTGATAGTTGGGATGTAACAATGCCTGTTAAATTTCCCGATAGTGTTCACATTAAAGGAGATATGCAAGTTAGACGACAAGGTGATTTACCAAAAAATTTAAAAGTAGATAACTTACTCAATTTAAGTGGAAATGATCTTGTGACTGAACTACCAGAAAATTTACAAGTTCGTTCACTGGTTATTTCTGGGACTAATATAAGTGATATATCTAAAATTACTAACATTGAAGGAAATCTTCTTATAAGTGGTTCAAAAGTATCTGTGTTACCAGATAATCTTACAGTTGGTGGTGAGTTAGGTATAGGATATACAAACCCACATTTAGTAAATGAGAAAGAAAAATTAATAACATCACTTCCAAAGGGATTAAAAGTCGGTGGATTATTAGACATATCTCATACACGGATAGAAGAATTGCCAGAAGACTTGGTTGCTGGTTCACTAAAACTAAAAGGTAGTTTAATTAAATCAATTCCCGATAGTTTGGGAACAAAAATGCAAGATTTGGATATTAGTGGATGTGCGAATATAACAAGACTACCATCATTTCTAGAAAATGCAAAAAATCTAAATTTGGCTGGAACTGGAATCGAATACTTACCAGAGAATCTAAAAGAAGTTAATATGTTGTCATTGGAAGATTCCAAGATTAAGAAATTACCAGAAAATTTAAAAATCACAGATTTTTTAAATTTAAGTAACACAGCAATCACAGAATTACCAAATGGTTTGGATGTTGAATTTGGACTGGACATTCGTAAAACCAATATAACAGAATTACCGAAAGATTTAAAAGTTAGAGGTCGATTAGATATAACAGATTTAAAAGTAAAATCTATACCCTCTTCAATAACCTCATTACAAAAACTACAAGCAGATAATTCTGGAATTGAAAGATTAGACAACATAACTATCGGTGAGTTTAATGCAGATTCTGCACAAAATTTTAGGGTTATTGGTGATAATGTAAGTATTGCAGGATCGTTTACTGTTAGAGATACAAATCTGAGAAGTATTGGTAAGAATTTTAAAGTTGGTGTTGATAGAGGTGGCAATAATGATTGTGATTTATCTGGAACACAAATCACTGATTTACCAGAAGATATGAAAGTTGGTGGGTATTTAATTCTATATTACACCCCTCTAGTAATTGATGAAAAGTACAAATCTAATTTACAACGAATAGAAAAATCGATTGTAGCAAAGGATGTGTTGTACTAATTTTTTCCTTTTTACATAAATAATAGTAAGAAATAACATAGTGTTATTTCTACATATAAAAGGAGAATAACATGGCAGTATTATCAAACAACGCGGCAGTGGCGGCTAGTCAAGGTCTAGGTAGAGATACTTTTCTTTACGCAGTAACAATTGCAACTGTAACTGTAGAATCAGCAACAGAACAAATGACTGCAACTTATGGTCTTACTATTGATGCAATCGACAGTACTTCAAATGCAACTTGCTACGTTCTAGCATCTGGCACTGGTGGTGCTGAAGCAATCAGTGGTGTTGCTCTAACAACTACTTTCGCTAACTAATAACTAGTTAAGTTAAAAAGTATTTTAGAAACCCAGGTTTTTTAGCCTGGGTTTTTTTATGGGTTAAATAACCCTATGAAAAATTCATATAAAGATGTCAAACAAATATTCGAAAGTCCCGATGGTGGTAAGACCGTATATGCAAGAGAATTCGGATCACCAATTTCAGAAAGACGATTAATACAGGGTGATTCAGAATGGGGTAAATCTTGGAATTTTTTTCTCAACAATAGGGATTGGAATATACTGGCAGAGGAGTATCCATCAATTAAAGAGAAACTCGAAGAATTGAAAGTTCTTGAATCATTGTGCAGAAAGTAACACTACATACTTTGTTCGATATTACTGAAACTGGAGTGATTCGTAAATTCGATTCAAACTATCTTCCATTTAAAACAAAGAACGGTAACGAAATAAATTCGGAGGAAGAATGGAGGTTGTGTAGAAATCAACAAAGTAATTTTGATACTATAGTTCAGATATTATCATTGCGAACCAACATTTATAATATAGAAGTTACCTCACATACCCAACAGACACTATCATCCTATTCATTTGATACTAAGTATCAATCTAAATGTAATGTTTGGGAATTATCTTTCGAAGTAGAAACAATAGAACCTTACAATTCTAAACACAAAAATTTTAATTTACTCTGTGATGATTTGACCAATGTCCCCATGTTAACTGGATTAGATGAATCGATAGAAGATGTCTACTTAGACTGTGAAAATACTAATATATACTTTGCCACTACAAATAAATAGTGATATGACTTCATACTATAACAAAGTAAAACAAAAAATTCAAAATTTGACTGACAAAGAAGTTCAGTTACAGAATGAATTAATTATTCAGAAAGGTAATACTTATTTTGTATACACACTATACAAAATTGTAAAAACAAATGAAGGTCAGTTTGATATTTATTATACTGATGGAGATGAATATGTAGGGAGTGTAAACCAATCTGCATCGGCGATTGCTTGGTGTAATGCCCAAAAAGGTAACGACATAGAATTATCAAATAATATTTTAGTTACAGACAGAAAAATACATTTTCTTCAAAATGATATCAACCACACAAAGATATTAATTAAGAATAAATCCTTACCGAGACTTACTCGTGATGTTTTGATGTCAAGATTGATAGACTACATCACAAAACAATGTAAATTAAAAGCAAACTTACATAAATACATACAACGTTCAAAACAGATTAAAGGACAAGGATTTAAAAATGAATTTACAACATTTAGCCAAACCGACAACCTCACAAGAATACGCTAATACTTTAAGTAGTCAAACTGGTGTTAAGTACAATTTCGACTTACCATTAGATAGAGCAATTACTTTGTTGAGTGAAACAAGAAATGTTATTGATAGATATAGAAAATCTACAAAGTTACACACAAGTGAAACTAATCCAGTCTATCTTCAAACATTGATTATGGAAAAAGCACTAACAGCCAAAGTAAAAGAGTTACAAGAAGCAGATGCTGGTTCGTTTGGTGGTGTTAATAAACAAGCAGGAAAGAGTATGAAACAAATAGTACCAGGCAAAACTTACGCCAATGCCTTAAAGAAAACGGCGATGGGTGAAGATATTTCAGATAAAGAATGGACTAAACTTAGAGACCAAAATATCAGTGAGAATCTTCTCAAAGTTCTAGAGAACAGAGAAGCATCTGTTAAATTAATGAAAAAGATTGTAGAATCAAGAAGAGTTCTTAAAGAAGATGAAGTTGAAAATGCTCAAATCGTTCTTGCTGCACAAGATATGGTAGATCGTATCCAAAAAATGATTGAAGATATGGTTGACTTACAATATAAAGATGTTCCTGCTCTTGCCGATACTATGGCTACTGAAATGGGAATTGATAAAGCAACAACCTTTAAAGATTCTATGGGTAATGCTTTAGGAAGTCTTGCCGATCAATTAAATTCAAGTAAAACTGAAATGCAAAAAGCAGTTGCTATTGTAACTGGTGAAGAGGTTGCCAGTGAGATGGGTGAACTAGAAGGTGTTGATCAAGAACCAGAGATGGATACGGAGATGCCTGCTGAACCAGAGATGGATATGGAACCAGAAATGGATGACGAAGAAGTCGTTCCTATGCCAGACGAAGAAGATTTTGGATTAGGTAGAGAAAGAAGATAATTCATACATTATATGATTTATGACTTTAGTAGAATCTATCAAATCAGACTTACAGAAATTATCTGAAAATCAAGATACAGTAACCTTTGTCGTATCTGAAAGTTGGTTAAGAGATTCTGTGATTGAAGGGTTTCTAGATAATATCTACGAAAGTTTTAATGAATCAGATATGATTGATTCACTTAAAGAAAAACATAGTTGGGAACAAATAGTCGGTATTGATTTAGAGTGGCAGTACCTCGGAATAGGCGATATAAAAAATCTTGCCGTTATACAAAGAGAACATCCAGGGGTTTACACAAAGATAAAAAACGATGGTGGAATATACTTAAGTGATGTATCATTCGAAATAAAATGGGTATAGGTATGAACTTACAAGAATCAATCCGTAAAGATTTAAATCTTTTATCTGAAGCACCATCACTAACCGATTCGGAAGAAGAAAATCCATTGTTTGTCATAGACAAAGACGATTTTTTGATGCATGCGGTATATGACGATTTTCTCGAACCATTAGAACTATGGGATTTTGCTAGATTTATTACCGATACAATTCAAAGAGAAGGAAAGTATACACTCGAACTCAATCTTGACAACTTATGGCAAGATGTTACAAACATACCTGCACACTTGATTAAGAATATGGCACAAATTCAACGTGAATATCCCAAGACATACGATTACATTGAATCTATGGATGGTTATATTGAAGAACCTGGTTCTTGGGCAAGAGTTAAATTTGTGGGGTAGATATGAACTTACAAGAATCAATCCGTAAAGATTTAAATCTTTTATCTGAAGCACCAGATTACGAACCCTTAGGATTTGAAATTCCGAAACAAGAACCACAAGTACCAAAAAAGGTACCTACTTTGATAGTCGATAAATCAGATTTTGTTGACTACTGTGCTGAACATATTTCCGATACTATACAACTACAAGGGAATGATTTGGCATTGGACATATATGACCAAATAATGGCAAATGGTAATTGGGGATTGGAGGTAGAACTAGATGATTTAGTAAGTCATATCAGAGAGTTACCAGCAAAATTAGTAAAAAATAAATCACAGATAAAAAAAGAGTTTCCAGAATTATGGAAAGAAATTGAATCAACTGGGATGATTCCAGATCCACAGACTATGAAGATAGATATGAGGTAATCTTATGAACTTACAAGAATCAATCCGTAAAGATTTATCAATATTTGAAGAAGAAAAACCATTAACTTTTATCATTGATAGAAGAGAACTAACTGAATGGTTTTTTATTCAAAGTCTAGAAGAAGGATTTGATGATGTTCGTGACTTCGAAGACTATTTTATGTCACAAGTCACCAATCACCTTATTGAAAATAAAGAAGTAACGATACGAGTCACACTAGATGACTTTATAACCTTTGTGACATTTATACCAACCCATCTTATTAAAAACATAGTGGTTATTCAAAAAGAACATCCAGAGATGTATGCCAACATTGAAGAGATAGAAGGTTTAGAGGTTAATGGTGATAATAGACATAGACTAGATATAAGAGGATAAATAGTTCTATGAGAGCATTTGAATTATTAAACGAAGATATTAAAGACTTAGAAAAATTGACTGCACTTGGTCAATTTTTGATTGCTCGTGCAAATGATAAAAACGCTACATCAGAATTAAGTGTTGATGCATTTATTTCAATTGCAAATAAAATGGGTATCCCTTTGGATTTAGACTCATTACAAGAATTAGTAATGAAAGGTGAATTTCAGAATGTTATATCTGATATGAACAAAGAAAGAATCAAATTCAAAAGTGAAAAACAAGTTGCAGATAGTGGAATGCCAATGGATAGAGCACAGAATGTGGTAAGTCAAATGGCCAAAAGAGCATTGAAGAGTAGAAAGTAATGGAAAAGTTTAACGAATACTACAATAAGTTTTTAAAAGAAAAGTTGCTTACAAAAGAAGCACCTACTGGATACAGTACTGGTTTACAAGGTAAACCTAAACAAAGTCCAGAACCTATGCAGGCAAAAGTAGGTGGAGTAGATGTTACATA
>Ga0255760_10003335_pt1 | contig 14399 bp, 14 predicted proteins | sample 071ome_25_FD_179960 | JGI IMG/M metagenome (GOLD analysis project Ga0255760, IMG submission 179960) | Coastal salt marsh microbial communities from the Groves Creek Marsh, Skidaway Island, Georgia - 071410BT metaG (version 2) | ecosystem: Environmental > Aquatic > Marine > Intertidal zone >... | reverse complement strand
GCCAATAATAGCTAAAGGTAAAATACCTACAACACTAAAAACAGAAAATCTACCGCCAATATTTCTATCAATTTCAAAGAATTTAATTTCATTATTCAAAGCAAATCTATGAAGATTCGTTTCTACTTCAGAAATAATCGTACAATTATTTTTCTCTAGCTTCATTAGATTATTGACATATTTCATAATGGAAATTGTTTCAATAGTATTTCCAGATTTACTGATAATTAAAAAATGAGAGTCTGTCATATCTACATTTTCTAAGCAATAATTTAATTGCAAAGGATCTAGCGTTTCAGCAAATAATAATTTTTTAGAGTAAGAATTTGAAGTTTTTAAGAAATCATAGATGGCCTTAGTGCCCAGAACTGAGCCTCCCATACCGACGACGAAAATATTTTTCTTGTTAATTGTTTTAGCATATCTCTTTATTTCTGAGATATCTTGAAATGGCAAGTCAAAATAACCGACACTAGTTTTGTCTTCAACAATTTTTGCGAATATTTCACTATTAGATCTTATTTGATAAAAATTTTTAGAATATCTCATATTTTCTTGTGGGAAAGCTCTAATGAAATTATAGAGTGTAAAATGTAACTAATTTCTTATATTCATAGGATAATCGGAAATTATCACCAAAAAATATGTAGAAACTCACCAATGATTTTTAGTAGTAAAAACTTTAATAAAAAAAATATTCTTATCACTGGAGGTGCTGGTTTTATTGGTAGCAATTTAGCTTTTTACTTTCAAGAAAATTTTCCTGATTCTAGAATAGTTGTTTTGGATTGCTTCAGAAGTGAAAGAATATTTTCAAATGGAAATTTGCAAAGTTTTGGACATTACAAAAACTTAATAGGATTTACTGGTGATATTGTTTGCGGAAATATTACAAATCCAAGAGATATTGAGCTCATAAATGAAACTAAATTTGATTATATTTTCCATCAAGCTGCCATTTCCGATACTAGAGTTTATGATCAAGAAGTTATCATGAAAACTAATGTTAATTCATTCTATTGGTTTTTAGAGAAGGCAAAAGAAGATAATGCCACTCTAATATATGCCAGCTCTGCTGCTACATATGGAAGCATGCCCTCCCCTCAAAGAATTGGTTATGAAAATCCGGAAAACCCATATGGTTACAGCAAATATGCTATGGATCAAATTGCAGAAAAATATTCTAAACTTAATTCTAATATGAAAATTATTGGCCTTAGGTTTTTTAATGTTTATGGCCCTAGAGAGTACTTTAAAGATAAAACCTCCTCAATGGTTATTCAGCTTGGGCATCAAATTTTAAATGGTAATGCCCCTAGACTTTTTGAAGGTTCAGATAAAATTCTTAGAGACTTCATTTTTATAGATGATGTTTTACAAGCGAATATCAAGGCATGTGAATCCAACAAAAATGGTGTATTCAATGTGGGTACTGGCAAACCCAGAAGCTTTCAAGATATAGCAGATATTCTCCAAAAAGAACTTGGAACTGAGTATACCACAGAGTATTTCCCGAACCCTTATAGGGGATACCAAATGCACACTCAGGCAGATATTTCTTTGTCCGAAGAGAATTTTAACTTCAAACCTGCTTTTTCCCTTGAAGAGGGAATTAAGAATTATATTCCTTACATAAAGGAGATGCACAATACCTCCATTAACTAATGCTGTCTGAAATCCAAAAAACTCATCCTAACATCCTAGTCATTGGTGATCTAATGATTGATAACTATTTATGGGGTGAATGCAACAGAGTCTCTCCTGAAGCCCCAGTTCAAATAATTAAAGTCGAAAAAGAAACAAAAGTTTTAGGTGGTGGCGGTAATGTTGCACATAACTTAAAAACACTTGGTGCAAATGTAGAGGTTTTGAGTGTTATTGGCGGTTGTACTATCTCTAATGAATTAAAAAAACTTTTCAAGGAAATTAACTTGAACACTGGATATTTGATTGAGCAAAAGGATCGTGTAACGTCAAAAAAAACGAGAATTATTTCAGCCCACCAACAGGTCATTAGGTATGACATTGAAACTGATGACGAAATAAATAGTGATTCAGAAGAAAAATTAATAGAATTATTTAAAACAATTCTTGGGAATTTTGAATTGGTAATTCTTTCTGATTATGGAAAAGGCGTTTTAACCTATAGAGTTGTCCAAGAAATTATCAAATCTGCTAACTCCAAAAAAATTAAGGTTATAGTTGATCCTAAAGGATCTGATTATTCTAAATACTCTTCAGCCTATCTCTTGACGCCCAATAAAAAAGAGGCCTCAGAAGCTACTGGGATTAATATTTCAGATAAAAAATCTCTTAAGGATGCGCTTATTTATTTAAAGGACTCATTTAACTTAAATGTTTCTTTAATTACTCTTAGTGAAGATGGTATTGCTATCCTTGATGACAAATTTAGATCACATCCAACAGTTGCCAGAGAAGTATTTGATGTGACCGGTGCTGGAGATACAGTAATTGCAGCAATTGGATATGCATTGGCTAGCAAAAAGGATATTGATTCAGCTGTAGTTCTTGCAAATATAGCAGCTGGGGTAGTTGTTGGAAAAATAGGTTCTGCGACTGCGTCATTTGAAGAGTTAATTAGGTATGAATCTTTACTCAAATTTTCAAGCTCTGAAGACAATGTAATATCTCTAGAAAAATTTGTGCAAATCTTGGGAGGTTTAAGAAAATCAAAAAACAAAATTGTCTTTACAAATGGTTGTTTTGATATTCTTCATGTAGGACATGTAAAATATTTAGAAGAAGCAAAAAAGCTCGGTGATATTCTAATTGTAGGCATTAATTCTGATAGCTCAATATCAAGATTAAAAGGAAAAACAAGGCCTATTAACTCACTTAATGATAGGTCACATATAATCTCTTCATTAAAATCAGTTGATTACGTTATTCCATTTGATGAAGATACGCCAATTGAGCTAATCACAGCAATTGTTCCAGATATACTGGTTAAAGGTGCTGACTACAAGAACAAAAATGTGGTTGGTGAAGAAATCGCAAAAGAACTTGTTTTGATTGATTTTGTTGAGGGAAGAAGCACATCAAATACTATTTCAAAAATTAAAGCAGATGATAGACATAATTAAGAATGAACTCAAGGCTCATAATGAAGTTTCATTAAAAATGAATGAGCTTTCCAGCTTAATTGAATCAATTGCAAAGTTTGCTTTAAAAACTATTGAAACTGGTGGAAAAATTATCTTATTTGGCAATGGTGGTTCTGCCGCTGATGCTCAACATATTGCGGCTGAATTGGTTGGCCGATATAAGACCAATAGGAGGGGATTGCCTGCAATTGCTTTGACTACTGATACATCAGCCCTAACCTCCATTGGCAATGATTTTGGTTATGAAAATATTTTTAGCAGACAACTCGAAGCACATCTCAATAAAAATGATTTAGTTATTGGTATCAGCACCTCAGGTAATAGTCTTAATGTGATTAAAGCATTAGAGTATGCAAAAAATAATGGTGCAATTGCAATCGGTTTAAGTGGGAGCAATGGTGGAGAGATGAATAGTATTTGCAATATCAATCTTGTTATTCCATCAAATGATACTCCTAGGATTCAAGAGATGCATATATTTGTTGGGCATACAATATGCCATCTAATTGATCTCAATTTTTCCCAAAAGACCTAGAGACTCTCTAATAACTTTTTCAGGCTTTATTAATTCCATGCAATTATGATGTTTAAGTGGACATTCTCTCTTCATGCATGGTTGACAATCTAAATTGTTTTTAATAATTGTCGATTTTGAATTTCTCCACTGAGATGTTTCTAAGTGTTCAGTAGGTCCAAAAATTGAAACTGTAGGAACTTTAAAAGCTGCAGCGATATGCATTGGTCCACTGTCACCAGTAATAAATAAATCTAGATCTGCTATTTCATTGATTAACTCCTGAATGTTTGTTTTCCCTGCAAGATTTTCAATGTTTTTTGAATTTTTAAATTTAACGGAATCAGAAAAAAGAGATTGTTCATTCTCAGAACCAAAAATTATTACTTTATTTCTCTCAGCTAATACACTTATAACCTCAATAAATCCATCTTTTGTCCATCTTTTTGCACTTCCATAAGCCGCTCCAGGATTGATGCCAATTTTTTTTAATTTAGTTTTAACTCTTGACTTTCCAGTATTAAAAAGCAAAAGATCTTTTGGGGGTTTATTTACATTAAAAAAATTATTGATAAAGACACTATATTTCTCGACCTGGTGGCCAGTTTTATATTTTCCTTTACTGAAATTTGCCTTCTTCTTAGCCTTAACAAAAAAACTTAAAAATCTTGATCTAATTGAACTCCTGTAAGAAATAAAATAGTCAAAATACCCTAAAGATTGAATATTTTTGATATCTAAAAGAACATCTCTAGTAAGGTAGAGACTTCTATCAACTTTAGAAAAGTTTTTTAAACAATCCACAGAAACTTTAGAACCAATTAAACTTATGTTAATATCTTGTTCTGAGTTAACTATATTTGATAAACTTGGAGTTGTCATAACACAATCTCCCAACCATGTCGGAAGTTCAATTAAAACTTTCACATTAACCTTCTTTCTTATAATGCATTGTTATATTTTAACTTTCATTTGATATAATTTCCCCAATGTCTATTAAACACTCTAAGAGAATACCAATTCTCATGTATCACAGTGTTGATTCTATAAATCGCGGCGAAGGATTAAGAAGTCTTCATGTTCCTAAGTGGTTATTCAAATTACAACTTTTTATACTAAAACTTTTAGGTTATAGAGGTTTAGATATGGATAGATTGCTTCCCTATCTCAAGGGTGAGAAAACTGGAAAAGTTTTTGGAATTACTTTTGACGATGGATATGAAAATAATTACTTTAACGCACTACCTATTCTCATGAAATATAAATTTTCAGCAACTTGTTATGTAATTGCTGACAATATTGGAGGTGATAACTATTGGGATATTAAGAAAGGTTTTTTACCTCATAAAATGATGACTCATGCTCAAATAAGAAATTGGATTAACTCTGGTATGACTATTGGGTCTCACTCTTTAAACCATATTAAACTTGCTGAAACAGATGCATCATTCATGAAAAAAGAGATTGTTAAATCTAAATCAATCCTTGAAAAAGAGTTTGGTATAAAAATTAATCACTTTTGTTATCCTTTTGGCTCCTTTAATACTGATACTGAGAAATTTGTTAAATTTGCTGGCTATAAATCAGCGGTAACTGTTTCAAGAGGTGTTGAGACTTCTAATTCAAATTTATTTCGTCTCTCAAGAGTTTTCATAACTCATAGAACATATCCTCATTTATTTCTTCTTAAATTATTTTCGTCTTATGAGAAACCCAGAAAGAAATAAAAAAAAGCTGGCAATCATAATAAGAAACTTTTCAGCTCATGCTGGAGGAGCTGAGAGATATTGTTTTGAGTTGACTTTGGAACTTAGAAAATTATATGAAGTACACGTATTCTGTCAAGACTACTCTGAGAAAATCGATGAAGTCAAATTCTATAAAGTTCCTAAGATTAAAAAGCCAAGATTTTTGAATCAAATTCTTTTTTCTTTTGCAACTTATTTATATTCTAGAAAACATAACTTCGAAATTATTCATTCCCATGATATGGTCACCTTTGCAAATGTCTATTCAATCCATGTAGAGACTGTCAAATCCGGTATTTTAAAAAACAAAGGTGTTTTTAAAAAATTGGGTGTTTTTATCAGTCCTAGATTACTAGGATATCTATTCTTAGAAAATAGACAAATGGGTATTCCTAAAAATCAGAAAAAAGCAATTGTCGCTGTCTCTAATTTAAACCAAAAGAATATAGAAATAAATTATCCCAATACTAAAAATTTTCTTCATATTGTTAGTCCAGCTATCTCGTTAGATATTAAAAATAAACCTTCTCAAATTAATTTTTTAGAGAAATATCAAATTCCAAAAAATGCATTTATTATTATTTTTGTCGGTCACAACTTTAGAAGGAAGGGTTTGCAAGTCCTGATTAATGCATGCGAAAAAATTAAGAAAATCAATCCATGGATTATTATTGCTGGGAGAGATAGCCCTGATTCTGTTATTTTTTCATCGACCGAATCAAAATCCAGGGCTATTTTCTTAGGTGAGGTTTCTGATCTTTCTCCGTTCTATTCTTTGGCAAATGTTATTGTACATCCAACCTTAGGAGATACATATGGTATGGCAATTCTTGAAGCAATGTATTATGAAACTCCTGCCATAATTAGTGACGAGAATTTCTGTGGTATCGCTTCAGAATTAGATGAATCAAATTCACTCAAACTAATTGACCCACTAAGCTCTTCTGAATTGAGTCAAAAATTACTCAAACTTTACAATAATAGAGTTCTTAGCTCAAGGTTATCAAAAAATGCCAAAATTTTTGCTGACAACAAAACCTGGGATAAGGCTGCGCTAAAGTTTTGCTCAATATATAACGAAGTAATATAAATGAAATTTAGAGACAAAATTAAATTAAGAACCTATGAAAGTAGATCCCTTTTAAAAAAAATTCTTGCTAAAAGTAGAATACTTTCTCATGAAAAGAGAGCAATGCCTGATTTCTTAATAATTGGAACTCAGAAAGGTGGCACAACTTCTTTGTACAGATACCTATCAAGACACCCGAACATTAAACCAAATTACGTTGTAAAAGAATTGAGTTTTTTTGATCAATATTATCAAAGAGGTATTCCCTGGTATAAATCTCATTTTCCAAAAAGAAAGGCAAATTATTTATACTTTGAAGCTACTACACACTATATTTTTCATCCTCATGCCCCCAAAAGAATTAAAGAACATTTGCCAAATATAAAAATTATCGTTTTATTAAGAGATCCAATTTTTAGGGCTTTTTCCTCTTACCAACATCAAGTAAGAGCTGGAAGGGAGGTTCTTTCTTTTGATGAGGCTATCAGGTTGGAAGAAGACAGAATGAAAGATGAAGAATTAAAAATTGTCAAAAATGAAGATTATTACAGTTATAACTTCCAACACTTCTCATATCTAGAAAGAGGGATGTATGCCAAGCAAATTAAGAATTGGCTCCATTACTTTCCTATGAATCAATTTATATTTCTTAAAAGTGAAGATTTTTACTCAAATACTCAAAATTCTCTTGAAAAAGTCTGTAATTTTCTTGATATAGAATCGATTGAATTTGATGTAAAAAGAAAATACAATTCAGTAAGTTATGATGAAAAAATGTCGCCTAAAACAATTCAATATTTAAAAGATCATTTCTATAAACCTAATCTTGAATTAATGGAGATACTAGGCAAAGATTTTAGTTGGGATTGAATTTTTTGCTTAAATACATCTCTTTTAGCTTTAAATATTTCAGAAAGCCTATCAGTCCTGTTGATATAGAAACTATTAATCCTTGCCAGCCATCCAAAAATCCCAGTCTTAAAAAAAAGGCTCTAAAGAATCCAAAAAAAGGAGTGATCAAAATTTTTAACCAACTCACTTCTTGATTATTCTCAAACATCTTAATTGCTGATAATTCAGAATATTTGTTAATTTTCTCAATATGGTGAGTAATATTCTTATAAGGATAATGTTCAATATTAAATTTACAAAACCCTGTATTTTCATTATTAAGAACTAATCTTTCATGCACAATGTCATCTGAAAAAGAACAATTATTCCTCAGAGCTAGTCGAGTTACATAGTCTGGATACCATCCACAATGTTTAATAAATTTGCCCATGTAGAATGACCTTCTCGGAATCTTATATCCATTCAAAAAATCTTTAGAGCCAATTATTTTTATAATCTCCTCTCTCAACTCATCTGTAATAATCTCATCCGCATCAATTGATAAAATCCATTCACTAGAAGCTTTATCAAGGGCTTTTTGTTTTTGACTTCCAAATCCTTCCCATTCAGAATAGAAGAAATAATTTGTGTATTTCTTAGCAATTTCCTCAGTCCTGTCTGTACTTCCTGAATCAACAATAATAATCTCATTGACCCACGTAAGTGACTGAAGACATTTTTCGATATTCTCCTCTTCATTCAGGGTAATTATTATTGCAGTTATTGAATTCTTCATATCAATGTTTTATATATTTCAATATATTTTTCAATCATCTTATCTGACGAGAAATTCTTATCACAGAAAGATTTTGCTTTCTTGATAGTGGCAATTTTGTATTCATTCGCAGAGATGACATCCTCAATTTCACTCACAAGACAATCTAAATCTCCAATATTGCATAATGCTCCTCTGCCCTTAACCAGCTCTTCAAGACCACCCGCATTAGTCGATACCACATATACCTCATTATTGAATGCATCAATAACTGAACTACCAAGACCTTCCATTTTAGAAGTCATTAAAAAAATATCCATTATTGAATAAAAATCTTCAACTTTGTCATAGTAGCCCATAAAGTGGTAATTTTTTTCTAGAGAATTATCTGTGATGAACTTTTTAAATTTATTCTCTAACTTTCCAGTTCCAAAGTGGATAAAGTGGATATCTTTACGCTTATTAAGTATCTTTTTGGCTATATTTAGAGCTAAAAAAGGGTCTTTATGTTCTTCAATGGCTGCTATTATTCCAACAATAATAGAGTTTTCTGTTTTCAAAGCCCTTTTTAAGTTACTGGCTCTAGTATAGTCAGGAGTCTTATTTTCAATTGCAGAATATATAACTGGGGCATTTTTGAAAAGTTGATTTGTTTCTAAAATTGTTGATATCTTTTCTGAAATTGCTATCACCTGATCTGTCAATTTGTACTTAATTCTTGTGGTAAAACCTTTAGGAACAAAGTCTACCCTTCTGGTATATATTATTGGTTTACCATGAAGAAACTTAACCATAATTGCTTGGGTATGAGATTTTCCAGTTTGGACATGGAAAATATCAAACTGGGCTCTTGCCAAGAAAATTTTTACCAATGTATCTAAGAATCCTCTCGCCTGAATTACTTCAATACCCTCTTGCTGAGCCTTTTTGGATAATGGGGAGTCTTTGGTTGCAAGAATAGCAACTTTAATGCCTCTCTTTCTTAAGCCTTTTGCAGTATAAAGCGTCTGCCTTTCCCCGCCCCTCCATGTATTTTCAGTATTAATCTGAAGAATTCTCATGACTTATTTTTTTAGTGTATAAACTTCATATGAACTCAAATGAAGTCAGATTCTCCATAATAATCATTCACAGGAATAACTTTGAAAGAATCTCTTCTATTGTTAAAAGTGTAATTAAGTATAAACAAGTAAATGATGAAATTATAGTAATAGATAACAACAGTTCAGATGACTCAATTAAGAGATTAGAAAAAATCTACTCTGTAGAAGAAATTAAAATAATTAAAAATAATTGCAATGCGGGATATGGCTTTGCTTGTAACCAAGGGATGCATGCAGCAAAAGGTCAATATTTTCTTTTGTGCAACAATGACATAGAGCTAAAATCTGACACACTTGAAAAATTTGAAATGTTTCTTATTTTAGATCCACATGCAGGCCTTATTGGTCCGCAGATGTTTTCGCCTACCGGCCAAAAGATGAATTCATATTCTAGCAAGACTCCAGGGCTAATGTCGCAACTTGACATAATTGGAAGACCCTATCGGAATAGAAAAATTAAGAAATTTAATCAAGTTTCGGTTCTTAGGGGTGCATGCCTGGCAGTTAATAGAGAAATGACGGATGAATTGGGAATCTATGATGAAGATTTTTATTTTTATCATGAAGAAACAGAATGGTGCATTAGAATAAATAAATCCAAAAAATGGAAAGTAATGTTTGCTCCTGAAATTCAAATTTCACATATTGGAGGGGCTTCAACTAGTTCATTGTTTCCTGAATCTAGAATTGAATTCTTTAGATCTAGATTAATTTTTTGGTCCAAAGTATTTCCAAAACATAAAGTATTAGTCTTATATTTATGGAATATACCAAAAATAGTATTAGATTTTTTATTCTACTTTCTAATAACAATTATTACTCTTGGAATGGTTAAAAAGTTTAAAAATAAATTTATTGACAGAGCAGTACAGATTTTTTGGTTGGTTTCTGGAAAGCCTAACTCTTGGGGATTGCCCAATAAATGCAATTAGAGGAATATTCTTGAAAATTCCTTGATTTTAGACGCTATATAATCTCTGTCATTTTCATTTATCCACCAACCTACAGGGATAGATACTTGTGTACTATTAAACTTATCTAAACCAGGCAATCCACATTTACTCTCAATAAAGGCAGTGTGTATGTCATTTCTTTCATGCACTCTTGAAGTCATAACACCCTGCTCATCCATCCATGTTATGAACTCATCTCGTTTTTCGATATGAAAAACATAAATCCAACATGATGAAACCAAAAAATCTGGTTTATTTATTAGGCGAACACCATTAATATCTTTTAAGTTTTCATCAAAAAACTTCTGGTTATCAATATGCTTTGCAATTAAGGTGTCAACATATTTAAGTTGCTCTATTCCTACAACAGCTGCTATATCATTCATGTGGAATTTGTAACCATACTCTAGAATATCTTCTTCACACCTAAAGTCTTTTCTGTTACTATTCCTGTCAATTCCAAACCATCTTAACAATTTTCCTCTTTCATAGTCATCGTTATTTTTGCAAAATAATAAACCACCGTCGATTGTGGTAATGTGCTTAATAGCTTGAAGAGAAAACATCACAAAATCTGAGTGATTTCCAATTTTTTTTCCTTTGTATTCTGACCCAAAGGCGTGAGCACCATCTTCTATAGTCTTGAGATTAAATTTTTTTGCAATGTTGTTGATTTCATCAATATCACATGGCAGGCCACCGAAATGAACCATAATTACAGCCTTAGTCTTACTTGTAATTTTAGATTCAATCGATTTAGCGTCAATTAGACCAGTAATCGGATTGACATCTGCCCAAATTATTTTAGCTCCAGCGGCCAAAATTGGCATATTGGTCGCAGTACATGTCATTGCTGTAGTGATTACCTCATCTCCATATCCAACATTTGCTAATCTAAGAGCTAAATGAAGGCCAGATGTTCCAGAATTTACAGTGATTACATTTTTATTCTGAAAATAAGCACTAAGTTTTAACTCAAACTCTTCAACCTTAGGTCCTTGCCCAATAAAACCACTATGGAGTACTTCTAATAATGGCTTGTCTATGCTTTTTGGCATATGGACTTTAAATAATAGTTTTTTATCCATGATTCTATAAATATTCTGCTTCTGCAAATTTTATACCATTTCTATCTTTGTTAGATATTACAAGATCTGACTCGCTAAAGCCCCAATCAACTTGAAGAATATCATCATTCCAAATAATTGTTCTATCGTGCTCTGGAGAAAAATAATTGTCGACTTTGTATGAAAAAATAGCGCTGTCTGATAAGGTTAAAAAAGCATGGGCATAGCCCTGAGGAATAAATAATTGTTTCTTATTGTCTGAACTAATTTTAAATGCCCAATATTTACCAAAATTTTTACTTTCTTGCCTGATGTCTACAACCACATCTAGTACTTCGCCCTCTATAACTCTTACCAATTTTGTTTGGGTATAGGGGCTTAATTGGTAATGAAACCCCCTCAAAGTTCCTTTAGTTGACTTCGACTCATTATCTTGAACAAAAACATTTTTTTGTTTTAACAAATTGTCAAATTTATTTTGATTGAAGCTTTCAAAAAAATACCCTCTATCATCTTTAAAAGTCTCAGGAGTGAGAATTAGAAGGTCTGAATTTTCTACTTCTGAAATCTTCAATTTTTATTTGCCCTGTCAATTAAGTATTTGCCATATTGATTTTTATTAAGAGGCTCAGCGAGCTCAATGAGTTGATCCCTTGAAATATACCCCATTTCGAAAGCAACCTCCTCAATTGCAGCAACTTTAAGGCCTTGTCTGTTTTCTATAGTCTCAATAAAATTTGAAGCACCAATAAGAGATTCATGCGAGCCAGTATCTAACCATGTAAACCCTCTGCCTAGCAATTCAACTTTAAGTCTATTTTCTTTCAAATAAATTGCATTTAAAGATGTTATTTCAAGCTCACCTCGTTCAGAAGGAGTAATTAAACTAACTTTTTTCACAACATCATTAGGATAAAAATAAAGCCCTGTAATTGCATATTTACTTTTTGGATTTTTAGGTTTTTCCTCAACGCTAATTACGTTATGATTTTCATCAAATTCAGCAACACCATATTTTTCTGGAGAATTAACATGATAGGTAAATACTACGGCGTAGTCTTGAGCCTGTTTCTCTTTAGCTAGTTTAAGAGCTTCTGGAAGTTGATGACCATAAAAAATATTATCGCCTAATATCAGGCATACGTCATCTTGTCCAATAAAATCTTTTCCTAGAATAAATGCCTGAGCTAGACCATCAGGAGATGGTTGGACCTTATAATTTAATTTAATCCCAAGTGAACTTCCGTCTCCTAATAAATTCTCAAACTTGTCTTTATCAGTTGGAGTTGAAATTATCAATATATCTTTTATCCCAGCCAACATTAGTGTTGAAAGTGGATAGTAGATCATAGGTTTGTCATATACTGGTAATAACTGTTTTGATGTGACAAGTGTTAGGGGGTAGAGTCTTGTTCCACTTCCACCAGCAAGAATAATTCCTTTCATTATTTTTTTATACCTAATCTTTGCAGCTCATATTTTGATTTTTTGAGAGTTTCTTTACACCAGGATATATTATCTAAATACCAATCTATAGTCTTTCCCAGTCCTTGTTCAAAGTTATTTCTTGGTATCCAACCCAAATTGTGTTTTATCTTACTTGAGTTTATTGCATAACGCTTATCATGTCCTGCCCTGTCTTCAACATGCAAAATTAGTTCAGAAAATGAAGTGATACCTTTTTTAGTGGGCTTAACTTTTTCATCGAGAATATTACATATTGTTCGAATAACATCTAAATTGGTTCGCTCTTCATTACCTCCTATATTGTATGTTTCTCCATTTTCACCTTCCATTAAAACTTTATAGATTGCCTCAGCATGATCATCAACATATAGCCAGTCTCTGATTTGGGTCCCACTTCCATAAACGGGTAATGGCTTATGATCTAATATATTTAGAATTATCAACGGAATAAGTTTTTCAGGAAACTGATAAGGGCCATAATTATTTGAGCAATTTGTTATAACTACTGGCAAATTATATGTTCTATGCCAGGCTCTGACCAAATGATCAGATGCAGCTTTTGAAGCTGAGTAGGGAGAACTTGGAATATAAGAATTTTCTTCCGAAAAGGGGCTTTCATCTTCCTCAAGGTCGCCATATACCTCGTCTGTTGAAACATGATGAAATCTGAAGGATAACCTCTCGTCTATATCAAGAGAATCCCAATATCTTCTAGATTCTTCTAATAGATTAAAAGTGCCAAAGATATTTGTCTTTAAAAATTCCTTTGGACCTTCAATAGACCTATCCACATGAGATTCTGCAGCAAGATGTACGATTTTATTAGGTTTAAATTCTTCAAAAACTTTAGATAATGCTTTAGGATCATTGATATCAACTTTAGAGAATAAATATCTTTCATTTGAAGAAATGTCTTTGAGATTTTCTAAGTTTCCAGCATAAGTTAACTTATCAATATTTAAAATAGAATGTTTGGTTTTGGTTATTAAAAATCGAATTAGTGCAGAGCCAATAAATCCAGCACCTCCTGTAACTAATATTCTCATACTTTATCCCTAATAGACGATAATAAGCCCATTCCAATAGATAGATAGGCTGCAAAAAATAGTGTGGTGTTTTGATGGTCGAAAACACCATTGGTCATAGAGTAAAAAATATAATGAAGCAATAATGATAATAGGAAAACTAGTAGTGTATTTGAATGAGTATTAACATCTGCACATTTAGATTCTTTATAACATTTAAATAATGGGCTAAAGAAAAGAAATAAAAGAACAATTAAACCAACTATGCCCTGCTCAACTATAGTTGTAATGTACTCTCCATGAGGATGATTGAAATGTCCAACATAAGAATTAATTAGTCCTTTATTTATAAGTTCAATATTGCCTTCTTTAAAGTTTCCTTCTCCAATGCCAAATATTGGATTCTCTTTAAAAATTAAGAAAGAGCTTTTCCACATTTCTAATCTTGCGCCAACAGAAGAAAAGGAAATCCCTTCAGACTTATAATCAAAAAATTCTTCTACTGCTATATTTGTTCTTTCCTTAACACCACTAACTGGTGAGAAATATCCTATAAATCCATAACAAATTGCTATGAAAAAAATCAACAATCTTCTATTTTTTGAGGATCTTAAGGGATTAAGATAAAGAATGATTATAAAACTTAAAATTGCGGCAATCCACACACCTCTTCCCCCACCCAATAGAGAAGTAGAAACACCCAAAAATGCACAAATTAACAC
>Ga0255760_10003334_pt1 | contig 14401 bp, 11 predicted proteins | sample 071ome_25_FD_179960 | JGI IMG/M metagenome (GOLD analysis project Ga0255760, IMG submission 179960) | Coastal salt marsh microbial communities from the Groves Creek Marsh, Skidaway Island, Georgia - 071410BT metaG (version 2) | ecosystem: Environmental > Aquatic > Marine > Intertidal zone >... | reverse complement strand
CGTCATCGTCTTCGTCGTCGTAAAAGCTTTGGTCTCTTTTGATTTTACTCGCGCACGAAAAGAACAAGATCCGTTTCAGTTTCTTGTTGTAAAAGAAGTAGTTGAAATTCCACAAACTCCCGTCGCCATCGAACGGGTCGCCGTCGTTTAGGGCGGCGTAGGAATACACGTCCACGTCTTGTAACTCAATCGCGCTGTCTATGCACCGCCACAGTTCGTCCGAAAACGGTAAGCTACCCGCGCTGCCGCTCGCGCCGTATAACCGAGTTTCGTCGTACACTTTACCCACGTCGTACAACATCTGGTCGATTTCTTCTTTGCACTCCGCGACGCCGATTTCTTTACTAAAGTTATTCGGTCGCAAATTCGAGAAATCGTAATCCGGATACGCTTGATTTAACGTCAAGATCAAATAAATCAGAGTCTTTCTCGAGTGCGCGTCCGTCAACGGTCCCACCGGCGAGGTCGAGTACAGGTTCGGCGACGAGCTGAGCTCTTCCACGACGTCCGTTTCGATCGCGCCAAAGTTTTTCTTATCCTGACCCGCGAGTTTGCCTGTTATATTTTTTTTGAGTGCATCGTATGGTGTGACGTCGTGATGCGTCGCACGTTTGAGGATTGGCGGTAAGGGTCAGTTCGGCGGAAGAGGAGGAGGACGACGAAGAAGAAGACAACAGAGAAGAGAGAGGTGCGCGTCCTTTCGACACGAAAAAAAAAAACTCTCTCTCTCTCTCTCGGGACGACGAAGATGAATGAAAAAACGAAGAGCATCGATCGTCGCAAACGACGACGACAAACGCACAGGAATAATTCTCCAACTGCCCGGTGACGACGTGGTCGCCCAAGTTCACGTGCGCTAAAAAGCTGTTCAGTTGCGACAGCTCTCGGTCTTCCAAGAATTTCATCTTAATATTCTCTTCCGATTTCTCTCTCTATAACGGTATATAAACACTTATCTAGATATGATTTCTTTGATGCCTTTAACGCGCGGTGTGTATCCGTATGACTTCTTTACGCATAGTAAACGGTTCAAAAAGCGACGACGACGACGCGTGGTGATAAGGATGATGATGCGAGAGTATTTTATCGCGTGTTTTACCGATGTTGTTGTCGCGAGATAGCTATTGCGTGTGCTTTTGATTTGGAGCCGAGACGACGCGTTTGCGTGCTTTTCTCTCTCTTTCGAGGCGTTTGAGAAAAAACAAAAATTCCACCATACCATTTAGGGTTTCAAAAACAGATTTAAAAAAAAAAGGATAAAACTTTCTCTCTTCCTCTCTCTTTTTTCTCTCTCTCTCTCTCTCAACATACGCAATAAAAAACCATCATGGAGATGAAGAACCCGTCCTCGTCCTCCTCTTCCGGAGCGGTGAAGGAACACCAAACGGACGCGGAGAAGAAAGAAGCGGCGGCGTTGTACGCCAAGATTGTTTTTGGCATCGTCGCGTACGCGAGTTGCTCATCCATGATGCTCATCATCAACAAGCTCGCCGTCACGTTTTTACCGGCACCGTCGGTGGTTTTGTTTTGCCAGCTGTTGACGTCCGCGGTGGCGATTAAAGCCATGCACGAGGGCGGGCTGGTGGAATCTGATCCGTTAGTCGCGGAGAAGGTGAAACCGTTCATGTTAGTTGCGATTGCGTTTTTAGGGGCGTTGTATACCAACGTGAAAACTTTGCAATACGCGAACGTGGAGACGTTCATCGTGTTTCGATCGTCGACGCCGATTTTGATCGCGTTTTTGGATTACGTGTTCTTAGGGAGACAGTTACCGAACGCGCGAAGTTGGTTGTCGCTCGCGGCGATCTTGATGGGCGCGATCGCGTACGTGTTTACGGATTCGAACTTTGAAGTGAAGGCGTACTCGTGGGTGGCGGCGTGGTTCGTCGTGTTCGCGTTTGATCAGGTGTACATTAAGTTCGCGGTGGATAACGTTAAATTGACCGCCTGGGGGAGAAGTTACTACACGAACTTGTTGGCGGTGGTTCCGGTGTTTTTGTTGGGCGTGGTAACGAGAGAACACGAAATTTTGAGCGACTTTGAGTGGTCGACGGCTTCGATTTTCGCCTTGAGCGCGTCGTGCGCCGCGGGGGTTTTGATGTCGTACTCGCAGTTTTTGTTGAGAGGGTTGATCTCTGCGACAAGTTTTACCGTGGTCGGAACGATGTGTAAAATTGGGACCGTCATTATTAATTGCATGATCTGGGATAAGCACGCGAGCATGGAAGGGTTGATTGCCTTGTTCATTTGTATTTTTTCGGGATTGTTTTACCAACAATCGCCACTTAGGAATCCGATTCCGACGCACACGCGGAATTAATAAAATACATTCAAAAAACAGCCACAAAAAACAAAGAATATACTTCATGTAGCCGAATACTATTGTGTAAGGAGTAATTACTACTATTATCATTATTATTATTAATATATGCACATGCTCTCTACAAATGGACCCGACTATTTATTTCTTAATACACAATACATCTCCGCGTGGGATCTTTCTTTCTTTCTTTTGTTTTTAGCGGCTGGATGAAAATTTAGCCTTTCCTCGAGGTTTGCCGCCGCCTCTTCCTCCTCCTCTACCTCCACCTCTACCTCCTCCTCTTCCTCCTCCTCTTCCACCTTCTTGCCCGTCTTCGGAGGTTTCGTATCTCGAACTCCCTCTTCTGCCTCGATTGCTCGACTTAAAGTTCTTCCGCGTGGTTACTTCTTTCCCTTTTGCTCGTCTTCTTTCGTCGACCAATTTCATCTTTCGAATTTCCGCGACGGCTTTCGAGCTCGTCGCGTCGTCGATTGGTCTTCCTAATCTGACCGCGATATCGATTTCGTTCGCTAACACTTTATCTCTTTTCGATATTAAGTTTGTGACCACGCCTTTGGCACCCGCTCGGGCTGTTCTTCCCGAGCGATGTATGTAATCCACCGGGTTCAACGGGAAATCAAAATTTACGACGTTGTCAACCTTAACGCCGGCAAAATCTAAACCTCTCGCAGCTAAATCTGTGCACACTAAAATCAAATTATCATCTTCAGGATCAGCATCGCAAAACGCTTTCATGGACTCCACGCGCTCTTCCGAGCTCATTTCTCCGTGGTATTGAACCGTGTTGACGTTTCTTTCCGCCATCGTCTTCTCGACCGCGACACAGCTCGACACCGTGTTACAAAAGACCATCACGCGTTTCCCACGCTCGTGCATAGGAACAACGATATCCTCCAGATACTTCATCTTATCCTCGGAACCAGGGACGTTTACGAAGTTATGTTTTAATCCAGGCGCGGATTTGTGTAACGTTTGCGTCTTGACGTATTGCACGTCGGGTAACGACGTGTCGATTAATTTCTTCAATCTATCTGGCATAGTCGCCGAAACGAGAACGATGGTAGTCGATTTCTTTTTACTCTCATCGCCTCCGTTATCATCGCCTCTGTTTCGGTTTTTCACCGGTCTCAACAACCTCTCCACGTCTTCCCCGAACCCAGCCTCGTATAACGTATCCGCCTCGTCCAAAACGACAAATTTACAACTCCCGAGAAACAAACTCTTCTCCTCGCAGTGTTTCACCAGCCTCCCGGGGGTCCCGACGACGATATCCACCGGCGCTTCCAAATTATCTTTTTGTAACGCGAACGGCCTCCCGCCCAAAATCAACCTCGAGGACACTTTCGCGTAGTGCGACAAACTCTTCGTCACCGCGAATATCTGCTCCGCCAACTCTCTCGTCGGCGAGACGATCAACGCTCTCGGTCGACGACTCTTCGCCAATCGATCTCCATCAGCTTCTATCTCTTCTCTTTTCAACGCATCAATGACGGGTAACAAATACGCGAGCGTCTTCCCGGACCCGGTGTGAGAGGCGATGCACACGTTTCCTCCTTTGTCCCGGATGGATGGAATAGCCAAAGATTGAATCTCAGTCGGCGAGTGTAAGTTTAAGTTTTCCAAAGCCTGGCGCACGTCCGCCGAGAGATCGTCGAAAGACGCCATCAATAATTCGTCGTCTCGCTGTTCGTTTTGTTCCACCATCCTCGTCGAGGATGCCGCCGCCGCCGCCGCGGTCGTGGTCGCAGCGCGAGACGACGAGGCTCTGTTGTTGTTCTTCGGGAGAGAATTCATTTTCGTGGTGGCGGCGTTGGTGAACGACGACGACGAAGCGCGTCGACGTTGCTGTTGCTGCTGCTGCGCGATGAAGGACAGCGGTAAAGAGGAAACGCTCGCGGCGCTCGCCATGGTTGTTGTTCTTCTTCTTGTCGATGAGAATAAGAGTTGGTGTCGTGGTAGCGCGATGTGATGATGTCTTCTTCCCGCACGAAGAAGGAAAAGAGACATATAAAAAAAGTGTGGACGATTGAGAGAAAGTTGCCTTTCTCTTGTCAGACAGGAGCTCGCTCGCGAGATTACCCATCAGGCATATATCATATAAAATTTATGATTATAATTACTCTAATTTAAAAGGCACTCCATCTAAGCTGTGATACGGCGCTGGCGTGGCCATTCTCGCGCTCATCAACATGTACGCTAATCGACTGAACCCGGAGGAAAACTGACCGACGAAGGCGTCGCAGGTTCTCGCGGCTTCGAGTTCGATGACCGTGGCTAAAGCCGCGGAGACCGCGCGGTCTTTGCCGGAGTCTTTCCACAGCAAGTTTCTTCTTCTACTGCTCATTCTCTTTTTGAAACTCGGTAAGTTATCGTTGACGTCGTTTTCGGCGTCGTGTAACAGTCGCTTCGTGGAGGTTGTGTAAAAGCACGGCAAGTCTGCGTTGGAGGCGCATTTTTCAGCCACTTTTAAATCGTCCGAGATGAGGAGGATGGAGTGTAAGTTGTACTTTTTCGCGAATTCTTTCGCGGTTTCTAAGTATTTCTTCGATGGGACGCACAAACCTTCCAAACGGTTCGGATCTTCGTGAGTATCGATATCTCTGACGCACCCAGATCGGCGAACGTGCACCGCGACGCACTTGCCGAACGGATGTCCCGAGTCGCGTTCTAAAGCGTCGCCGGATAAGACTTGCTGTTGATGCCCGTTTCCTATGAACGACCCGACTCCGTTGTTACTTTGTAACATCGTTTCCGCCTGTTTTCGGATTGAATCTCTAAATGCTGCTCGAATGACTGCTCCTGCTTGTTTATTTGGTTCAAAGACGTACGATAACGCTTCAGCTTGGTACATCAACGTCCCTCTTCTTTTCGTTCTGTACACGCTAAAATCAATCAAACCACTCGCGCCAAACATGCTCGTTCCAGCCATTGATGCGCCAATCTGTCTACCTTCCTTATCTCTAGCATCCAACAAGCACTTACCGATTGGTTTCAAAAAACACATCACGTTCCTATTCAACCCGCACCTCTTCGCCGACGTCCACTGTCTCATGCTCAATCTTCCGAGAACGTACGTCTTATTGAACGCGGACGCCCTGGCTAGCCCGCTCGCCACAGAAGCCAAGTGTTTCCCTACCGACACTCTTTCCGGTGCGTGATAAATAACCAACGTGTGATCTAAACCGTTCTTCGGACAGCCGCTCCGTCTTTTCCGTTGGAAAAAATCAAAGTGCGTCTTCAAATAAAACGCGTCTTTCTTCTCTCCAATCGTAGCTTTCGGCATGCGCTCCGGTTCAAACTTACTCGATCGACACAAATCCACGCACTCGTGTTTATTTATAAAAGCCACACCACACGGCGTCTGCGCTTCGCATTTGCGTTCTCGTTGTCCATCATCACTTTCACTCTCTTCTTCCTCACTAAAATCTCTATCCTCTTCCTCCTCTTCTCTTTCTCCTCGACGAGCGGCATCGTCGGTCCTTCTCGTCTCCGCCGCTACTTCTTCTTCTTCCTCTTCCTCTCCATCTCTGGCATCAAAGGCATCCTCCTCGTCCTCTTCGCTTCGAATCACATCAACATCGCGTCTGTGAACTCGATTCCTCCTCTCAAAATCCATCTCTTCTCTCCGTTGCATTTTTCTATTCGCGTGTTCCGCGCCTTGCGAGCTCGTCTCTTCGTACAAAGTCCAACCTAAAAATCGAACCTCTTCCGATTGCGGTTTGGACAAAGGTTTCGGTCGGTCCTCGAATCGCCAGCGACCTCGTTCGAATTTATCTCTCGCCAATCGAGACGCGTCCGAGAGTGGGTGCGTGTGCGAGGAAGCCCCCGCGCCCACTAAAGAAGCTTCGTCTGCCCCACTACCACCACCGAGAGCGTCGTGGTGCGATTCCCCTCCCTCTCCTCCTCGTCGGGAAGAAGAAGAAGGATTGTTCTTCAACACCATGACGAGAAACCCGAGCATGGAGAAGAAGGCGACGAGCGACGTCCACACCGGGGAATCCATCGCGCGCATGTTGCGCGTGCTCTCTTCTTCTTTTCGTTCTCTCTCTCTCTCTCTCGCGCGCGCGTTTGCGCGTATATATAATGGAGAGACGGACACCTCGATCCGATGTTGGGGAAAAACAGACACATGTGGGGAAGAAATTCGGCAGAGTCAATACCATCGAATACACAAAAACAATATGGGAAAGAAGCAACTCTCCGGCGCGGCGAAGAGGAAGAAGAAAAAAGAGAAGGAAGAGGCGATTGAGGAAGCCGCGGCGGAGATTGAGCGTTTGAAACTTGGTCCGAGCAAGTTGTGGACGGGTTTGGTGACGCATCACAGGGATATTTTCGTATCGCATGTCTTGTCGAAATTGACCGCGACAGATCGGGGGTTCTTTGCAAACGCGAATACCGAGAGTTTGGAGTTACTCGAATACGCGGGGTTTAACGTACAGAAACTAGGTTGCTCTATTTACGAATGTGCGTCCATTTCGACGTTGGAATATATGTGGGATCACTGTCCATGGGGAAATCGTGATGCAGGAGGAGAAGTGTATGACCAAACCAACTTTTGTGCAGGAATTGCTCAAACGAAGAAACTTGAGTTGATGAAGTGGTTGAGAGAAGTGAAACATTGCGAATGGGATAACAAGGCAATTGAACATGCAATAGCCAATGGGGATCTTGAGATGGTTAAGTACTGCTACTCTAACGGGTGCCCGTATGATGTAGAAGAGTTGCGTCATCGAGGTGCACGTTTTGGACACCTCGAATGTCTTCGATTTCTTTTCGACAACGTGATACCTCCGTCACGTTTGCAATACATGGAAAGGAAAGTGGCAACAGATGCGGCGGAATTCGGTCACATAGACATCTTGAAATATCTCGTTGAAGAAAGAAAGATAACGGAAGAGGTAAAACATGCCTGCGCGGGTAGCGCTGTATGCAACGGTAATTTCGAGTGTGTCAAGTACTTAGTCGAAGAGGCGAGATCACCTCTTCACTGGATATACATCGCTTCCGCTCGTCACATGAAGCAAACCAAGTTGCTAAACTACTTGCGAGAAAAAGGGTTCCCAGAACCATCGAACGAACAAAGCGCTCGTTTTCTCGAGGTACACAGAGAAGAGTCTGAGAAGTATGATTTTCTGAGAAACAGCGATAGACCACCGAGAGAAGACAAGATACAAAATAGATAAAACCACTCAGAGAAAGAAAAATCATACACATATAAATAACGCGGGCGCGCGGAATACTTCTTCACAAAGAAGAGATTTACAACTCTAAAACAATCTCCCCGGTGGATTCGTCGATGGTGACTGGATACACCTCGGCGTTCTTCGGTTCGCCCGCCATCGGTTTACCGACGATGGGCAACGTGGGCACTTTTGGGCACCACTCGCCCAAAGCTTCACCCGTCTTCAAATCAAACTCACTTCCGTGCACCGGGCACACGACGCCTCCTCGTTTCGAGCACGTCGCAGAAAGCAACGGCGTTTTGCCTTGCAAAGGAAGCCCCAAGTGCGGGCACTTGTTGTTAATCGCGTAGACATCCCCCATGAACTCTTGAAGCAAAATTCTCCCCTTCGCGTCGTCTTCGTAGACGAATTTCCCGTCTTTCAAATCGGATTTTTTGACGCCGGTTTTTACCGCGCGCATGTGCACTTTCAAAGAAGACGATCGAGAAGTGGTCGTGGTGGAAGTGGTTTTGCGCAAGGCGAGCGTTTGCTGGGTCGCGGCGAACATGTTTTACCGTTTGTTTTATCGTTTGGTGTGATGTGAATGACGAAATTTTGGATTACTTCTCGCGTGTCCAAAGCCACAAATTTTTGCGATTTTGCCACGCTGGCGGGTAAAAGTAGTGGTTCGAAAACATCGACACGCGGATAGACACGATTAAAGAATATAACGTTACAAAATAATCGTTAATAATCTAAATTAAAAACGGCAGCAAAGAAGGTCCGACGAAGACTTTACCTTTCGGACACATTCGCGGGCGATTGACAACCTCGCAGAGGTAGTACAAGAAACACCCCGCGGGGGCGTCGAAGAGCAGGTATTCGCGAACGCCGTACTTTCGCGGCGGCCATTTCGCGCTACTGCTGCTACTACTGCTATTGCTATTGCTAGTATTTTTACCATTTTGTTGTTCTCCTCCAACGCTACTGGTATTTTCTCCGGAGTGTTTGGACATGACCCACGCGCTGTACGCCATGCTTGCCATGGATTCGCCGAAAAAGAAGAAGTAGTTGTTCTCGTAGTACAAGGCGACGCAGATGAGGAAACCGGAGAACCACAGGACGGGGTAGAGGTACATTTTTACCGGCGCTTTCGTCAGCGCGTGGTGTTGCGCTAATAACTTCAGGGAATTTTCGTGGTTGTTCTTCTCACCATCGAATTCGTCGGCGTCGCCATTTACTCCACTACCGCTGCTATCGGTGTTCGTTTTTCTGTTCCCTTCGACTTCCTCCCCTTTCATCGTCATCAACGCGCTCGTCGATATCGCCCACATCCAGACGCTCGTCTGATGACACTGCCAAAAACATCTCGGAAAATACATCGTCAAATACAAACTCAGCACTGAAATCATGCCAACAACCATCCTCACAGTCGCTCGTCTCGCGCTCGCCTCCACTCTCACCGATCTGACCACGTACCACAAACACGAGTGGTTGCTCGCCGTCGCCGAGGCGTAGAACAGAATCCCCACGTACCAAGGCACGACCGCGTTGTACCCACACGCGCTTATATTTTCCACGTTCTCTTTCCCAACCAACGCCACGCAACTCGCGACGTACGCGAGAAACACGATTTGCGTGAACAATTCCCCTTGCTTTCGCAAGCGCATGTGTTTTTTGCTCGTGAAAATGGACAGTTGATTGAAAAGCGAATTGCGAACGGATGCGAGCGATGTCAGTCTCCTTCTTCTTCTTTTTGATGTTGTCGTCATCGTCGTCGTCGTTTTCCCGCCAAATTCCAGATCATCGCTCTGGGTAATGAGACCAGCAGCAGCAGCGCCAGCGGTGACAGCGCCAGAAGAGGAGGAAGAAGGCGACATGATGGATGATCAAAGTTTGATGAGAAAAAGTGGAGTTTTGCAAGAGAGGAAATTCTTCACTTTTTTTTCCCCTAAATACGTAAAAAAATGGGAGAAGAAGAAGAACGCGGTCCCCGGCGGTATCGTCGCCGCAGCTCCTCGCGCTCGCCCAGTGATGATGAAAGAAGAAGAAGGAGAAGAAGAAGAAGAGGAGGATACGATTCCGCGGATTCCGCGGAGTTGAGCGGTAGTTTTAGCGACGATGGTGAAGACGAGAGGAGAAGAAGGAGAAGAAGAGGACGCGATGATGACGAAGAAGAAGAAGATGCGCCTTCGCCGCCGTTCTTTGGAAACGGTAGGGGAAAGCACGGGAAGGAAGACGACGACGACGATAATGATGACGATAAAAACGAGAAGAAGAAGAAACAGGTGAGGTTGTTTGGCGTCGACGCGAACGGGAAAGATCTGAACGCGTACCCGGAAACAGAGAACCTTCCCGAACTCCCGAAAGAGAAACCGACGTTTGAACTCTCGTCTCTTTTACGGCAAGAAGCGAACGCGAACGAACGCGGGAAGTTTATAGATTACGACGAGCCGGAGGATAAGTGTTCACCGCAAGACTACGGTTTGCGATTGCGGTTGTACACGTTCAAAGGGGACGAAGAGATTGAGAAACCGATAAGTTTAGCGCATAAGAGTAGGTATATTTTCGGGCGAGACCGAGACGCGGTGGATATTCCGACGGATCATCCGTCGTGTTCAAAGCAACACGCCGTGTTGCAGTTTCGGAACCAGAGGAAGACGGACGTGTACGGAGAGACGAGAAATGATGTGGCTGGGTATTTATACGATAACGGAAGCACAAATAAGACGAAATTGAACGGGAAAGTCATCGAGGCGAAGAGGTATTACCGATTGAAAGGTTCGGATTGCGTGCAGTTTGGTTCGTCGACGAGAGAGTACGTGGTGATGGACGAAAGTCTCGTGGAGAAGAAGAAGTGAGCGAGTAGATTTGTAAAAGAGATATCATAGCTACTTAGATGAGAGCGAGCGCTCGACTATACTACAATTCTAGACCACATAATTTCATTATTACACTTCGCGGCGCTCGGTTCTTCCTAAACTGACGTTAAATCTCGCAGCAACTTGACCTCGGGCCCAAAACCAGAATCGCGACCAGCCGACGCCGGCGATGACGACGCACGCGAAAAAGATAAGCACGAGTAAAACCGTCGCGAACGTAGATGCGGTCGCAGTATTTCCATTTCCAGAAGAGATGCCACCACCGCCACCACTCGTATACGTCGAGGCATCGTAGGCGAGCGCGGAATAGTCTACGAGTCCGCCGTCAAACGCTTTACACTGCGGCGAAGCTGTACCGGACAAAAACTGGACAGCCCAGCCGCGCTCAAGTTCTCGTGAGGCCGGTTTACTCTTATTCTTACTAACGCCGCTCTTTTTCGACGAAGTCGCCTGCACGAATGTCTTGATGGAACGCGTCGACAAGTCTTTGCGATCGTACCAATACACGCGCCCGGCATCGCACACGACCATCAGATTCGGTAAAGAACCAAATGTTTCCGACGACGAAGTTCCAATGGCGCTCGTCGCTACGACCGAACCTTGCAACTTGCCCACGTACATTGGTTCACCTTTATATTGGACAATCTCTGGAAATTTGAAACGCACGGTGTTTATATCGCTCTCAGTATCTCCTTTCACATCGGATTTACCTTTAAGAAACAGAAGCGCGGCTTGATAATGTCCGACGTGCAAAGGCAAGCCACGTTCTGGATCCGGAACGCTCGCGTGTTTCGGCGCCGTGATCAAAACGTCCAAAATATCATCACCATCAAAATCTACGATATCAATCGATAAACGTCCTCTCGCCCCACCGTATAAAGTGTGCGTGGAAATGCGCGTTTCTTTCTCGTCGTTCAGTTTTAACGCACCGATTTTCTTCACCAACGCGTCGCCTATTTTCTCAAAGACAAGTAAAATGCTGGTATCTGGACACGGCGCGACGACAATGATTTTCTTCCCAATCGCGCCTACGAACGGTTTCACTTGCCAATCTGTTTTAAAAACCTCCTTTTCGCCATTTTCCATTTCTCGGTAGAGTTTCTTTAACGCGTCAAATTTCATCGCCGACGGTTTGCCGATGTTTTCCAAGAGTGACATCTCTCCCGAAAAGTCATTCACGAGGATGTCAAATTTACCGTCCTGGTTCCAATCGAAAGTCGCGACGGTGGTGTAACCAAATCGAGACTCGCGCGGTCCGTGCGGAGATATTTTGTTACTACCATCTGGAACGAGTCTCATTATTTCAGATTTCGTTTCAATCGCGCTTGGAGGCATGTACGACGGTTGCGCATTCGTGCCAACATTTTTAAGCGCGTACAAGACACCTTCGGCGCTGCCGGACACTATATCTTCACGGCCGTCGTTATCGAGATCAACGAGGGAAATCGTGCCTAAAGAGGCAACAAACGTATCCGCATCTTCCTCTCCACAAACGCGCGGTGGATAGAAAACCATCTTAGCATTCGTATCTTCCGTGCTCAACCCGGAGCCGGCGGATTTTTTCATGCGAGAATAAGGAGTAGAAGCGACGTACCGCTTGTAATGGTACAAACTTCCAACGCCGCCGACGAGGAGATCGAACGGCATTACAGACGACGAAGTCGTCTTCATCGTCTTGCTGCCATCGTTTTCATCGTTATTATTATTGTCATCGTCGTGGTCACTCGAGTACGGATACGGCATCGGCACCGCGTTTGGCGCAGGATGCGCATTCAATGGCGCGTTCCCGGGCGCGATTAAAACGTGTTCGTGCGCGACGAAATCATCTTCATTCTCGCTACCTTCACCGGTACTTTTCCGATTCTTCCTATACATCGTAATTTCACCACCCGAGTGGCCGAGAAGTATGCTTCCATCTTCTAATCCAAAAGCAGAAACAATCGGTAACCGATCGATTTCGTCGTCGCTCGAAGCGGACGGCGGCGGCATTTTCGCTTTCTTCGCTCGCGCGCTGTCCTTTGCGTCTTCGGCTTCGCCAACCTCCAATTTCCAAATTGAAGTTTCAATATCTCCTTTGTTGTTATTGCTATTGTTATCGTTGTCGCTACTACTACTACTACTACTACTACTACTACTACTACTACCATCACTACCTCCGTTACTATTCATCTCCTCGTCGTTGCGCGCACCACCGTCCATGGGATCGTACCTCGGCGCCTCGTACTTCCACAGGATTCTCGCACGCTCTCGGTCAAACTCTCTCCCCTTCACCTTCCTGTAATCGTTCACCAATAAATACACGAAATCCGTCCTCCCGGGCACGCACACCACGTTCTCAATCTCCTTCCAATTCCCTCTTATTCCAGTCACGTGTACCTCTTTTCTCCCGACGAACCCACCGCTCGCTTCGTCGTACCGACTTCTCGCCAAAATATTCCCCTCGACGACGAAGAATCCGTATATCTCTTTCGTCTCTGCGTTTTGCGAAACGCACTTCGCTTTCGGTGGTTTCAATCCGGAAAACGGATGCGTTACGTGGTTCCGTCGGAAAAAGAACGGCGCGAACGTTCTGCCATCGTCCGATTCGACGTGTTCGTAGAGCGTAATCTTATCGAACTTGGCGCCGACGCTCGAGAGGAACACGTCCGGTCTTCTTCTTCGTCTGTTCTTATCGCTTCTTCTTCCATTTTTCTCTTTATATCTGCTGCTAAAAACATCCGCGTATCCAATCGGCCACACCTCTCGCCCGTCGCAGGTCAGCGGATTAATCGGCACTTGGTGCGTGCCAATGTCAAAATCTCGTCTGGATATAACGTTGAGGAAATCTGGCGCACGAAGCGGTTGCGAGGAGTGCAACGACGACGACGACGTAGAAGACGAAGACGACGACGACGACGCGCTGTTCACAGCATTTGAAATCACAAAGATGCGTTGAAGAAGAAGAAGAAGGACAACGCGCGGGGAAAGGAAACCGGGACGCATGCGCGGTAACTCTGTCCCGCGTCTTTTCCCTTCTCTCTCTCTCTCTCTCTTCCCACCACCCCCCCGGGCGATTTTATCTCTTCCTTTAACAACGAAGCGCGGCGCAACAACCACAAAAAGTGAGACGTCGTTGTTCTCCTCCTTCTTTTTTTTGTTTTTCTCTCTGTTTTCTCCTCCTTTTTCTCCTTTTTTGTCTTTTTGCTCTTCGTACTCGTCGTGAGCGACTCTGGACTGATTGGTTACGTTTGGATGGAGGTCTCTCTGTCTCTCTGTCTCTCTCTCGCTCTCGCTCTTTTTTTTTTCTCGGATGGATGCTTTTTTCGACCAAAAATATCTTCTCACTTTTCTGAAAATTGTCTTCCCCCTAGTTTTCTTCATTTAAATACACACTTACACACACACACACACGCAAGTAAAAATGCCATCTTTACCGAACCCAGAAACGACCATGACTCTCGCCGGCGTCGGCATGGTGCGCGATTCTTCGTTCTCCTCCTCTTTTTTTTTCTTTCCTCTCTCTTTCTCTTTTCGCATTTTTCGATCAATTTTCGATGAGTCATCTTTAAAACAATTCGTTTTTCTTGACCCCTATATGCCTCCAAATCTTGGGGGGGGCGGGCGCGCGCCGACGACGACAAAAAAGAAGAAGAAGGAGAGAGCGCACACAAAAAGAGATCGCGCGCGTTCGATCGCGTTTTTTTTTGTTACGCGTGAAGTTCTCCTCGATCGGTTTTTAGAAAGAGAAGACGCGGCGCGCGCTCTCGTTGCTTTTCGATCGATTTTTGTTTTTTATTCCTTTTTGCAACTGTCACTCGACCAAGCGCGGAGGGACAAAAAAAAAGGAGAGAAAAGGAACTTTTACCTGACCTTTGTTCTTCTCTCTCTTTCTTTCGATCTTTACCTAACGACAACAACAACGACAACGACAACAGTGCAACTACGGCGCGCAAATGCTCCTCGCCCCGGAATGGGCGAACGATTTCTACTACAAGAAAGGCGCGGTTGAGGCCTCGCCGAAGTGGCAAGCGTGGATGGGCCAAGCTTTGGTCGGT
>Ga0255760_10003333_pt1 | contig 14406 bp, 13 predicted proteins | sample 071ome_25_FD_179960 | JGI IMG/M metagenome (GOLD analysis project Ga0255760, IMG submission 179960) | Coastal salt marsh microbial communities from the Groves Creek Marsh, Skidaway Island, Georgia - 071410BT metaG (version 2) | ecosystem: Environmental > Aquatic > Marine > Intertidal zone >... | reverse complement strand
CGGCTTTGATGTGGATTTATCGCCGATGTTCTCTACTCCGGAAGAGGTCGCTCGTCAGGCTATCGAGAACGATGTCCATGTTGTGGGAGCATCGAGCCTGGCTGCCGGACATAAAACGCTTGTGCCTCAGCTGATCGCCGCACTTAAAAGCCAGGGCGCTGATGACATCATAGTGATCGCGGGCGGCGTGATTCCCCAGCAAGACTATGCGTTCCTCCAAGAGAAGGGCGTGGCGCTGATATTCGGGCCGGGCACGCCGATACCCGATGCCGCTCGAAAAGTACTCGATGCGATCAACGCCAACAGCTGAACAAATTCTCTCGGGTGATCGTCGCGCCTTAGCGAAGGCTATCACGCTCGTAGAGAGTCAGCGGGAAAACGATCGCGAGGCCGCCCAGGAGTTGTTAAACAGTGTGTTGCCACACACCGGGGGCAGTGTTCGCGTCGGCATCACGGGCGTGCCGGGCGTGGGTAAGTCAACGTTTATTGAGGCTTTTGGTCAGCATGTCATCGCGCAGGGTCATCGCCTTGCGGTCCTGGCGGTGGATCCGAGTTCTCCGGTCGCCGGGGGCTCAATCCTCGGTGATAAAACCCGAATGGAGCTTCTGTCACGCTCCGATAATGCGTTTATTCGTCCCTCACCCGCAGGTAAAGCCCTCGGGGGCGTTGCCTTCAAGACCCGCGAATCTTTGTTGCTTTGCGAAGCGGCTGGCTTTGATGTGATTCTTGTCGAGACGGTTGGCGTGGGGCAATCCGAGCACCAAGTTGCTGGAATGGTCGATTTCTTTTTGTTGCTGATGCTGCCCGGTGGTGGCGATGAGCTCCAGGGCATCAAGAAGGGGATACTAGAATTGGCCGATGCTATCGTGGTTAACAAGGCTGACGGCGCGAGTGAAGCATTAGCTCGAACCACTCAGCAACACTATCGCAGTGCGATGTCGCTATTGAGCCATGGTGATATTTGGGATCCCCCGGTGATGACTTGTTCCGCGCTACAGGGAAATGGAATCGACGAAATTTGGCAGGCGATCGCCGATTACAGGCAAGTCACAATGAATGCGGGGAGTTTCCAACGCACTCGCGCGCAGCAGAATCTAGCGTGGATGCGGCAGTTGATTGATGAGTTATTGCGCAATTCACTTGCTCTGCACCCCGCCGTCAAGGCAGCACTTCCTGATATCGAAGCCGCAGTGACCAACACCGAGCTCACACCGTTATCGGCGGCGCAATCTGTTTTGGCGCTCGCCAAGACGTAGCCCAGTGAGTCGCTCGTGATACGAGCTTGCTGATGGGCGCGTAGATCATGAGCCACTCTCAAGCCTTTTTGGAACTCGTTGGTGGAGAGCCAGCTGGCGGCTGTTATTCGGTTGAGGCCATGCGGCTACTCGATGCTCGATCTGCGGCCGTGCAAGGCCTGACCGACTATCAGCTTATGTCTCGCGCGGGTACGATCGCGTTCCAGCATCTGCTGCGTCGATGGCCCAACGCAGAACGCTTGGCGGTGTTCTGTGGCACAGGCAACAACGGCGGTGATGGCTGGGTGGTCGCTCGACTGGCCCATGAGGCGGGTTTCGCTGTTGACGTGTTTCTCTTAGGCCAGCCTGATCGCATCAAGGGACCGGCACATCAGGCCTACGAAGATTGGCAGCGTGTTACGGGCGGTTTTCCGCAAAGCGCACCGGAGTGGGTGGTGCGCTCTGAACCTGCAGCTCCCTATGATGTCCTTGTTGACGCGCTGATGGGCATTGGCTTTAAGCAGGCGCCCCGTGAGCAGCTCGGGGCCGTGATAGAAAAGATTAATCAGAGTGGTGTGCCGGTTTTGGCGCTTGATGTGCCCAGTGGGCTCGACGCGGATGCGGGTCAGACACAGGACTGTGTGGTGAGGGCGCATACAACGGTCACCTTTATTGCGCTCAAGCCCGGTTTGCTTACCGGTCTCGCGCGAAACACGGTGGGGGACTTGTTCCTCGAATCGTTAGATACCCCGCGAGCGGTTTACGACACAGTGCCCCCCGATGCGATATGCCGCGCGGATTTGGATTCGTCGACGCTTGTGCATCGCAGAGCCGTTGCCTCACACAAAGGTAACTACGGGCATGTGTTGGTCGTTGGCGGTAATGCGGGAATGGGAGGTGCCGCTATTTTGGCCGCGGGGGCGGCGCTGCGCGGCGGGGCTGGACTGGTCACGCTTGCCACCCACCCGGATTCAATCAGCGCTGCGCTTGCGAGGTATCCGGAGCTGATGAGCGTATCGTTGGTGGACCCTTCAGCACAGCTCCCCGAGCTTCTGGCAAGAGCATCGATCGTCGTGATCGGACCCGGTCTAGGTCAGGATGCGTGGGCGCGAACCTGCTTTGACCTGGCCATCACATCCGATTGTGCTCAGGTGATTGATGCTGACGCCATCAACCTACTTGCAGCCGACACGCCCGCGACCTTTTTTACCGAGGGAAAAACACGAATATTGACACCGCACCCGGGTGAGGCGGCGCGACTGGCGAGCGTCACTGCGAAAGAGATTGAGGCCGATCGACTCGGTTGGGCGAGACGACTGGCGCAGCAATATCAGTGTACGCTCGTCCTAAAAGGCTCGGGTACCGTGACCGCGTCAGCAGATTCGACCGTAACGCGCTCGATCTGCATTGCCGGCAACCCCGGCATGGCGACGGGCGGCATGGGCGATGTGTTAGCGGGGTTGAGTGGCGCTCTTTTAGCCCGCAGTAGCTGTCCCTTCAGTGCGGCTGAGGGCGCCGTTATCGCACACGCGGTGGCGGGCGATCGCGCATGGCATGAGCATGGCATCGGGCTCTTACCTAGCGACGTGCTCGAGTTTCTGGGGAGTACCTTGACCCCCGCGGGTGGCGACTGAGTCAAGTCCGAGTATCTGTCAGAAAAACTGGCGCAAATCAGCCGGCGGCTCTGCGACATTCCAAAGTGTATCGAAGCGCAAAAGGCACGATTTGACCTCACGCTTGTCAACGAGGTGCATGGGTCGACGTGTTCGATTTGGGACCGTGACTCCCGCTCGGCCGTCGGTGATGACCATCGTTTCCGCTCGCGCTTCTGGGTGCTCGCTTAACACCCGCAGCTGTGCTCGCGTCGGAATGCGCTTCAACATGCCTATGAAACGGCTTCCCTCCAGCCTCACGGGTTCGAAATGCCGCATCAAGATTTGAATTTTTGCTCTCGGGCCGCGACGCGCGACGCGAACGATTTCGGTGATCACGTCGTCATTGTTGAACAACTCCAGTGTGTTTTCTGGATTGCTAATAACGATACTTCGAGTCGCACCCTCTAGTAGCGTCTTGATGTGCGGGAGAAGCCTCCGTGCGCGCTCATTCATTTGTCTTCCTCATCCGTGAGTGCCTGATGCTCTAGCAATACATCATAGAGCGATTCTGCTACTTCGTTGAGTAAAGCGCTAGAAACGCAGCTGCCGCCACACAGCGCGATCAATGGTTCTAGCCCTGCGAGGAGCGCCTCAACGTGCGATCCATTGACAAAAACATCAATGTGTTCAGCCCGCGCAATCCAGGCAACCCTCGCACAGGGGCTCAGCCGAACAACGTCTTTTTGCGGAGGTAAAGGTGCGTTCGCTTGATCGGGCTCTACATGTGGTTCGGTGACGAGTTCGCCGAACCAAATACCCGTATCTACGGCATCGAGCGCGGTACTCGCGGCCTGGCGGGCGTTCGTGATGTGAGCCGTAGTGATTTCCCCCGGGCGCGCTAACTCTATCGCGGTGTGTCTATCTTCTAACAGTACGTCGTGAACCAATCGCTCGAGGACCGCATCGGTCCGTCTAGCAATCAAATCGGCAACCGGTGGGGCTCTAAAGCCGAGCGAATAGGTCATGCAGTCGCCAATCGCGACGCCCCAGTGGGCAATGCCTGGGGGTAGGTAGAGGACGTCGCCTGGCTGCAGAATCACGGTATCTGTGGGATCAAATGGGGGTATCAGTTTGAGGCCATTTTCATTGAGTTGGGGTGTTTCCCAGTCACACCCTGGGCCAATGCGCCACTCTCGACGGCCACTACCTTGGAGTAGAAATACGTCGTATTGGTCATAGTGAGGGCCGACGCCAGCACCGTCCGTTGCGAAGCTCACCATAACGTCATCAAATCGCCAGCGCGGTATCCACGGCAGGTGATCGCGCAACCCCGCGACACGAGCGTCCCAATGATCCACTCCTTGCACCAGCAGCGTCCACGGCCCGATCCGCTGAAATGCCGAGGCCGAGAAAGGGCCTTCTTGCTGATGCCAGATCCCATCGTGTTGCCAGACCATGCGACTTCTAATGGGAGCTTCCATCGCCAAACCCGCCAGCACTTCGGGGGAGATCGGGTCGCGGAAATTGGGCAAGGCGCCGGGGCAGAACAGGGGTTTTTTCTGCCAATAGTCGGCAAGGAACTCGCGCTCAGATACGGGAAGTATCATGATGTGATGACTGGGGGAGCGCGCTCAGTCTGTCACGCTTTTGGCCAGCTCTGGTGCATAACCAACATAGGTCTCAGGTGTCAGGGACATAAGCCGCTCCTTGGCCTCCTCGGGAATCTCCAAATTCAATATGAAGCGCTGTAGCGTGTCGGCATCGAGTTGCTGGCCGCGTGTCAGCGCTTTAAGTTTTTCGTAGGGCTCTGGAACCCCATAACGCCGCATAACAGTTTGGATCGCTTCACCCAAGACTTCCCAAGAACTGTCGAGGTCAGCCTCTATCGGCGCCTCCGATACTTCGAGTTTTTCGATACCGCGCTTCAATGACTGCAGCGCCAATAACGTATATCCCAATGCGACGCCCATATTCCTGAGCACCGTACTGTCCGTCAGGTCTCTTTGCAGCCGGCTAATCGGCAGCTTAGCTGAGAGGTGGCCAAGCACAGCATTGGCGAGGCCGAAATTGCCCTCTGCGTTTTCGAAGTCAATGGGATTGACCTTGTGTGGCATCGTGGAGGATCCGACTTCGCCCTCAACCAAGCGCTGTTTAAAATAGCCCAGCGAGATGTATGACCAGATATCGCGAGAGAAGTCGATCAAGATGACGTTAATTCGAGCGATCGCGTCGAAATATTCGGCCATGTAGTCGTGTGGTTCGATTTGCGTTGTATGCGAGTTCCACTCAAGGCCCAGCGAGGTGACGAATTTTTCCGACAGCGCCGGCCAATCAACTTCCGGGTATGCGACCCGGTGGGCGTTATAGTTCCCTACAGCCCCGTTCATTTTTCCCATGGACCGTATGCTGTCCGCTACCCCGCACTGTCTCTTGAGTCGCGCGGCGACATTCGCCATTTCTTTGCCCAGCGTCGTCGGTGTCGCTGATTGCCCATGCGTTCTCGAGAGGAGGGGTCGGGCGGCATGCTCATGCGCTAAGCCGGCTAGTGCGTCATGGATTTCTGCATAGGCGTTGCGTAAAACGTGATGACCGTCTCGTAGCATTAAAGCATGCGAGAGGTTATTAATATCTTCACTGGTGCACGCGAAGTGGACGAATTCGCTAATAGCGCTTAGCGTCGGGGATGTCGAAATCGCTGACTTGATGAAGTACTCAACGGCCTTCACGTCGTGATTGGTCGTAGACTCAATGCGCTTGATTTCCTGGGCGTCTGCCTCGGTAAAACCCGTAGCAAGCGCATCAAGGAGCGCTAAATCGGCACCGCTAAGCGATGGCACCTCGGCAATATCGGGGCACTCGGCCAGCGCGCTCAGCCAAGCGATTTCTACCGTTACCCGGCGCCGTATCAAACCGAATTCAGAGAAGATGCTCCTTAATGCGTCCACCTTGGCGCTGTAGCGGCCGTCTAGCGGTGATAACGACAAAAGGGGTTCCATGTTCTCTCCGAAGGGTCTCGGTATCGGCCGGGGCCTTAGTTTAACATAGCGGAACGGGGTCACTTCGGGTGAGTCGCATTCAGCAAAGCTTCAATGGACAGTGCCCAGCTCTCTAGCAAGGCGTGCTGCGGTATCCCGCACCGCACCCCGGCTGAGCATGAGCTTTAGCCGTGTGCCGCCGAGCTGACGCCATAAAAAGGCTGCCCGGACACCACACAGGAGCAGCGTCCGTACAACATCGGCCACCTGCGGGTTATTCAAGTGCTGCGCGCTCCCGGTCACCTTGATGCGGTAGGGTAGGGTGCTCAATGTGTCTTGATAAATCGCTGATATATTAGCGCTTAAGCTATTAATATTTGCGGTAAAATTTTCAGCCTTATAGGCAGCATGCTTCAGGCGCGAGTGCACAATGGCCTGCAGGTCATCGCGTTTATTAAATCGCTTCTCGAGCTGCAGAATCGCCAACATATATCGCAGCGTGTCGGCCGCCGCGGGGTCTTGCGAGACTCTTAAGCACGCGGAGAGTTGCTCAAGGCCCAGTAGGATACCTTGGCGGGTGCCAAAGACTGCGTCCACGGCATCGGGCTCAAAGCTGAACAGCGAGTGCACCGAGGCCTCCACGAACGCGCTGGGCCAGGTGCCGGTCTTCGCCGCCAGATCGACCATCCGGGCGGCTTGAGCGACACCGGCGAGGGCGAGCGTGCGTTCCGCCAACAAGGCTCTATCGGTCACTGTGCATGCTCAATAATGCCGCCGCCGAGACACACGTCACCTTGATAAAACACGACTGACTGCCCCGGTGTAATGGCGCGTTGAGGCGTTTCGAATGAGACGCGGTAATGAGCGCCCTGCTGCTCGACATAACACCGCTGATCGGCTTGGCGATAGCGAATCTTTGCGCTGCAGTGGAAGGGTAATGACGGGGCGTTGCCGGAAATCCATATAACGTCAGACGCCAGCAGCTCGCGCTTGAAAAGCCGAGGGTGCTGGTTCCCTTGGGCGACGACCAAGGTGTTTTCAGCCACGATTTTATCAACGACATACCAAGGGGCCTCTGCGTGCTCGGAAAGTCCGCCGATTCCCAGACCTTGGCGTTGACCGATGGTGTGATACATGAGTCCCTCGTGCTCTCCCAGATGCTCACCATCGACCGATACAATGAAGCCCGGCTGGGGCGTTAGGTACTGCTTTAGGAAGTCTCGAAAGCGGCGCTCGCCGATAAAACAAATACCCGTGCTGTCTTTTTTTCTGGCGTTTATGAATCCGGCGCGCGCGGCGCTCTCACGCACCTGCGCTTTGTCGACCATCCCGACGGGGAACAGGGTTTTTGCCAGCGCGTGATGATCCACCTGGTGCAGAAAATAGCTCTGGTCCTTGTTGGGATCCGAACCTTTTACTAGGCACGTGTGCCCGTCTTGCCGGTGGGTTTGCACGTAGTGTCCGGTCGCGATCATGTCGGCGCCCAGTTGCGATGCGTAGTCGAGAAAAGCGCGAAACTTGATCTCCCGGTTACAGAGAATATCAGGATTAGGTGTCCGGCCCGCACGGTATTCCCTGAGGAAGTGCTCGAAGACGCCGTCCCAATATTCGGCCGCAAAATTGGCGCTGTGCAGCCGAATGCCCAACTGGTCAGCGACAGATTGAGCGTCAGCAAGGTCCTCTTTGGCAGTGCAGTACTCAGTCCCGTCATCTTCCTCCCAGTTTTTCATGAAGAGGCCTTCGACCTGATAACCCGCTTCAAGTAACAGCATCGCCGCCACCGACGAGTCGACACCGCCGGACATGCCAACAATCACTTTGGTCGAAGGGGAGGCTGGGGGTGTCATTTCGAGTCGATTTGCCGCGGTTATGTGAACGAAATCATGATGGGTGGTGGGTACTGGGGTCAACGCGGGAATTTGGCAGGGTGACGCGGCAATGGTCGCCCGGTTGCAGCGCTCGCAACTGCCAGGGGCCCACTGCGACACGGATGAGGCGAAGTGTCGGAAAGCCAACGGCGGCTGTCATGCGGCGCACCTGCCGATTACGTCCCTCTGAAATCGCGAGCTCCAGCCAGGAATCGGGTATGGTTTTTCGCGACCTTACAGGGGGATTGCGGGGCCAGAGATCGGGCGGTGCCAGCGGCTTGGCGCGCGCGGGCCTTGTTAGGCCATCGTTTAGCTTGACGCCTTGCGCTAGTCGTTCACACGCGGCCTGATCAATATCTCCCTCGACTTGCACCCAGTAAACCTTCCATTGCACGTGTTTGGGGTGTGCGATCTGCTGTTGCATGGCGCCGTCATCCGTCAGCACCAATAACCCCTCGGAGTCAAAATCGAGGCGACCCGCGGGGCGATACCCCGGCAACTCTAGAAAGTCGGCCAAGGTGGGGCGTGGTTCAGTGGAACTCTCTCGGTCGGTGAATTGACTCAGAACCTGAAAGGGTTTGTTGAATAAAATCAGTTGGCTCATCGGCATAGTGTGCCGGATTTGGTGCTAGAATGCCGGCCCGCAACGCTTGGCCACTTGGCACTTGCCGCATCGAGGAGCGATGTGCGGCTTTCGGTGTTGCCGGGCAGTAATTTTTAAATCTCTGGGGAGCAATGACATGGCATATCAACACATTAAAGTACCGGACAGCGGTGACATGATCGTCGTCAACGACGATAACAGCATCACCGTGCCGGACAATCCCATCATTCCCTACATCGAGGGAGATGGTATTGGTGTTGATATTTCCCCGGTCATGATCGCCGTCGTCGATGCGGCGGTTGCGAAGGCCTATGACGGGGCTCGCAAAATCTCTTGGATGGAAATTTATACTGGCGAGAAGGCCGCCGAGCTTTACGACGGCGACTGGTTTCCTGAGGAAACGCTGGATGCGATCAAGACTTACAGTGTCGCGATCAAGGGGCCGTTGACCACACCGGTAGGGGGCGGTTTTCGCTCCCTCAACGTCGCTCTGCGTCAGGAGCTGGATCTTTATACCTGCTTGCGGCCGGTCCGTTGGTTTGAAGGCGTCCCCTCTCCAGTAAAGAACCCCGGCGATTGCAACATGGTCATTTTCCGCGAGAACTCCGAAGATATCTATGCAGGTATCGAGTATCAGGCGGGAACTGCAGAAGCGCAAAAAGTCGTCGACTTCATTATCAACGAGATGGGCGCGACCAAAATCCGGTTCCCTCAGAACGTGGGTATTGGGATTAAGCCGGTCTCCGCTGAAGGTACGCAGCGATTGGTCCGCAAGGCGATTCAGTACGCGATTGATCAGGACTTGTCGTCAGTAACGCTTGTGCATAAGGGCAACATCATGAAGTTCACCGAAGGCGCCTTCCGTGATTGGGGCTACGAACTGGCGCAGACCGAGTTCGGCGGAGAGCTACTCGATGGCGGTCCTTGGGTCAGCATCAAAAACCCGCGCACCGGCAAGGAAATTGTTATCAAAGATGTCATCGCCGACGCGATGTTGCAGCAGGTGCTGACGCGCCCGCGTGATTACAGCGTGGTGGCAACGCTGAATCTGAATGGCGACTACCTATCTGACGCGCTCGCAGCCCAAGTGGGTGGCATCGGTATTGCGCCAGGCGCTAACCTTTCTGACACCGTTGCGTTATTTGAGGCCACGCACGGCACCGCACCCAAATATGCCGGACAGGACAAAGTGAACCCCGGCTCGCTGATTCTCTCTGCAGAGATGATGCTTCGGCATCTCGGCTGGAACGAGGCGGCAGACCTGATCATCGACGGCATGAACGGCGCGATTCAGGCAAAGACTGTCACCTATGATTTCGAGCGCCTGATGGAGGGCGCGACGCTGGTTTCCTGCTCCGCGTTTGGCGACGCGGTGATCCAGCACATGTGAATCCGCCCGTCCCGGGCCACACCCCAATGCCGGGAGTAGGCTCAGACTAGCTGATATAAGCCCGCTCGCTGCGGGCTTTTTTTTGTGCGCGCCGCTGACTCCTAGGCGCCTCGCGTTAGTGTCAATTTTGGGGGAGGGAAAAGAAAAAACCCGCGCAGAGGGTTGTCAAGGGCTGAATCAGTGAACGGGTGGATTATACTGACCCCATGGCACAAGAACTTGGCATCTTCGCTCATGGCTCCACGGGAATCCGTATCGCTGGTGGACCGGGTATAAATGACGCTGATTCAGACGATGACGGCGGCCTAGCCGTTGCGCCCGCCAAGCCCAAAACCAAACGCCCGCCGCTCTATCGCGTTATTTTGCTCAACGATGATTACACCCCGATGGAATTTGTGGTCCAGGTATTGGAGCAGTTTTTCAGCATGGGTCGGGAAAAGGCGACCCAAGTGATGCTGGCAGTCCATACACAGGGCAGGGGCGTATGTGGTTTATATCCACAGGATATTGCGGAAACCAAAGCCAACCAGGTCAATCAATGTGCGCGTGACAGTGGCCACCCGTTGCTGTGCGAAGTGGAACCGTCTGCCGATGACGAGGAGTAGCTAAATGCTGAGCAAAGAGCTCGAACACACACTTAACGAAACGTTCCGCACAGCGCGTGCGCGGCGTCACGAGTTCATTACAGTTGAGCATTTGTTATTAGCGCTGGTGGATGACCCAACCGCTGTATCGGTATTAAAGGCTTGTCAGGTTGATTTAGACGAACTCCGGGGCGAGCTTATCGAGTTTATTGATTCCACCACGCCGCTGTTATCTGACGCGGAGGACGGCAGAGATACCCAGCCTACGCTGGGCTTCCAGCGAGTACTGCAGCGCGCCGTTTTTCATGTGCAAAGTTCAGGCAAGCAGGAAGTCACGGGCGCGAACCTGTTAGTTGCTATTTTTTCTGAGCAGGAATCACAAGCGGTCTACTTTTTAAAAACCCAAGACGTATCGCGCCTCGATGTCGTGAATTTTATTACGCATGGCATCGGCAAGGATGGCGAAGAGACTGCTGACCACAGCGAAGCCTCAGCTGAAGCTGAGGAACAGGGCGGCGCGGAGAAGCGGCCGCTGGATGCCTATACCACCAACCTCAATGCTGAGGCGGAGGCAGGGCGCATTGATCCCCTGATTGGCCGGCTGAACGAAGTGGAGCGCGTCGCACAAATCTTAGCCCGTCGCCGGAAGAACAATCCGTTGCTCGTGGGAGAGTCTGGGGTAGGAAAAACCGCGATTGCCGAAGGCTTGGCAAAGATGATTGTGGACGGTGAGGTGCCCGACACGCTCAAAGAATCGGTCGTGTATTCACTGGACTTAGGAGCATTGCTTGCCGGTACCAAATATCGCGGCGACTTTGAGAAGCGCCTCAAAGGCCTGCTTGCGAATCTCAGCGAGAGTGAGCACGCCATTCTGTTTATCGATGAGATCCATACCATTATTGGTGCCGGGGCCGCCTCGGGCGGCGTCATGGACGCCAGTAACCTCCTCAAGCCGCTGCTGGCATCGGGCAAGATGCGCTGTATAGGCTCGACCACCTATGCGGAATATCGGGGGATTTTCGACAAAGACAAGGCGCTTAGCCGACGATTCCAGAAGGTTGACGTTCTCGAGCCCTCCGTCGAGGACGCCTATAAAATTCTCAAGGGCCTCAAGTCGCGTTTTGAGGCGCATCACAACCTCCGTTATACCGACAAAGCGCTGCGGGTGGCATCCGAGATGGCCGCACGTTACATCACAGATCGCTTTTTGCCAGACAAGGCGATCGACGTCATCGACGAAGCCGGGGCATTTCAACAGCTTCAGGCGCCGAGCAAACGCAAAAAGGTCCTTGGCCCGGGTGACATCGAGGCGATCGTTGCGAAGATCGCGCGCATTCCCCCGAAGACGGTCAGTAGCGACGACAAGGCGCTGCTGGGTAAGCTTGAAGGGAATCTCAAGATGACCGTTTTCGGCCAAGATGCCGCCGTCTCGCAAATGGTCGGCGCAATCAAGCTCGCGAGAGCTGGCCTGCGAGGCGGACAAAAGCCGATTGGGTCCTTCTTGCTGGCGGGGCCGACTGGCGTCGGCAAAACCGAACTGACACGCCAGCTTGCGCTGCAAATGGGTCTCGAGTTGCTTCGCTTCGATATGTCGGAATACATGGAGCGCCATACGGTCTCCCGCCTTATTGGGGCGCCACCCGGTTACGTGGGTTTCGATCAAGGCGGCTTATTGACTGACGCAGTCACCAAGCACCCGCACTCTGTGGTGCTGCTCGACGAGATCGAGAAAGCCCACCCAGAAGTGTTCAATCTGCTGCTGCAAGTGATGGACCACGGCACCTTGACTGACAACAACGGCCGCAAAGCCGATTTTCGTAATGTGATTCTCGTCATGACCACCAATGCCGGTGCGGAAAATGTCAGTCGGCGCTCAATCGGGTTCTCACTGCAGGATCACTCCACCGATTCGCTGGAGGCGATCAACCGCACGTTTACGCCAGAATTCAGGAATCGTCTCGACGCTATCGTACCGTTCGGTCCGCTTGGCGAGGATGTCATTCTTACCGTTGTCGACAAGTTTTTGACAGAGTTACAGAGTCAGCTGGATGAGCGCCAGGTGGTGATCGACGTCGATGAAGAGGCGCGTCTTTGGCTTGTTGAGCGTGGTTACGATGCGACGATGGGAGCGCGTCCCATGGAGCGGGTGATCCAGGAGCACATCAAAAAGCCATTAGCAGACATGGTGCTGTTTGGCGATTTGTCAAAAGGGGGTGCTGCCAGCGTTTCAGTTAACGCGGACCGGACTGCATTGACGATCGAAGCGAAGGTGCCCTCAGAGGCGGCAGTGGAGGCCTGATGCGTCCGGACCGGCAATTTGGCGGTCCGGTCAGGTCATCGAACGTTCACGGGCCGGCTCAGCGCTCGCGGTAAGTGATGCGACCCTTGGTGAGGTCGTACGGGGTTACTTCGACTCTCACCTTGTCGCCAGTCAGGATGCGGATGTAGTTCTTGCGCATCTTTCCGGAAATGTGCGCGGTTACCACATGCCCATTCTCCAGCTTGACGCGGAATGTTGTGTTGGGAAGGGTATCGACGATTTCCCCCTCCATTTCAATTTGATCTTCTTTCGCCATGCAGGCACTGCCTATCTGTGTAGAAAGGCCGGCACTGTATCGAAATCTGCGGTTCTAGGAAAGCGCTGAGAGGCTAACAAAGTACTTACCTAGCCGTATCGCCCGGATCCAGTAAATTCACCACGGCAGCGGTATCGGGGCTCGCCGTTTGCGCCTTTTTCTGTTGCTGCCATTGCCCGTCGACAAACAGTTCGAGTGGGGTGAAGCGAGACTTGTAAGCCATTTTGCGGCAACCGTCGATCCAGTAACCCAGATAAACGAAGGGCAGGCCCATCGATTTGGCTTCACGAATTTGTAGCAGTATCGCCTCGGTGCCGAGGCTCCGCTCGGGTTGGTCTGGGTCAAAAAACGTATAGATGGCGGCGAGCCCATCGAGCATCCTGTCCGCGACCGTTACTGCTACGAGTCGATTGCCTTGATAGAGCCGATAGTAGTTGGCGCAGCCCAGGCCATTATTCAAAAACGATTCGTACTGGTCGCGCTCCGGGGGATACATGTCGCCGTCGGCATGTCGTGACTCGATGTAGTAGCGATACAGTGCGTACGCCTCGTCGTCCTGTATCGACTCTGAACGCTCCACGCGCAAGTCTGCATTGCGCCGGTTAATGCGCCGTTGGGTTCTGCTCGGCGTGAATTCGGCGACTCGAACGCGGGAGGCAATGCATGCGCTGCAGCGCGTGCAATGCGGTCGGTACACGTGATCACCGGAACGCCGGAAGCCCAGGAGAGAGAGCTGGGTGTACAGCTCCTGACTGAGCTTCTGACGAGGGTCAACGAAAAGTGTCGTAGCCTCTTCGCCATCGAGATAAGAGCACCGATGGGGGAAGGTCGTATAGACCTTAATTTCACGTAATGATGCGGTCACAGAAGGTCCATCGCGTATCGCGGCACGCGCTTTCCTAGCCGCTTATCAAGGGGAGCTGGCTCCTTGGGTAACAGGCAGCGAGGATTTGATAGGATTGAGGCCAATGGTTCCTTTATAACGCCCCGTAGCGTTTTTTCAAAGCCTTCTCGCGACATAGGGGTAGCCCCGAGCGACGCCAGATGTGGATTGTGCACCTGGCAGTCGATCACATCGATGTCATTTTCGAGGCAGAGACGGGCGAGAGCAGTAAAGGCGGCTTTTGATGCATCAGTCACACGGCTGAACATCGACTCGCCAAAGAAAATGCGGCCCAGCAATATTCCATATAGGCCGCCAATCAATTCTCCGCGACCTCTTATCTCAATCGAGTGCGCGACCCCGAGTTCATGTAGCTGAACGTAAGCGGCCTGCATGTCGGGCGTGATCCAGGTACCCGGTTCGCGCTGATTGCGGGGGGCAGCGGCGCAGGCCGAGACGACTTCTGAAAACCCCCGATCATACGTGATGGTCCAGTCACATTTTTTTAGGGTCCTGCATAGCGACCTGCTGGTGTGCACTTGCTCTGGGAAAAGCACGAGTCTTGGGTTGGGGGTCCACCAAAGGATGTCCTGATCCGGCTCAAACCAGGGAAAAATCCCCTGTGCGTAGGCACATAACAACGTCTCCGGAGTGAGATCCCCCCCGATGGCCAGTAGACCATTGGGCTCATCGAGC
>Ga0255760_10003330_pt1 | contig 14417 bp, 3 predicted proteins | sample 071ome_25_FD_179960 | JGI IMG/M metagenome (GOLD analysis project Ga0255760, IMG submission 179960) | Coastal salt marsh microbial communities from the Groves Creek Marsh, Skidaway Island, Georgia - 071410BT metaG (version 2) | ecosystem: Environmental > Aquatic > Marine > Intertidal zone > Salt... | reverse complement strand
TGGACTGTTTCCTTGAAAGCGATGGGACGACTGTGTGCTCGTCAGCCGGATCTGACTGCTACTTCATCTCGGACTGGGACGTGAGCGACGTGACGGACATGTCTTCTTTGTTCTCCTACGCCAATTCTTTCAACCAAGACATCGGTAACTGGAACGTTGCGAAGGTGGAAGATATGGAATACATGTTCTCCTACGCCGCATCTTTCAACCAAGACATTGGTAACTGGAACGTTGCGAGCGTGACAGATATGCACAGGATGTTCTACTACGCTTTATCTTTCAACCCAGACATCGGTAACTGGAACGTTGCGAAGGTGGAAGATATGGACAACATGTTCTACTACGCCAATTCTTTCAACCAAGACATCGGTAACTGGGACGTTGCGAGCGTGACAGATATGGAATACATGTTCTACTCCGCCAATTCTTTCAACCAAGACATCGGTAACTGGAACGTTGCGAGCGTGACAGATATGGAATACATGTTCTACTACGCCAATTCTTTCAACCAAGACATCGGTAACTGGAACGTTGCGAGCGTGACAGATATGGAATACATGTTCTACTACGCCAATTCTTTCAACCAAGACATCGGTAACTGGGACGTTGCGAGCGTGACAGATATGGACGGCATGTTCTACTCCGCCCATTCTTTCGGCCAAGACCTCAGCGGATGGAACACTGCCGCGTCGTTGTCCAGCACGGACATGTTTGCTGACTCTGGTACGTACTGTTTCAAACCCGACGATTTAACAACCGGCAGCGGACCCCCGTCTGATCGGACTCTATGTGCTCCATTCGAATCTCCGTTCACAGAAAATTCCATACTCAAGGGTCAGATCAACTATTGCTTGAGCTTGGACGCGACCGGGGCGTCGTGCGTCGATAAAAACGGAGTCTCGATACGGGACTGGGACGTAAGCACCGTGGCGGATATGGACGGCATGTTCAAACGTGCTTCCTCTTTCAACCAAGACATTGGTAACTGGAACGTTGCGAGCGTGACAGATATGGACGGCATGTTCTACGACGCTTCCTCTTTCAACCAAGACATCGGTAACTGGAACGTTGCGAAGGTGGAGAATATGTATGGCATGTTCAAACGCGCTTCCTCTTTCAACCAAGACATCGGTAACTGGAACGTTGCGAGCGCGAAGCAGATGGACAGCGTGTTCCACTCCGCCACGTCCTTCAACCGGCCCATCGGTAACTGGAACGTTGCGAGCGTGACAGATATGGACAACATGTTCAAACGCGCTTCCTCTTTCAACCAAGACATCGGTAACTGGAACGTTGCGAGCGCGAAGCAGATGGACAGCGTGTTCCACTCCGCCACGTCCTTCAACCAGCCCATCGGTAACTGGGACGTGAGCAACGTTTATTCGTTCGGGCTCACGTTCAAGGACGCCACATCTTTTAACCAGCCCATCGGTAATTGGGACATGTCCAGCGCCACTTACACGTCTGGCATGTTCGAAGGCGCCACGAGTTTCAATCAACCCATTGGTGACTGGGACGTGAGGAACCTGGAACAATGCGGAGCCATGTTCGAAGGCGCCACGAGTTTCAACCAACCCATCGGTAACTGGAACACCGCGAGCATGACTACAATGATTGCTATGTTCAAAGACGCTACGAGTTTTAACCAACCCATCGGTAACTGGGACGTGAGTAATGTGGAATCGATACCGTTAGTGTTTGCTGGGGCTTCCTCCTTCAACCAAGACATTGGTGATTGGGACGTGCGCAAAGTAAAGTGGATGGCAGGCATGTTCAAGGGTGCCAAGGCGTATGATCACGATGGAATCCTCAAGTGGAACACGGACTATATAACTGAATGGATTCGAACAACCACCAGCGGCTTCGACGATCTCGAGCAATACGTTTCAAACATGTTCATGGATGCCGACGCATGGCTCGCGAGTCATCAACGCGTCGCTTCTGGGGTATTCAACGCAGACCATGGCGACTTAGACTACGATATCGATTACACCTCCTGGAGTGACTATGGTAGCGCAGAACATCGCGATTGGGGCGTACCCGATTCGCAGCACGATTTGTCCACGTTCGGACCTCCGAGTTTTTGGGTTCGAATTTCTTCTCAAAATGCCTCCTCGTCGATCGGTGCATCCGGATCCGACGGTGCATCCGGATCTGACTTCCCAGAGTGGGGCATCGCCCTCGCTGGCGTCGCCCTGGCCATTTCCACCGTCACCTCCATCTTTTTCTTGATTCAAAAGCTCTGCTGCTCGGGACCCAAGTACTACCCGAGTTTGACGTACGCGATGCAACAACAACCGCAACCGCAACGCGTCGTCGTCGTCGCCAATCAAGTGTGAGGGCGAGCCGCTCCACTCTCCCTACCGTTTGACAAAGAGGGGGGAGCGAAACAATCAAACAGCAGCACAAAAAAGATCAAAAGTGCAGAAGAGACGGACAGCGCGTGGAAGGGGTGAACGAGCCCGACGGTCGGGCGGCCTTGTGGCGCTTCACGATGCCCTTTGAGTCTGAAAAGACACCGAAGAGCAAATTTAGGACGATTATTACGTGATTTAATGAAAACACCCGCCGTCGTGAATGTAGTGTATAAAAGGGACTCTTTTAGAAGTACAAAAATCGAGGCAGGCAAGTCGAGCAGGGTTTTACAATCCAACGTCGGGACCGTTGGAGAGACACCGTGACACGAGACGTGACAATCTTCTACTTATTACACACTGGTCTCTTTGTCGCTGCGCACGTCGTTGTTGTCGTCAGCAAGCAATAGCTTGTTCGCAAGTTCGCACACTTCGTTGAGCTGACCACCATTCCACACGTCCTCCACGCTCACAGCGAGCGGTGCGTTCAACATACCAGCCAAAGCGTTACACTTTCCATCAATCCACCTTAACGCCATGGTCTTCGTCTCCTCGTCGAGTGGCCACGCTGATTTCAACGCCTTCGCGACTTCCGCAGGCGTCGCGTTTGCGCCCAAGTGTACAGGAGGAACGTGAAACACGTCCTCAATTTCACTCGCATTCAACACACCGAGTGCGAGCGCTTTGTCCTTGGCGTCGTCCTCGTCGTCCTTGGCGCGGTTGATGGACTCACCGCCTCCATCCATCGCATGTATGGATATCTTGGTGAGATCCCTTACGCGTTCGATGAGTTCAAGCGCCGGTCGCACGCATTCCTGACATCTATCGCGCAACCGCTCAATCTCGTCTTCATGGCGAGCCACCTGTCGCATGAAACGTTGCGCCGTCTGTTTCTCTGTAGATAGCCTAGTCGCCTTGATCTCTTCTCGTAGACGCACGACCTCTGAGGCGTCGCTTTCTTGCACGTTAGGCGTGGCGACGGCGAGAAGCTGCGCCTTCAGCGACGCCACCTGTGCTTTGAGCGATTTCACTTCCTCTTCTAATTCGCCAGCCCAGCTACTTTGTACGCGTTTCGTCAATTCGGCGATTTTCGCCTCGGACGCCTTTGCAAACTCGAGTAGCTTGGCTCGTTCGCGTTCGTGCTCCGTCTTCAGGCGCTCCATCAAATCGCGGTATCGCTTACACCGCTCGACGTGTCGACGTCTCTCGGCATCATCTGGCTTGGTACGCTCCAGCCATTCCATTTCTTTCTGTTTGAGCTCGACGAGCTCAGATTCCATGTTGAGCAAACGCGCCGTCATTACCTCTGCGTACGCCTGCAGCGTCGTCACGTCGTGCTCAAGCATCGCGCTCGCCGCTTCGTACTGCTCGCGCTGCTCGTTGAATTTGAACTCGACCTGTGCTTGTAGATTGACGAGCACTTGTTCATCGAGACCGTCGAGCGAGAATGACGCGGACACGTGCGACGACTGGCGGCGTTTCAGCTCTGACAGCTCTGCACGTAGTTGCTCAACCTCCGCGAGTGCGGCTTCTGTGTCTCTCCGAGCTGCAGCGGCGACGACGGCGGCTACTCGGTTGTCATCGAGCGCATCCCTGACAATGGCTTCAGACGTTGCGATCTCTACTGGAGCCGCATCATTTCGTGGTATCACGAGCTTTTGCTCGCCCTGCAGTGCAGCAGCGCATTCGCGCGTGAGTTCCTCAATTTTGCGATCCTTGGCGTCGAGTGTTTCCTCGTACTTTGCGCACACCTCAGTCATAGACGCTTCCGTTTCGTCAATCTTTGCGACGTATTCAGCTTCGCGGGTTTCTCTCCGAGACAACTCAACCGACGCGTCAGCAATCGTCTTCGCTTGCTCTTCTATAAGAGCGTGCAGGCGTTGTACTTGGTCCTCCACGCGAGGTTGCTCGCACGACATGTTGCGCAAGCGTTCGCGAAGGTTGGAGATTTCAACCTGTGCTTCCTCCATGCCTTGTTTAAGCTCCATGGCACGATCGCGTTCTTCAAAAGCTTTCTTCTGAGCCGTATCGCGAGCGATAGACATTGCTTGAAGAGCCTTTGCCGCAGCCTCTCTAGCGCCGACAATTTCTAGCGCAGTCGCTTCCAACTCATCTATTCTTGCTTGTTGCATCCGGATTCGTTCGTCACGCTGGAATGAGTCGTCATCAGTCTCTGTATCGGCAGAGCCTACCCCACCCCGAATCATTAAGGTGTGCAATAGTTGCGTGCAGCGAGCGTTGGATGATCTAACTCTGTCTTCCATCATTGCCAGCGTCTTGGCGCTCAACGACGCGTATGACTCCTTTGTCGCTTCTAGTACGGCGCAGACGTGATCCAACGCAGTCTTTGTCGAATCAGCTCGATGTTCACTCTTTTGAGCGCCACGCAAGGCGGCTTCAAATGCAACCTCGAACTTTGACGCGCGTGTTTCCATATGAACGATCGTTTTCTGTGCCTCCATGAGCACGCCAACGATACCTGAGTCTCGGTCTGACCCCTTTATCGACAGAGCGTCCAAAACGTCTTGTCTAAACTTTTCAGACGAGGCGAGGAAGCAAGCCGCATCGCTCGAGATGCTTTCGCGTACACTGTCGCTGAGCGCGGCGACGTGTTGCCCAACGAAATCGCCAAAACGCTTGACTTGCATCTCGAGACTGCGCTCGAGTGATTTTGATTTCAGCTCCGCCTCCAACTTTGCGTTATCCGCTTCATGGAGTCGGCACAGCAAGTCCATTTCCGCATCCATGTAGCGAGCGCACGCATCCGATTTCCAGTCAAGCTGATCTAACAGCAAGCTCTCGCGCGACTGGGTCGTTCGCAGCATGTTCTCAAACGCATCCGCCCGTTCAGCTTCTGTTTTACATTCTTGACGCAGCTGGCGAACCTCACTCGCAAGAAGCTCCCGATCGTTTGCTACGGTGGAATGTTCGCGTTGAAGAGCGTACAGCGTCTCGCGCAGAGCACGCAATTCTGCGAATTTCTCATCAGTCGACAATCGTTCGCTTTCTATAGCCACGACGGTGTCTCGTAGAGCGGTGAGCTCGAGTTCATTGTCTCTGAGAGTGGTAGAGAAGTACTCGCGTTCCCGGGCCAACGTTTCAGACATTGATGAAGCGTTCTCCGTCATCGATTTACTAATCGCGACTTGTTCACGCAAAAGGTTTTCCAAGCGTAATAAATCGCCAACTTGCGTGCTATTGGTCTTTGTCAGCTCTTTCACGGTATTCTTCAATGATGCGACTTTTGCCTTCAATCCGTCGTAACGCGCGGTATCGCGCACTTCCTCTCGGCTCGTACTCGCCGAGATTCGCAGTACGTCGACATCAGCTGTCGAGAAAACGCCCGCCGGCTCGTTGTCGCGCAAGGCGAGAGCAGCCAACGCTTCGTTCAGCGCGACACGTGTCTCCGCTAGACGCGCTCGCAACAGCGGACGCGACAATTCGTCGCCATCAGAATCGTCTGTCTCTTTCTTCTCATCGCCCGCGAGATCTTGCAACTCAGCCTCCAACGCGACTGCGCGCGCGCGCCAACGACGCGCCTCATCATTTGCGACTTGCTGAGTTGTCAGCAACATGCTTTCTCTCTCCGAGTTGAATGCTTCTTCAGAAGCAAGAAACTCTTCTTTCCGGTCCTCTCGACTTGTCAAAAACCGGTCCAGCGCTTCTGTGAGCTTTTTTGCATGTCTTTCACTCGCCAAAGCGAACGATTTTGCCTCTTCATGCGATTTCGTCAATCGCTCAACATGTCCGTCTTGTTCGCGTAGCTGTCGCTTGAGGCTAATCACTTGAGCCCGCTCTTTCTCCAACTCTCGGTCGAAATGAGCTCGCCGGTACCGGTCATGCCCATGTTCGTCTCGAAAAGCGTTGATGTGCGTCGAAGAAAACGGCGGTCGTTGCAACTTGTAAGATGTAGCGTGCGTTTGAAAAGCATTTTCATCGCCATCGCCAACGCCGTCCCATCGTCGCCCGCTCCGCTTCGCATCGGCGAGCTCTGCTCTGAGGGAAGATATGATGACATCCTTCTCTTGCAAAGCCCTGAGTGCACGGGCGGAGGTACTTTCGAGACGAGCGCGTAGATCTTGCTCGTTCAGCGTCGATAATGACGGGACGTTACTCATGCGTGCAACGCGTCGACGGGGAGCAACGGCCGCTCTGCGACCCCTATCTACAAGAAGCGAGATGGACGCTCGAGTGTGGTGCCGTCGTCGCGCGGCAAGCTCTGCGACACCGACGCCCCGCGCGTCTCGAAGTGCCGAAAACGCCTTTTCCTAAACGACGTGCGCAGCGACAAAGAGACCAGTGTGTAATAAGTAGAAGATTGTTGTGTAGCTAAGCACTAAAACGTTTTGAATTACAACAGCAACGGAGCGTGCGCGCCAAACGACTTGAAACGTAACTTGATGATGTCTTGCTCGGGATCAAATTTGTACCTATCGATCCGAGCTTGCGCTTTCCGTCTCGCTTCTTCCCGTTTGGCGCGCTTTTCTGCCCGCAGAGCCTGGCGCTGCTCACGAGCCTCTAACGCAGCCTTTCTCTTCTCGACGGCAGCCTTGATTTCTTCTGGCGTCAAGCGCCGAGCTTTGCCATCTTCATCTGTGACAGTCTTTTTCTTCTTGTACGCCACACTGCCTTTTTTCTTGATCGAGGTGGCCTTTACGGTTTTTTTTGCGGCAGCTTTGCCCATTTTCGCCGTAACCCCGCTCGTGGCATGTTTAACTCCGCTGTACATTCTCGTCAAAAATCCAGCTGCAGGCTCTTCTTCAGAATCTGATTCATCTTGCTGCGCTTGCGTATCGACCAAGAAACCCAACCAAATCAATATTCGCTCGATGAGCGTGTATTCAACAAACTCAGTGTGTACGTCGTCGTCAGAGTCGCTTGATTCGTCAGAGAAAAAGTCAGACCCGTCGTCATCAATCAAAGCATCGGGATCTGAGTCAGATGCGTAATCTTCTGGATACATCTTGCTGTTGATGGCGACGGCATTTTCTTTCTGTGGTTGTTTCTCCTTCGGAGTTTCTGTACTAGTCTTTGGCGATTTTGGAGCCATTGAGCTCGATCTTTCTCCGGCCCGCTTCGCCGTGGTGATATGGTCTGATTCGTGTATCTGAGCGGAGAACTTTGATCCCGTCTTCAAACTCAGTTTTTTTATCAACGTCAAGTCATCTACAGGCGGGTCGTTATCCTGGGTCTGCTCTTCAATGGGTTCAGGAAAGTGCACGACTTTATCTTGCGCGTTGGGCTGCGAATCCTTGGCTGGAACTTCTTTGTTGTCGCTCGCCTCAACCGTGGTTGGAGCCTCTCTTTTAGCGTTCGCTTCCACCTTTGCCTTCTTTCCCTTTGCCTTCATCTTTTCGTCTTTCACTGAAGAGTCCGTGTCAGAGTCCTCGAACGCCGCCGGAAGACTCTCAGGGAGAGGATCGCTCTCATCTTCAGAGGGATCGAGCTCTTTGAAGATTGTGAGGTACTTTGTGCGATACATAAACTTGTTCGTGCCAATCTGAATAACTTGACCTGGAAGAGCATTGTTGGTTGGAATCTCTGGCATCATGAATCCTTCGAGAATGAGTTTCATCCAACTGCCGTCTTGGCGCGCAAGTTCTGCGGCGGCGGCTTCCTCTTCTTTTCTGCGCCGCTCTTCCTCTTGCGCTGCCACTTGCTCGGGATCGAGACCAAGTTTTTTCGCGTTCTTTGATCGCTCAGCGCTTTCTTGCTGCTCGACAGCTTGGTCTATATTGTCAAGAACTCTCTGAAACCAGTTGGACGTCTTCGGCGGCGCTGGCGCTGGAATCTCTTCTTTGGCAATTTGATGATCATTGGCGGCATCCCTCTGCTCGGTCTCATCTTTCGCCTTTTCGTCTTGTGCGGGATGATCTTTTGCGCTCAGAAGGTCTTGTATCAACGTATCGAGATTCGGTCGAGCGTGAACTTTGACGCCATACTTTCCAATCGGTCGAACGACATCGGAACCGCTGAACAGCGTGTACCCTTGGAAACTACCGAGCTGACTCATGTAAGCGGGAACGCCCTGCGCAGTGACCGTGCGTTCGAGAAACGAAAACATCAACTCTCTGCGTTTCATCGCCCATATGTGCCGACGATAAATTTCTTCTGTCAATCGGATTATGTCGCCGTGTGAAGAATTCATCGCGTCGAGATCCATGCCAGTATCTGACGTCGACTCGAAATTGTACATTTGTATGAATCCAACGATGCCGTGTCCTTTGCTGATGCGTTTACAACCTTGCTGTCCCAAAGCAGCCATCTTGAGCACATTCTGCATTTGGAGCTGTGAGTACAAGTGAGGGTCCTCATCAATCCTGAACTCGTCGGAGAAACGTTCAATCTTCGCCAGTCGATAAAACGACTGGCTTCGGTCGTTCGTCACGATGAGATAATTATTCCTCGTTTCAAATATTTGGTAACCGTGAGCCTCTCGCAACTTTGAAAGACGCTCTTTGGACCGCTCAATGTGTGGATTTGGCACGAGTATCGGTGGTCCGCCGCGCCTACTCAAATTCTTTGAAACTTCCGTCAAGTCCCACTCTTCGTCGTACTCGTCGGCGCGTAGCTGGCGAGCTGGATGCGTTGTCTTACGTCGCGCATCTATTTGCATTTGTTTCGCTCGCTGCTTCTCCTCTTTTGCCTTTTCCTCGAGGTACACTAAACGCATTCTTCGCGTCGCCTCTTCAACTTGACTTTCGCTGTGAGAAGTACCAAATACACCCGTTTTCGCCGCAGCGAAAGGCATGTGTACTTGGCAATAAGCAGCATACGTCCTATCTCTCTCTCCATCGCCCAACTTTGTCATCGCGACTTCGTTGCACGTACAGACTGGTAGTGGTGACAAACCATTCGTCTTTGCGTACATGGACGTTCTCGTCAGGATGTCTGCGTGATGCATTTGGCCAAATGATACAGCTTGGGAGTGGGTGACTGCTCGAGAAACCGCATCGTGTAACTCCTCATTCTCAAGCGTACCGCCGTCACCCGTCTGAATCACATATTTTACTTTGGATTGCTGTTCTCGAAGCTTTTCAGTGAGTTGCAAGGCGGCTTTGAGTTCGCCTTTGATGCACCTGTATCGAGCCTTGCTTTTTGGACTCATGGGTGGTGTCAAATCCGCCCCCGTGACGTGTCTATCGTCGTCACTACTAGTGCTTCCATCTTCGTCGCCCTCACCGTCGTCGTCCCCACCGGAACCTGCGCCGTCGCCTTTTTTAACTTTATCGCGCTTCTTTTTCCGCTTTTTAATTCCCAACTCCTCATCCGAGTCAGTCCCAGTGTAGTACTCGATGTCTGACTCGTCGTAGTGTCTGATTTGTTCTTGACGCATCAAAGTTCGTCCAGCTAGAAGATTCGGCCTGGGTTCGCTTTCGCTCCCCGAGCCAGAACTCGTAGCTGAAGACGACGAAGAAGAGGATGAAGACGACGAAGAAGAAGAGGTTGAAGAGGAAGAACGCGTAGAAATTCTGTCGCTCTCGGAAGATTCCGACCAGTGGAGAGCTCCACGCGAGACAGCGTATTTTTCATTCTTCGCCCAGTCCGAAACCGTCACCGCCGCCTTCAAATTTGTCGTATAACTGCTCTCCGAACTCAAATCGCTGTCCAGTCCGTAGCGCCTCGAGTCCGAAGCGGCAGCGCCTCGACGAGGAAACAAACCGTTCCCTGGTTTAAGCTCAGACTGATCGCGCCAACGCTCTTGCACGGCGGCCGCACTCGTGATATCGTTCTCATATTCAAAATCCGAGTCGTCTTCTTGCGCCCCGCGTCTCCAGTTGCGCGTATTCGCCTCGACGTACTGCTTTTTGCGATCGGTCCACAAGTGCTGGTGATGGTGTTGGTGGCGACTTTCAAGAGTCGTTGTCTCCGTCGTCCGAACCCCGTTCGCCGCATCCTTCGTCGTCACCGCGGTTGTCGTTTTCTCTATATTCGTCGTCGTGTCCACTCGACTCACCCCGTCCAGCCCGCTCTCATCCTTTGTCGCCGTCGTCGTCGCCATTCTCGTCGTCCCATCCTTGGCAACGTGTGAGCCGAGCTCTCCCCCGTCCTCCTCCACGCTCGCTGGCGCCATCGAAAGAGGAAGATCGAGGACGAAAGGCCGGCGACGACGACGGAACGATCAAATCCTCGATCCTGTCCGTCGTCGACTGGGGTCGAGCGGTGCGGTTTCGAACACGGCCCAGCAAAGTCCAGCAAAGTCAGTCGGTCCAGCAATCGGCAAATCAATCCAAAAAAAACAGTCAGTCAGTCAGTCAGTCAGTCAGTCAGTCAGTCAGTCGGTCGGTGCCTGCTGCTGTTGAGTGGTGGTGACGCCAGTCGACGACGGTGCGCGACGCCAGTCGACGTTGACGACGAAGACTGGCGCGTGAAGGAAGAGAGACTGGCGCGTCAAGGGTGTTGAGCTGATACGTCCGAGGCGGGTCGTTCAGTCGCGTCGGAACGGGTGAGAGGCGTGGAGGCGTGCCATTTCGCAACACCATTCGCGTTCGCGTTCAGACGGACGACGATAATGTTCAGCCAGAGAGATCCGAGCTGGAGGAGTGTGGTACCGGGAAGAGAAAACGATGAGACTGGACGAACGGCGGACGATGAACCGGATGAGGTGACGCGAGCGTTGGCCCGTCAGGGACTGGGAATGCGCGAAGGCGGATCGAGCGACGACGACGACGCGTACGTCACAGACGTGGAGGAAGACGAGGACGAGGACGACGGAGTTCGAAGGGCGGGCGACGCTAGTGAATCCGATGGTAACGATACAGATGAGTTTGAAGACGCGGAGGAATCTTTAGTGGGGCGAAAGGAGAGAGTGGCATCGGGAGAAGCTGCCATTACTACGAGTTTACTGTCAAACGCCGAAAAACGCTCAATCGTCAACGCGAGCTCTAGGAGAAGTCGAGGAACAATCGCGACGAGCTCGCGCAGAAGTCGACGACACGGCGGTTCAGTGAATAAGGCACAGTCGTCCAAGGAAGCGCTTCGTAGAAAAGCGGAGAGGCGCGCGTACAAACCGGTGACGTTTAATCTTTTGATGCGGTTGTTTGGTTTGTACGTGTCATTCATGGCCATGGTGTTTTTATTCGTCATACTCACTTCAGTCGGGGCGTACATTAATCCAGTGGACGAGATCCTCGAGCTCAATACTCTGGAAAATTTGGTGTGGTTTGTCATATCCTTGGCGAGTTTCGTAGCGATTCCGTCTTGTTTAGCGCACGTCACGGGCTACTTGACATGGCCTCCGGTGTGGATGGAACAGTTCCCCGATCGCGGGAAGATTTTAGAGGAGCTGGGTGGAAAACTCTACTTTAGATTTCACGTCACGCGTGACGCCAAACCCCTCGCGGTGAAGCGTGCCGTCGATGTGGCGGTAGAAATCTTACAGAGAGTGATCCCCTCAACCTTGTGGGAGATTGAGGTTGTGACGATGAAGGAATTGGGCATCTCGACGCCCTCTGTTAGCGAACTTGTCGTTCCCATTGAAATGAACTATCAAGTCTCTGGTAGCGCTGGCTTGTTGAATTTCGCCACGCAGGCGAGCACGGCTACCTGGGGGGATTGGGTTGTACACATGGGACCTGACGCCCTTCTCAACGTGCGAGCTGTGGATGCTGTGTTGGCGCATTGCGCTCGCGAAACCCGCTTGGCGGCGTTGTCAGGACGCGGTGAAACCCACGTGCGGCGCCTCGCACAGGGTGCTGTCCTCCCTGGAATCACGAGAACGTCAAACTCTTTCATAGACGGTGTCGAAAGCGTCTTTCAGTGGATTCCTGCCATGGCTGAGTGCATTCGCGCTGGCGAATCGTACGGGGCGTTGCGCATGATGTATGCGAAGCACTCGCGCGTTGTCGCCCCCATTCCAAACACCTTTTTGGTTGTTCCGAACGAGCTCGAGCTCGCAGTTGGATTTAAAGGTATGGAAGTCCACGATGGTTTCGAACTCACGTCGTTCGCTTTGAGATGTTCAAACAATGGGGTGAAATTCGCTTGGTTGGATGCCGGCGTTCACGTGCCGATCGTCTCAAACATTTGGAAGTTATTCAAAGTTCGCGCGAGAGATCACCATAGCGCTTTGGTTCTCATGCGTGACGACTCAGCCCTAGATCCAACGCATCGCGCTAGTTTAACTTTGGCTTGCGTGAGCACTGGATTCTCTACAATTGCCCCCGTCGTCAGCGCCTTTGCGCCGTGGTGCATTCGGAGAAGCGGCGTCGACATGTTTGCAGTCTCTTGCATAGTTGGTTTCATCACGGCGTGTGTCACATTCAAGTACGCCGTAGGATATTACAAGAGCGCTTCTGTCGCCGACCTCTCAAACGGTGCAGTTTCGGGAACCGTCTACTACAACATTCTCTTCCTGCTCACCATCGTTCTCACGCCAGTGTTTTGCGTTTTCGAATTCATCGCTCTTTGCACGTCAATCTTCTACGACCCAGCCTATTTCGGGGGCGAGACAGAGAAGAGTAGAGGTCCTATCGTTAAGATACTTGAAGATGAAGACGATGATTATGACTGGCTCGAGCGAGGTCAAGCGAGGAATATCGAGAGAGAGGTGCTCTTGCCGGCGAAGGAGGAACAAGAAACTGTCGTGCAATCGAGAGGCGACCCCGGGAAGGCGTCACCGCGAGTTTGGAGACGCGGTGGTCGACAGTAGGATGACGAAACAACAAAGTCATCGACATCATCATCGAAAAGAATAGTTAGATTTAGTCTGGTTCAGTAGCTTGTTTTATTACAGTAAATACATTTCAAGGACACAACAACATCTTCGACGCTCGCGCCGTGCATTTTTTATTGAACACGCTCACAGAGAGACTTGTGAGCTCGGGATACACAGCGTGCTAATAGGTGAGCTTTCGTGTGCTACCTTGTCAGATTTTTTTAGGGCCATCGCTCCGAGCGTCTCGCCTAACGTTTCGACGTGAGAGTCGGCTGTGTGCGCCGTTTGGCTGACAAGCTTGGACGTTTTACAGATGTCATACATGTACTGGCCATACAGCATGAGAGCGGCTTCGTGGCGGCGTCTGCTTCGATCTCCACAAGCGTCTTCGACGACAACTACCCTAAATCCAGCGTTGAATGCACCAAAGACGGAGTGTTGAACGCAGACGGACGTTATCAGTCCGGCGACGACGATAGTCTTCACACCAGCGGCGCGCAGCATTGGCGCCAAGTCTGGGGCATGGATGAAAGCTCCAAACGTATCCTTATCGACAACCGTTTCGCCTTCCAGTGGAGCCGCGAAAGGCTCCGTCTCATTCGGATCAATCTCGTAGGCGCGACGACCTGGATTCAGACGTTCAAAATTCTCAAGCCATGGACATTTTTCGTAGGTGTACGATGCCCTCACATGGACGATTTTCGATCCCGCGTTTCGGGCGCACTCGAGAACACGCTTCACGTTTGACTCAAATTCAGGGAACGCTTCCATTATTTCGGGTGCCTTGGACCAGTACACCGGCTGTATATCGATCAGCATCAGCGCCACGTCCTCGCCAAAGGCGAGCGGATCGGGCGCGACGGAGAGCGCGCTCAAGTCTCCTTCCGAAGCGGCGACGCGCATGCCCGATCGAACTCCTCTGGGATTCTCACGGACGTAGGCGGAAATCGGCTCGGTTCTACCGAGCGGAGACGGCTCGTAGATCGCTCGGCGCAGCATGACAGGTTCGTCCTCGTCGTCCACGTCCACGTCGAAATCTTTCGTCTCGACGGAGCGCGAGAAGAGCTCTAATCGATTCAGCTCGGCAGCCGACATGCACCGCTGCGCGGGCCATCGCTGAAACACTTCTCTTCGAGAGAGCAGTTCTAGTCTATTCTTTTCAGGCGACGAGTGCCGCGGTGGAAGCTCCTGCGCGCTCTGCTCCTCATCGCTCGGCAAGGGCACGAGTTCGTTGTGAACCGTCGCGGCACGCTTGATTTCGGCATGACGTCGCATTTCCGCGCGCAAAAGCGCGGTGTCGCGCTTCTCTTCGCTCAGGAGCGCCGACAACATCGCGAGTAATTTAAACGACTCGGAGGATGCGTTTCGTTCTCTCCCGTCGGCGGAGACGGAGACGTCGACGCGCG
>Ga0255760_10003324_pt1 | contig 14436 bp, 22 predicted proteins | sample 071ome_25_FD_179960 | JGI IMG/M metagenome (GOLD analysis project Ga0255760, IMG submission 179960) | Coastal salt marsh microbial communities from the Groves Creek Marsh, Skidaway Island, Georgia - 071410BT metaG (version 2) | ecosystem: Environmental > Aquatic > Marine > Intertidal zone >... | reverse complement strand
TTGATCGTCAGCGAACCCTCGCCGAGCTGTGCTTGCACGCCCTGGGGAAGCTGAACTGGATTCTTTGCAACTCTCGACATAGCTCTATTCGCTCATCAAAAGACGGTGCAGAGCACCTCGCCGCCTACGCCCTGGGCCCGAGCCGCTCGATCGGTCATCACGCCACGATTGGTGCTGACGATCGCCACGCCCAAGCCCCCCCGAACCTTCGGAAGTGCGTCGCAGGCCTTATAGTTGCGGAGCCCGGGCCGCGATACGCGCGCGATCTCTTCGATCACCGGCTCCCCGTTGTGATACTTCAATGCCACCGTTACCACCGGCTTAACGCCTTCCTCCACGGAGAAATCCGTGATGTAGCCTTCCTCGCGCAGCACCGCGAGGACCGCGAGCTTGGCCTTAGACGACGGCATGGCCACGGTGGGCTTCTTCCGCGCCTGCGCATTCCGCAGACGAGTGAGAAGGTCGGACAGGGGATCTTGCATACTCATGGCGCGCTCCTATCCCTTACCAGCTGGACATCACAAGGCCCGGCACATCACCGCGCATAGCGGCTTCCCGGAGCTTGTTACGGCCCAAACCAAACTTACGATAGACCCCATGGGGCCGGCCCGTGACCCGGCACCGACGCTGCTGACGGCTCGGGCTGGCGTTACGCGGGAGCTTTTGCAGCTGCTGCTGCGCCTCCCAACGATCCTCTTCCGACGCACTGCGATCGCTGATGACCGCCTTAAGCTCTGCCCGCTTCTTTGCGTAGCGTTGAACCGTCTTCGCGCGCTTCTTCTCGCGCTCTACCATGGAAACCTTCGCCATTACGCTTGTCCTGCCGTACGAAAGGGAAAATTAAAGGCCGTGAGCAAGGCGCGGCCTTCCTCATCATTCTTCGCCGTAGTGGTGATACAGATATCTAAACCACGAAGCGTATCGACCTTGTCGTAATCAATCTCAGGGAACACGATCTGCTCACTGAAGCCCATCGCGTAGTTCCCACGACCATCGAAGGACTTCGCGGACAAACCGCGGAAGTCGCGCTGGCGAGGGATAGCAATGGCAATCAGGCGCTCAAGGAACTCATACATGCGCGCGCGGCGCAGCGTAACCTTGCAACCAATGGGATAGCCATCGCGAATCTTGAACCCCGCAACCGACTTCCGTGCCACCGTGACGACGGGCTTCTGACCGCTGATCAGCGCCATATCGTTGGTTGCCGCCTCGATGATCTTCTTATCACCGATGGCTTCGCCGAGACCCATGTTCAGGGTGATCTTTTCCAGCCGGGGCACTTCCATCACCGAACCGTAGGAGAATTGCTCCATGAGCTTCGGGACGATCTCGCCGCGATACTGTTCGTAAAGCTTAGTCATGGCCGCCTAGTTCCTCAGGACCCGATGGTCTTGCCGGTGGACTTGAAGAAGCGAACCTTCTTGCCGTCTTCCACCCGGAAGCCAACGCGATCGCCGCGCTCCGCTTCAGGATTCCACAGCGCCAGGTTCGAAAGCTGAATCGGCGCTTCCTTCTCGACGATTCCCCCCTGAATCCCGCGCATGGGATCGGGGCGGGTGTGCTTCTTCACAATATTGATACCCGAAACAAGGGCGCGTCCGTCATCCATCACGCGGAGCACTTCGCCTCGCTTCCCCTTGTCACGGCCCGTAAGCACCGTGACCTGGTCATTCCTACGAATCTTTCGCATGTTCCTCTCCCAGACCCCGCGCGCTTAGAGCACTTCCGGCGCGAGGGAAACAATGCGCATAAAGCTTTCGCTGCGCAGTTCCCGCGTGACCGGGCCAAAGATACGCGTGCCGATGGGCTGCAGGTTGTTGTTGAGCAGCACCGCCGCATTGTCATCGAAGCGAATAATGGAGCCGTCGGGCCGACGCACACCCTTACGGGTCCGCACCACCACGGCGTTCACCACCTGCCCCTTCTTGACGCGGCCCCGGGGGTTCGCTTCCTTGATCGTGACCTTGATCACGTCGCCAACGCCCGCGTAGCGACGGTGGGACCCGCCCAAAACCTTGATGCACATCACGCGACGCGCACCACTGTTATCCGCGATCTCCAACATCGTTTGCGTCTGAATCATCGCCGTTCTCCAGCTTGGGGCAGGCTCTGCCCCATCGCGTCTTTCGCATCAAACCTTGGCGGGGCGCTCGTCGATGCTGACCAGCTGCCACGTCTTCGTTTTCGACATGGGCGGCGCCTCGCGCACGGTCACCACGTCCCCCACTTCACACTCATTTTGCGCATCGTGAGCATGGACCTTGCTCGACCGACGAACGATCTTGCCGTAGAGCGGGTGCTGAACCCGACGCTCCACTAGGACCACGATGGTCTTATCCATCTTGTTGCTCACCACCGTCCCGTTCAGGGTGCGCGGATTGCTCTGCTTTTCGGTCATCATTTCCGTCTCACTCACGACTGCACCGCCTGCTTCTCACGGAGCACGGTGCGGACCCGGGCGATTTCCCGCCGCGTCTGGCCCAGAAGATGGGACTGGCCAAGCTGGCCACTGCCCTTCTGCATCCGAAGGTTGAACTGATCCCGGAGAAGCTTCAGAAGCGACTCCTTTAGCTCAGCCTCGGACCTATCCCGCAGTTCGCTTGCCTTCATCACATCACCGTCCGCTTCACGAAGGTGGTCTCGAAGGGCAGCTTCGCCGCTGCCAGCCGGAACGCGTCACGCGCCACGTCTTCCGACACCCCTTCCATTTCATAAAGAACCCGACCAGGCTGGATTTGGCAGACCCAATACTCGACGCTGCCCTTACCCTTACCCTGACGTACTTCCAGGGGCTTCTGGGTGATCGGCTTGTCCGGAAACACCCGAATCCAGATCTTTCCACCCCGGCGGACGCGACGAGTCATGGCCCGACGCCCTGCCTCAATCTGCCGGGCGGTCATGCGACCGCGACCCACAGCCTTAAGAGCAAACTCACCGAAGCTCACGCTGCTGCCGCGCTCGGCGAGACCGCGGTTGCGGCCCTTCTGCTGCTTTCTAAACTTTGTACGCTTGGGCTGAAGCATGTTTCTCTATCCCGTAGCTACGTCGCGCGCCTTAATTGGCGGCAGCTTGCGCGGACTCTTCCCGCGACCCAATGATTTCACCCTTGAAGATCCACACCTTCACGCCAATCACGCCGTAGGTCGTGTTGGCCTCGGCCGTGGCGTAATCGATGTCGGCGCGCAGGGTATGAAGCGGCACTCGACCTTCCCGGTAGGTCTCGGACCGGGCAATGTCCGCGCCGCCAAGGCGACCGGCCACGCGAATCCGCATGCCCTGGGCCCCGAGGCGCATGGCGTTCTGGAGCACCCGGCGCATGGCGCGACGGAACTGAACCCGACGCTCGAGCTGCTGCGCCACGTTCTGCGCTGCCAGGTATGCATCAAGCTCGGGCTTGCGAATCTCTTCGATGTTGATGTGCACCGGCACACCCATCAGTCGAGACACGTCGCCGCGGAGACGCTCGACGTCTTCGCCCTTCTTACCAATCACAATGCCGGGACGGGCGGTGTGAATGGTGACGCGGGCGGTTTCCGCCGGACGCTCGATGTGAATCTTGCTCACGGACGCGCTCGCCAGCCGCTCCCGCAGGAAGTCACGCACCTCAAGATCATTGTGCAGCTTATCCGCGTAGCTCCGGCTGTCCGCGTACCACACCGAGTTGTGATCGCGAACGATGCCAAGCCTAAAGCCGACGGGGTTTACTTTCTGACCCATGTGGTCCTTCTCCCAGCTATCGCTTTGAGGACGACGTCTTAGTCGTCCGATACCGCCACGGTAATGTGGCAGGTGCGCTTAAAGATGCGATCGGCCCGGCCCTTGGCCCGCGGCTTGATCCGCTTGAGGGTCATCCCCTCGTTCACAAAAATCTTCGCCACCCGAAGCTCGTCGACGTCTGCGCCGTCGTTGTGCTCGGCGTTCGCGATTGCCGACTCGAGCGCCTTACGAACGGGGGTCGACGCGGCTTTGGTGCTGAAATTCAAGACATCGAGGGCCTGAGCTACCCCAAGGCCACGAATCTGGTCCGCGACCAGGCGCACCTTCTGCGCCGACATCCGAATACGCTTTGCTGTTGCAGAGACTTCCATCGTCTTTTCCTCGACCAGCCCGTTAACGGCGCGACTTTTTGTCGGCGACGTGGCCCCGGAAGGTCCGCGTCAGGGCGAATTCTCCGAGCTTGTGACCGACCATCTCTTCATTGATGAGCACGGGCACATGCTGCTTACCGTTATGCACTGCAATCGTCAGCCCGACCATTTCAGGCAGCACCATGGAGCGCCGCGACCAGGTCTTAATCGGCCGCTTATCATTGCTTTCGACTGCCTTCTCCACCTTCTTTACAAGGTGCAGATCGACAAAGGGTCCTTTGTGGAGTGAACGAGGCACGCTGTTCTCCTATCGCTCAGGCGCTACTTGCGCGCGCGCCGGCGGCGCACAATCATTTTGTCGGTGCGCTTGTTGCTGCGCGTCTTATGACCCTTGGTCGGCGTACCCCAGGGCGAAACCGGGTGACGACCACCGGAGGTCCGGCCCTCACCACCGCCGTGCGGGTGGTCCACCGGGTTCATGGCTACCCCACGAACCGTCGGGCGAACGCCACGCCAGCGCATGGCCCCAGCCTTGCCGTAGGAACGCAGGCTGTGCTCCGAGTTGCCCACCTCACCGATGGTGGCCCGGCACTCCACGAGCACCCGGCGCATCTCGCCGCTGCGCAGGCGGAGCGTGGCATAGCTACCTTCCCGCGCCACCAGCTGCACGCCCGCACCCGCGCTACGCGCAATCTGCCCACCTTTACCGGGCTTGAGCTCGATGTTGTGCACCATGGTCCCTACGGGGACATTGCGCAGCGGCATAGCGTTGCCAGGCTTAATCGGTGCATCCGTGCCCGACTGGATCGGGGCACCGGCGCTCACGCCCCGAGGCGCAAGAATGTAGCGACGCTCGCCATCGGCATACTTAATGAGCGCGATGTGTGCGCTGCGGTTCGGATCGTACTCGAGGCGTTCTACCACGCCCGGCACCCCATCCTTGTTCCGCTTAAAGTCGATGATCCGGTAGTGGTGCTTGTGACCGCCGCCCCGATGGCGCGTGGACACGCGGCCTGCATTATTGCGGCCACCGGTGCTCGACTGCTTCTCTAGCAGCGGCTTATGGGGAGCCCCCTTGTGGAGCTCCGGCGTCACGACCTTAACGACGAAGCGTCGGCCAGGTGACGTGGGTTTCGCTTTGATAACGGCCATCAGATTTCCCCGTTACTCAACCGGCGCAAAGTCAATGGACTGGCCATCGGCGACGCGCACGTAGGCCTTTTTCCAGTCCTTGCGACGCGACATTCCGCGAGCAGTGCGCTTGCTTTTGCCTTTCACATTAACGGTCCGCACATCGACGACGCTGACTTCAAAGAGCATCTCTACGGCGGCGCGAATTTCGGGCTTGGACGCGTCCTTGCTGACCTTAAAGGCGTACGCGTTGTCACCCTCCGCAGCGCGGGCAGCCTTCTCCGACACGTGCGGGGACAAAATCACCTGAAGCAGACGCTCTTGGTTCATGCCAGCTGCTCCTCAAACTTCTTCAGCGCCTCAACGGTCATCAGCACCTTCTCGTGCGCGATGAGGCAAACGGGATCGGTCGCCGCAACATCCCGCACGTCCACATCCTTCAGATTGCGCGACGCGAGGTAGAGGTTGTCGTCCATCCCTTCCGTGACGATAAGCACGTTGGAAACGGAAAGGGCCGCAAGCTGCGCAACCAGCGCCTTGGTCTTCGGCGTTTCCGCTGCAAACTGCTCCACCACCACGAGGCGATCCTGGCGGACCAGCTCAGAAAGAATGGCGCGCATGGCCCCGCGATACATCTTGCGGTTGACCTTCTGGCTGTGGTCCTGCGGCCGCGCTGCGAAGGTCGTGCCGCCCCCACGCCAAATTGGGCTACGAATGGAGCCCGCGCGGGCCCGCCCCGTTCCCTTTTGCCGCCAGGGCTTGCGGCCACCGCCGCGAACCTCAGCCCGAGTCTTCTGTGCCCGGGTGCCCTGCCGCGCCCCTGCGAGGTAAGCCACCACTACTTGGTGCACCAAGGCTTCGTTGAACTCGCGCCCGAAGGTCACTTCCGAGACCTCGACCGCTTTGTCTGCACCAGCCCCTGGCGCTGCGATGTTCAGATTCATCCGAATTTCCTCTGCTGCCTAGGCCTTTAGGCGCTCTTCCGAGCTTTCACCGCGGGGCGGACGATCACGTCCGAACCCGGCGCACCCGGAATGGCACCCTTCACCAGCAACAAGCCCCGCTCGGCGTCGATGCGAACAAGCTCGAGGCTCTGCACCGTGACCCGCTCGTTGCCAAGCTGACCCGACATTTTCTTACCCTTGAATACCCGTCCCGGCGTTTGGCACTGGCCAATGGAGCCCGGCGCACGGTGGGAGAGCGAGTTACCGTGGGTGGCGTCCTGGGTACGGAAGTTCCAGCGCTTGACCGCACCGGCATAGCCCTTCCCCTTAGACGTGCCCGTTACATCCACCATCTTCACGGACTCAAAAACGCTCACGTCCAGCTCGGCTCCCGGCGCGAGATCTGCGCCTTCGCCGTCCGCCAGACGGAACTCCCACAGGCCGCGGCCCGGTGCGGACCCCGCCTTGGCGAAGTGACCGGCCTGCGCTTTCGTCACGCGACGAGCACGGCGCTCGCCGGTGGTGACCTGAACCGCGCGATAGCCATCCTTCTCGGCATCCCGGACCTGGGTGATCCGGTTGGGGCTCACTTCAATCACGGTAACCGGAATGCTGGCCCCATCTTCCGTGAAGATGCGGGTCATGCCGGTTTTCCGCCCTACGACTCCAATGGTCATGGTACTTGCCTCTCACGGAGCCTCTCTTTGAGGCCTCGATGAAAACGGCGCAGACCACCCCGTAGGCGTGGCTGCGCCGGAACCCAATACCGCTGGCCGCTGTTTGCGGCCCTGTGTAGCGCGAACCTTAGGCGCGCGCCGTGATGCCCAGCGTTTCGTGCCCCGAAGGGCGGGCATCACCGTTCTTCGACCTCGGCCTTAGCCCAGGCTGATCTGTACATCCACACCCGCTGCAAGATCGAGCTTCATGAGCGCATCAACGGTTTTTTCCGTCGGCTCCACGATGTCCATCATGCGCTTGTGGGTGCGAATCTCGTACTGATCCCGCGCATCTTTATTGACGTGCGGGGAAATCAGAACCGTGTACTTTTCCTTCCGCGTGGGCAGAGGAATGGGGCCGTGAACCTGAGCGCCGGTGCGCTTCGCCGTATCAACGATTTCCTGAGCGGACACATCGATGAGCCGGTGGTCGAAAGCCTTTAGACGAATTCGGATGCGCTGATTTTGCACGGGTTTACTACTCCAGCCCTGCGAGCCTAGCTCAAGCGGGGCACAATTCTTAGCAAGCTAATCGGAATGGGGATCCCGAATTAGGGAGGCGGAATTCTAGGGATGCCGTCTCATGCCGTCAACTAAAAGATTGCCCCAAAACGCCGCGAGACCCTTCTTTTTTTCTCGCGGCGCTTGGAGCGCCTCAGCACCGATTCGAGTCTTACTCGATGATCTTCGCGACCACCCCGGCGCCCACGGTCCGGCCACCTTCGCGAATAGCAAAGCGCAGACCTTCGTCCATGGCGATCGGAGCAATCAGATCCACCGCAAGCTTCACGTTATCCCCAGGCATCACCATCTCAACGCCCTCAGGCAGCTCGCAGGTCCCCGTCACGTCCGTCGTACGGAAGTAGAACTGAGGACGGTAGCCCTTGAAGAACGGCGTGTGACGACCACCCTCGTCCTTCGACAGCACGTACACCTCAGCCTCAAACTTCGTGTGCGGCGTGATCGAACCGGGCTTCGCCAGAACCTGACCACGCTCCACCTCATCACGCTTCGTACCACGCAGAAGAACACCCACGTTCTCCCCCGCACGGCCCTCGTCCAGAAGCTTCCGGAACATCTCAACGCCGGTCACCGTGGTCTTCGTGGTGTCCTTAATACCCACAATCGCCACTTCGTCACCCACCTTCACAATCCCGCGCTCAACCCGGCCCGTCACCACCGTGCCCCGGCCAGAAATCGAGAACACGTCCTCAATCGGCATCAGGAACGCCTGGTCAATCGCACGCTCCGGCTCCGGAATGTACTCGTCCAGCGCCTCAACCAGCTTCACCACCGCCGGCACGCCAATGTCAGACTGGTCTCCCTCGAGAGCCTTCAGCGCACTGCCAATCACGATCGGCGTGTCGTCCCCAGGGAACTCGTAGGTGTCCAGAAGCTCGCGAACTTCCATCTCCACCAGCTCGAGAAGCTCCTCGTCGTCCACCATGTCCGCTTTGTTCAGAAACACCACAATCTTCGGCACGCCCACCTGCCGAGACAGCAGAATGTGCTCCCGGGTCTGCGGCATCGGGCCGTCCGCCGCCGAACACACCAGAATCGCACCGTCCATCTGCGCCGCACCGGTGATCATGTTCTTCACATAATCCGCGTGCCCAGGGCAGTCCACGTGCGCGTAGTGACGGCTCGGGGACTCGTACTCCACGTGCGACGTCGCAATCGTGATCCCCCGCGCGCGCTCTTCCGGCGCATTGTCAATCTGGTCAAAGGCGCGTGCCTCACCAGTATTGTAGGTCTCGTGGCACACCTTCGTGAGCGCCGCCGTCAGCGTCGTCTTACCATGGTCCACGTGACCAATCGTTCCCACGTTTACGTGCGGCTTAGTGCGCTCAAATTTCGCCTTGGACATGGAGAGCGTCTCCTGTGATTTCTTTGACCGGCCACGGCTGTCGGGCCTTAACCATAAAAATAGTGGGCACGCCCCATGCGCACCCACACCCTACACCGCCGACCCGAGGGCCTACGGTGCCGAGACCGCCGACGCCCCTTGGGCGATCGACACGGTCAACTGGTGCTCACAGGCGGATTTGAACCGCCGACCTCTCCCTTACCAAGGGAGTGCTCTACCGACTGAGCTATGTGAGCAAAACCTTTTCCAAATCATGCATTTGGAGCGGGTAGCGGGAATCGAACCCGCATCATCAGCTTGGAAGGCTGAGGTTCTACCATTGAACTATACCCGCTTAGCGTGGTGCTTCATTTCTCGCGCTACGGGCTTTCCGTCTCACTCTTAATATGGTGGAGGGGGAAGGATTCGAACCTTCGAAGGCTGAGCCGCCAGATTTACAGTCTGGTCCCTTTGACCGCTTGGGTACCCCTCCAGAAAGGGCGCCAGATTCTGCCGAGAATGGGGCACCCTGTCAATGCGCGGAGAGCATTTCTGCAAAGGAAATGGTTACCCTCTGCCCGGGAGCCCCTCGGACACTTCAAATCTGGTGCCGCCTCAACGATTCGAACGCTGGACCTTCTCATTACAAGTGAGCTGCTCTACCCCTGAGCTAAGGCGGCGAGGAGGGGGAGTGTAGGGAGTCCGGGGAGTGGCCGCAATGGATCTCTCCCAGCGCAAGAAGCCCCTCCAGCACCAGCGCCGGTTCCAGCTTGAGCGTGTGGCGCGGTAGGCGATGCCTCAGCCCCAGCAGCAGCGCTTCTCCGTCGCCGCCGGTAAGGACAATCGTTGGCGGCCGCCCCCACCGCATCGCGCCCTGCTGAGCCACCTCGGCAATGAACGCCATAGCCTGCAGGAGTAACCCCTGCGCCACCGCAGCAGCGGTATGGCGCGGTGGCGCCTGGGAGGCGTCCCAGCACCAGCCTCCTTCTCCCCGAACGCCATCCGTTCCTTGAAAGAGCGCCCGCTGAGCAAGGGTGAGCCCAGGCACAATCCAGCCCCCTTCGTGCCGGCCCTCGGGGCTGAGGCAATCGACGGTCAGCGCACTGCCTGCATCGACAGCGACGGCGGGAAGAAAGCCCCGGGCCCGCAGGGCCACCAGAGCTAGCCAGCGATCCACCCCCAGGCGTGCGGGCTCTTGATAGCCAGGGGCTAAACCAGGGAAGGGATGGGCGCTGGCAGCCCGGTAGGTCAAGGTCCAGCCCAAGGCTTCGATCGCGCTCAGGAGCTCCGATTCCCGATCCGGGCGCAGGACCGACGAAAGAAAGAGCACACCGGGGCCCTCGGGCAAAGTTGATGCACCTTCGAGACTCCGGGCGCCCTCCCGCCGCAGGGCCGACCCTTCCCAAAGCTGCCACTTGACCCGCGAGTTTCCCGCGTCGATGAGTAATTGACGCTCAGACATAACGCGCCTGTCCGCCTTCTAGGCGACGGAGAGAGACCTCCCCGTGCCCCAGCACCTTCAAGCCCGACGACGTTTCGAGCACCAACAGCCCCTCCTCATTGATGCCTCGGTAGAGCCCCTGAATCCGATCATTCCCCATTTCCGCCTGCACGAAGGCGTCCTGGTAAGCGTCCAGCGCCTGATAGCGCTGGCGTAGGGCAGGGACGAGGCCCTCCCGAAGGAAAGCCCGAAGCTCCGCGAGCAGCGCCGGAAAGAGCGCCTCGAGCATGGCCTCCCGGGACACCCGAAGCCCCAAGGCGCGCAGCCCCAGGGCCTGATCCGCAGCCGCGGGCAAAGGCATCACGTTGAGCCCCAGGCCGAGAATGAGCCAGCGGGCCGAGCCCTGCTGCTGCAGCTCAAGCAGAATGCCGCCAACCTTGCCCTGGGAATGAACAATATCGTTGGGCCACTTAAGGGCGAGGCCCGGCGCTCCAAGGCGCTGAAGGGTTTCCACGATCGCCACGCCCACGGCCAGGGAGGCGCCCGCCAGAACGGCATCGGGAGCGAGGGGCCAGGCCAGGGATAGGTAAAGGCCGGAGCCAAGGGGGGAACGCCAGTGCCGACCTCGCCGACCTCGCCCCGCCGCCTGCCCTTCCGCAAGCACCAGCTGGGGCGCGCCACACCGGCGCGCCTGTGCCCAAGCCACATCATTGGTGGATCCCAGAAGGCGTGCGTAATGGATTTCAAGGCGAGGTGCAGCCTGCCGAGCCTGCAGCCTTAGGCGTTCAAGGGACAGCCATCGCGGGGCCCGGGGCCAGCCCCAACAGTCGTCCAGCGCGCGATAGCGCAGCCCAAGGGCTTGAAGCGCCTCCCGATGCTCCTGAAGCGCCCCGGCGCGTAGGCTCAAGCGGGCCTCCAGGGCCGCGGCACTCGCGGCGCCCGACTCGGCGAGATGCTCAGCGATGGCTATCAGCTGCTCCGGAGCCATGGCGGCTCACTCCTTACCCCTGGGGGGCGCGATCATAGCAGCCCCGGCGCTTCGCTCGGGTTATACTTGGCGTTTATCAGCGACCATGAAGCGCCCCATGACACGGCCCTTCCCCACGGCAAAAATCGGCTTCCTCGGCGGCGGCCAGCTGGTCCGCATGACCCTACCCGCGGCGGCGCGGCTTGGCTGCGAAATTCACGTCCTGGACCCGGACCCGCAGTGCCCCGCCAGTGCCCTGGCCCATCGCTTTAGCTGCGGCGCGCTAGATGATCCCGCTGCGCTCCGAGCCCTGGTGGAAGCCAACGACGTCACCACCTACGAAATAGAAGCCGTGGATACCACCACGCTTCTGACCCTTGAGGCGGAGGGGCACTGCATTTTGCCGTCACCGCGCACCGTGGCAACGATTCAGGACAAGCTGAAACAGAAAGAAGCCTTCGCCGAGGCAGGCCTGGCCACGGCGCCCTTTGTCCCCTGCGATGAGCCAAGCGTCGACGCCCTCCTGGCCTTCGGAGCGCCGTTGGTACAGAAGGCTCGCCGCGGCGGCTACGATGGGAAGGGCGTTAGCGTATTCACGGACCTTATCCGCGAGGACGCCATCCTGCCCGTTCCCTCCTTATTGGAAGCCCACGTCGATTTCTCCCACGAGCTCGCGGTCATGGTCGCCCGCACCCCGCGAGGGGAAACGGTGTGCTATCCCGTGGTGGAAATGGTCTTTGACCCGGCGGCAAACCTGCTGGATACGCTCCTTGCGCCGGCGCGTATTCCCGCGGCCACCGCCGAAGCCGCACAGGCCCTGGCCCTCTCGGCCGTGGAAGCTCTAGGCGGGGTCGGGCTCTTTGGGGTTGAGCTATTCCTTACCCGGGATGGATCACTCCTCTTGAATGAAGTCGCCCCGCGAAGCCACAACTCCGGCCACTGGACCGCGGAAGCTTGCCTCACGAGCCAGTTTGAGCAGCACCTGCGTGCCATTCTCGATCTACCCCTGGGAAGTCCAGAACAGCTTAAGCCTGCTGCGATGCTCAATCTGGTCGCCGGGGCGCAGGCAAGGGGCCCGGCCACGATTACGGGGCTCGAGGCGGCCCTTGCCGTTCCGGGCTGCACCGTGCATCTCTACGGAAAGGCTGAGGCACGCCCCTTCCGGAAAATGGGCCATGCTACGGTCCTCGCCTCGTCCCCCGCAGCGGCCCTGGAGGCAGCGCAAAACCTTCGGAACGCCCTACGCTTTGGAGAGCCTGAATGAGCACGTCCCCTGCAGTGGGCATCATCATGGGCAGCGATTCGGACCTGCCCGTCATGGAAAAGGCGGGCGCACAGCTCGCGGCCCTCGCTATCCCCTTCGAGATGACCGTGGTTTCTGCCCACCGCACGCCCGATCGCATGATGACCTATGCCCGGGAGGCTAAGGCGCGGGGGCTCAAGGTGCTGATCGCCGGGGCCGGGGGCGCCGCCCACTTACCCGGCATGGTGGCTTCCATGACGACGCTTCCGGTGATTGGCGTCCCCGTGAACATCACGGCCCTTGCCGGCCAGGATGCGCTCCTCAGCATTGTGCAAATGCCGGCGGGCATTCCCGTGGCCACCGTCGCCATTGATAACGCGACCAATGGGGCCCTGCTCGCTGCCCGCATATTAGCCATCGGAGATAGCGCGCTCTCCGCGCGCCTCGAAGCGCATCAAGCAGCAATGGTAGCGGCGGTGGAAGGCAAGATCGCTGCGGTGGAAGCCCGCAGTTCTGAACTCCAGGATGCGCCTTAATGCTGGTGCCCGTGATTCTCTCCGGGGGCTCGGGCTCACGCCTCTGGCCCCTTTCCCGGGAAGAAGCCCCCAAACAGTTTCTGCCCCTTTTGGAACAACAAAGTCTGTTGCAGCGCACCGCCCTCCGGGCCAGCGCGGCTGGCGCTAACGCGCCCCTCATCGTTTGCAACCAGGCGCACCGCTTCCTCGTGGCCCAACAGTTTGCAGAGCTGGGTACGACGCCCCGAGGCATCGTGCTTGAGCCCGTCGCCCGCAATACGGCGCCGGCGATTGCCGCGGCGGCCTGCCTCTTAGAAGCGTCCGAGGGCCCCGACGCCCGCATGCTCGTTCTTGCCGCCGACCACGCTATTCCCAACGAAGGCGCCTTTGCCGAAGCCGTTGCCCAAGCGGACCGCCTCGCTCAGGAAGGGGAAATCGTCACCTTTGGCATTGTGCCGACCCACGCGGAGACCGGCTACGGATACCTGAAAGCCGGCGCCCTCCAGGGTGGCGGCCGCATCGTCGAGGCCTTCATAGAGAAACCCAATCAGGACCGCGCTGACGCCTTCCTTGCCGAGGGGGGTTACTTCTGGAACTCCGGAATGTTTCTGTTCCCCGTGGGCGTACTCCTTGAGGCCCTTGAGCGCCATGCCCCCGCCGCCCTTAGGGCCGCCCGTCAGGCCGTTTCTGGTGCAACGCAAGATCTAGACTTCCTTCGCCTAGAGGAAGCGGCCTTCGCGGAGGCCCCCTCCGAGTCCATCGACTACGCCGTCATGGAGAAGCTCGATCGAGCCGTCATGGTGCCTCTCGACGCCGGCTGGAGCGACGTCGGCGCTTGGGATGCGCTCTGGAGCCTCGGCGAAAAGGACGATGCCGGCAATGTTGCCCAAGGCGACGTACTCGCCGTGGGCACCCACAACAGCTACCTCCGCAGCGGTGGGCGGCTACTGGCAACCGTCGGTGTTTCCGATCTGTTAGTGGTGGATACGGAGGATGCCACGCTCGTTGCCCACCGTTACGCCGCCCAGGGGGTGAAGACCTTGGTGGAAAGGCTGAAAAAAGCCGGGCGACGGGAATTAGTTGCGCACCCGACGCGCCGGGCGCCCTGGGGCTCGGCGCGCCGCCTGGCGGAGGGGGAGGCCTTCGAGGCCCATCTTCTAACCCTACCGCCGGGCCGGGCCATGGCCAGCCAGCGTCACCAGCGCCGATCTGAGCACTGGATCGTGCTCGAAGGGTCGGCGGAAGTGACGCGAAACGGCGAAACGCATCGTCTCGGCCCCCACGAAGCCATCAGCATCGCCGCCGGGGATCAACATCGCCTGGCGAACACCGGACCTACCGTCCTCAAGGTACTCGAGGTCGCGTCGGGCACCATCGATCCCGACGATATCGAGCGCCAGCCCTAGCCGTCAGCGCCTGCTGCCCTTGCTGAACAAAATAAAGGTACAAAGAAAAAGGGGGCTAGCCTTATGGCTAGCCCCCTTTCGTTTAAAGCCTGACGACGACCTACTCTCACACGGGGAAACCCCGCACTACCATCGGCGC
>Ga0255760_10003314_pt1 | contig 14455 bp, 26 predicted proteins | sample 071ome_25_FD_179960 | JGI IMG/M metagenome (GOLD analysis project Ga0255760, IMG submission 179960) | Coastal salt marsh microbial communities from the Groves Creek Marsh, Skidaway Island, Georgia - 071410BT metaG (version 2) | ecosystem: Environmental > Aquatic > Marine > Intertidal zone >... | reverse complement strand
CAAAGAGAAAGAATAATTCTAAGGTAAGAGTTGCAGACGGAGAAAGAACTGTGTATATTGTAGATGAAGATTTAATGTTTAGATTACTTAAAAGTTATGAGGAGATTGAAAATGCCGAGTGAAGAAGAAATTCGCAAGTCTAATCAATTCAATCGTAATAACGGTAGGTCTAAACAAGAATTAGCAAGAAAGCTACTTAAAGTACCCGACAATAAGGGTGGTAGGATTCCTGCTGATGAAGAAGATTGGAACTCACATGTCTTATTTGAAGTTAAGTCGGGTAAGCAGGTTGACCCTATAGCAACAAGATTTTACAATGCTGAAAGTCAATCACAAGAGTTTCAAGATTTATGGAATGAGAAAAAACCTTTTTCAATGATAGCTATGCCTAACGGTACAGGTGACGGATTTTTGATATGTAGATTATCAGAATTACAGAATGTGGTAGCAGGACTACTAGCAAATTGGGAGGAATATGAGAATAAAGGAGAATAATTTATGGCTTGGATTAAAAGCGACCAAAGTTTAGCGAATCACCCTAAACTTATTTTATTAGCTAGAGAACTAGAAATATCTAAAGTTGAAGCATTAGGATATCTTCATCTTTTATGGTATTGGGTTTTAGAATACGCAGATGACGGAGAACTTAAATATTTAGATTTAATACCGGACGCTTGTGAATGGAAAGGTGACCCACAAGTATTTTTAGACGCACTTATAAAGTTTAGTTTTATAGATACTACTTACGACCCCGAAGACAATTACACAGAATATCATGTTCACGATTGGCTTGATTATTCGGGTGCATTATATGAAAAAAGACTATATAATCGCCTTAAAAAGCAAGAATCTAGGGATAAAATGCAAGAAAAACAGGAAAAAATTGATAATTTGACATCTTTTGACAATGATTTGACATCTTTTGACAATGATTTGACAAAAATTGACGGTCAAGACCTAGAGAAGAGTAGAGTAGAGAAGAGTAGAGTAGAGGAGAGTAGAGTAGAAGATAGTGGTCTTGCTACGCAAGACGATAATTCTAGTAAGAGAGATTTAATATTTGAAACACTAGCTGAAGTATGTGGTTATGATTGGAAAAATGTTATGACCAAAGATGAACGAGGTAGATTAAATAAAGCAGTAAAGCAGTTAAAAGATATTAATGCTACTCCGGAAGATATACAGTTAAGAGCAAAGAACTTTGTTATGGCTTATGGCTTCCACCCTCAACCACAGTCAATAACTTCTATGTGGACTAAACTTCAAACTAATCAACCTAAACTTACTAAAAAGCAATTAGAACAATTACAGAAGAACGCTACGCAAGAGGGTAAGTGGGTTGAATTGGAAAAGAAATATGGACAATAGAATTAAGTTTGTAGATTTTTTACAGTCAGTAAAAGGCATACAAGATATGTTATTAAAAGAAAATGAAGAACGAGTAACGCACGGATTAGATGATAGCGAATGGGATTTGGTAGAGAAGTTAGTAATTACACCTACAAATTTGCAATTATTCACAGAATACACTATTATTGAATTTGATACTAATTTGAATGTTACGGGAAAAATTAGGAGGAACAAAAAATGAACGATGTTAGTTTAAATGATTTACCACAATCTTTGTTACCAATAAAAACTACCGACTGGAAAAACGCATGTGATTGGATTCGTGCTAGGTGGGGAAGAACTAATTGGGAAGATGATACAGTTTTATTTGAAGACGCAAGATTTTGGCTAAAAGAAGAACTTGACGGTGGTTTACAGTATTGTTTACAAAAAGGTGGGGACTTTCCTCCAACATTTGCTGAATTATCAAAGCAAGTAAAAGAGTGGAGATTGCAACACTTAGAATCTAGATTAGCAGAGTATAATAAAGAACTACCACCGGAAAGAGGAAGTCTAGCTGACTATCTTCAACAAATAGGTGCTGAAAGTTTTGCTCATGCGTGTTATATGGCTACGCAACAAAGAGCAAAAGCTAATAAGCTAGGTGTCTATGAAGACGCTAACGCTTATGATAAGTGGACTATGGATTGGAATGAAGCAAAAGCTACATACATGAGTAGTCTAAGTAAATCTCTTGGAAAGTCCAAGAGTATATCCGAAGATAAATCTTGGGACGAAATAGTTGCTCCGTAGGAGGGTAAAGTAAATGGCTATTAATTATATTCAATTAACAGGGAATATGTTACAACCGGAAATGAGAACTACTCAAACCGGTAAATCAATTGCAAAAGCTAGTATGGTTGTAAAGACCTATGGCGAAGATACTGATGATATGTGGGTTGATGTTACTGCATGGGAAAATCTAGCAGACAATCTCAATGCTTCATTTCCAGCAAACGCAAAATCAATGCGTGTAATGGTTGAGGGAACTCTTAAAAAAGAAACATGGGAAGACAGACAAACTGGTCAAACTAAATCTAAGTATTTAGTCAACGCAAATAACATTAGTGTTTGTCTAGATTATCAATCAATAAGTGGTGTTAGTTATTCCGGTGACGGTAATAACTCCGGCACAAGCTTTGCAAATAATCAGTCACAACCTGCTCAACAACCTGCTCAACCAGTCGCAAGACCTATGAGCGAGATTGCAGAGGGGGACGCACCTTTTTAATTAAAGGTTTAGGGGGTGAAAGGTAAGACTTTTTGCGATTCACAGTTAAGTTGTGGGACAGGTTACAAGAAGTAACGGGAGTTCAATTCTCCCCACCTCCACTAGGGCAGAAGATTAATAAGTGCTAAATAATGTATGGGGATACAAAATAAAGTAATTGTTAACTGCCCTTAGATTTACTAAGTAAGAGAACAGATAAAGTTCTGTTCGCTATTAGAACATGCTAGTTAACAATGCTTAGTAAAAGGGACGAGTGAGTATACAATATGAAACTCAACTAGTTGAAGTATTAAAGGATACCGGCTAGGTCAGATACCTAGCCCGTCCCAAACAACAGGAGATTAAAATGATTGAAAGTTATGATTTTATAGAAATTTATAACGCAGATAAATTATCTAAAATACCAAAACACTTAAATACTGCCTTAAATGTAATAATTGAAGAACATCACAAAGAAAATAAAATAAAAGAAAATCCTTACAACTTAATGGTGAGTTGGAGAAATATAACTAAGGGAAAAGTAAAAAGTCCAACAGTACAAACAATTAAAAAACTTACAGACATTTTTATATACACTTACATCAAACACGATAAGCAACCTCTTAAAGGGAGAATTAGAATATTAAATCCGGACAATTTCTTAGAACAAGCAAAAGAGAGATTCATAATTGCAAAAGATTTTCATGACGAATATCCTCACCACCCTATGCACAATTGTTTAAATGTGTTTACCGGTAAACTACAACCAAAACTCGATTTTCTTGTTGATTTAACAGATTATGTAAAAAAATGTGATAGAGAGTTATTAAACTTGCCTAAAAATAAAGGTGTAAGGTGGGATTTAGAAGAATGGAGAAGAACTGCAAATATTCCGATTAAGAATAGTTGGGAAGAACAATATGACTGACAAGTACACTAATAGTTTTGAAGAAAGAAATTTTAAAACTCAACAAGACCAAGCAGACTTTCGTATGCAACAGATGTTAAAAGAAAAAGGATTCGTTCGTGGTGCTTCTGAAAGTGATTTGGAAAAATACCCACACATAGCAGGAAGTTATCAAAAGGTTGGTACAGACCCCAAAGACGGATTTGTTCCTAAGTTCTATGATGTGCGTAAGGTTTTGTTGATACCGGACTATGTTATTTACCCTAGAGATTCCGTAAAATTGTTTTTAAATGAAGTAAAAGGAACTAATAAATTAAAAGAAGACGATTTTAATTCGTTAAAGGAAATGCAGGAAAGAGCAGTAGACTTTAATGAAACAAATATGACTGCTATCACAATGGAAGTAGGTTTGTGGTGGTTTCCAAATCCGAGTAAAAATAAAATTGGAAAGTATTACTCGTATTCTAGTATTGAAAATGAATGGTTGTCAAATGAAAATTTTAAAGTTTATGAGGGAGAGAAAGACTCTAAAGGCAATCCTAAACGCTATAAGGAGATGAATTGGAAGCTATAAAGAGAGCTATGACTAAAAAGGTTTATGGTTTGCTAGATTACATAGCAAACATAATAAATACATGGGAATTAAAAGGTGACTTTGTAAGTTACTTATGGAGAAAGATAAACCCTTAGATATGAAATCCTATCTTAAAATTAATAGTGAGGTAGGTTTCATGCTCTTATTAAGAAAGAGAGGGGCATTAGCCATAAGGTGTCCTCATTGACCACCTACCTCGCAGGGATAAGATTATGTACTTGAAAGAAGAAAGATTTACACGAGGAACTTATCATAAGGAAGATGAGCCAACACTTCGTGTCTTATCGCTTGGTGCAGGAGTTCAGTCGTCAACTATTCTTCTGATGATGATGAAAGGCGAAATAAAACCTGCTGATGTTTGCATATTCGCTGATACAGGCAATGAGCCGAAAGAAGTGTATGAACATTTAGAAAAACTAAAAGTTATATCAACAATACCAATACATGTCGTTGGAACTTCTAATATTGTGCAAGATGTTTATGATGATGTCAATAATGGCTTTATAAAAATACCTTTATATACAAGAAATGAGAATGGTAAAATTGGAATCAGTAGAAGACAATGCACTTCTGATTATAAAATTAAACCTATTCAAAGAGAGATTAGAAGAATTTTAGGTCGTCAACGACTTAGATATACCAGTATAGAGATTGTTTTAGGTGTGTCTTATGACGAAATGCGTAGAATGGCTTACCCCGAAAAAGAATGGGGTATAAATTGTTATCCATTAGTTGCTAATTTAATTACAAGAGAAGATTGTATTAAATATTATGAAGACAATGGTATGCCTAAGCCACCTCGTTCTGCTTGTATTATGTGTCCTTATAGAAGTGATAGTGAATGGTTAGAGATGAAAGAAGAAAAACCACAAGAATTTGCTGAAGCCGTAGAGTTTGATTACAGAGTCAGAGATATGCAACTAATGAAACATTATGTATCAAGACATGGAATACCTTTAGATAAAGTTGATTTTACAAAAGGAATGAATCAAGACAAAGAACTAATTGACATTGAATGTCAAGGATACTGTGGCTACTAACCCCCATTTATTGCCGAAAAATTAATCCTATTTTTTTTGCATTATATTTAAAAGTGTTATGATTACATGGTAAAGGTTAATCAATCTTTAGTTCATAAAAATTGATAACTCCTTTCTCTGATATTCGCAATTAGGGGGGCAGAAATGTCCCTCTTTTTGTTTCATAGTGAATCCGGAAATTAATCCTAATTTTCTTACTAGCAAAACTAAGATAAAAAGCCAGAATAAGTGTCGTGATTGGAAATCACTTGTCGTTATTGGTTAACGGAAACCCCAAAAAACTGGGATTAAAAACTGGGATTAAATTCGTATGCAGAATAGTAGATTGGGAAAATCTGTACCAGTATGGTAGTAGTAGATGGTTAGGTGGTATCCCCCACGGAGGGACTCCCTCCCGGGAGGGTGAAACTTGGATAAAAAAGATGGGCTACCGTTAAAAAATTCCCTCGCTCTATTGTAAGTCCCTTGCAGGGGCAGGGTCTTAGCCATAACCAATAAAGGTCATAGGGCGAAAGGAGGACGGTAGCCCGAAATCTTTCTATTGTTTATTATACTTGCGTTTTAACTCGTCAAACTCTTTTAAAAATTGTTCTGTTTCTTGTTTGTTTAGAACTGTTTTAACATCGTCTTTGTGAAAAGTTATCGCTCTCCATAATGCCCTAAGCATTGTTTCTAATAAACATTACAATTTCATCGTTTACCCTACGGCAAACTAATTCAATATTTGCATTTTCCGGTATGTTTCCAAGTCGTCCCTGTCTAATTGCTGAAGCCGTGCTATAAGCTGAACTTCTTTTTTCAACTGGTACGGAAATGACCTTAAACCATTCACCGGTGTTCTTAATTGCATGTTCTATAGCCATGTCATACTTACTTCCCCCTCTGTCTGTGAAGACCTTTGAGGGAGGAGTTTGTGCTTCTATGGATATATCCATTATTTCTCCTCTTTTCTTTCTTCTAATACTTCGCTACCTATCTGATAGTATAAACTCCACAGATTAGCCCGAAGCATGTCCAAAGGCGTTTCGCCTCCAAATCCACTATTATCGTTCCACAAGTCCCAAAACTCCTCGCCCTGATAGTGACTACATTGCTCTATCAAGACATGATTATATGCAGGGACAAGTGAGTCTGCTATTTCTCTAATAATGTCATCTAAATCATTCTCGGTGACATCATCTAAGTCATAACTTTCTAGGTCATCAATTATCTCGTGTTTCATTGACCACCGTGTATATACTTTCTCTTTACATTCGTTCATATGATTTCTCCATATCTCTTAATTACTATCTATATTACACATCTTGAATTTATACACAAAATTTAGGATTAAAATTTCTTCTGTAATTTTGCATTAAAATAAGATACATTTTCAAGCGAAACATACCCCCTCCTCCGGAGGGTCGCTTTAGGATTCCCCACATGTCCGGCAGACATATTGGAAATCCTCTAAGACACCTTTGTCTGTGCGAGGCGTGAACTCTAATTCACACCCCACACAAATCCAAATGTTATCAATTGCTAACATTATTCTTCCTCTAAAGTTGCCCAGTACTTATTAAGCTCGGCTTGGTCTTTTGGGTCTTCTAAAAATATCATTTTATGTTTTAGCCATTCCCCAAAAGTCCTAGTTTCTCCGTTCTCTTTTTTAGTTTCGGGCATATCACACGCTACTAAGAGGTTGTATTCTTTGTTCGCTCTTGTACGAGTTTCTACTGTTTTATACATTAGTACCACTCATCATCTTTGTACTCGAACTCAGCTTTAACGCTTCCGTGAAAGTCTATGAATATTCCCATAAACTGCCCATCATCATCAAAGATTCCCTCAACTGCGTAGCTACCGTCACCATGAGTTGTATTCATAACAACACCTAGCTCAACTTCAGCATGTCCTTTGCCGTTCCTGTTAGCTTCACAAACCTTTGTATAAAAGTTTTGCTTATTGTCTAAAGTAGGGTCGTTCAGAGCTACCGGAACTCTCCTTACTTCTTTGACACCGTTTTCTTCACCGACAACTTCCTCTTTCCATTCAAGATTATATTGTCCGTTACCTTGTTCAGTATGTTTGATGTAACATGGGTCAGTAATAAACACCTGTCCCGAGTCGACACCAACTTCACCGATTACGCGAGTTTCCATTTCTTTCCTTTCTCTCACTCTCTAACTATCGTACTACATCTAAAAATTAATGCAAAATATATTTATAAAAATCTAGGATAAAAATCGGATAAAAAATGGGATAAAAATGAGAAGGTGAATGAGTCTAATCCGAGTTTGACCTTCGGAGAAGGTATCCCCTCCGGGGAAGGGAACCCGCTCCGCGGGTGCAATTTGGATAAAAAAAATAGGGCTAGAGGGGAAAACTATAAAACCCTCTAGCCCCGAAGTCGCTATGCCTAGCTTTACTTCTTAATAACCTGTTGTATCCATATCGCCTGTTTCTCTAGCTTGAATACATTCATCACATGTTTCGGGATTATGTTCCATTAGATATGACAATCCACGACTAATCCGATATGAGTATCTTTATACTTCTCTATTAGATTATCTGTAAGTGCGTATTGGTCTTGTTTAGCTTCTTCTGTTTCGCCTAAATCCAAACTGTCTAAGCTAGATATTCCAAACCAACCCATTTCGCCTGCTTCAATCCAACCCTCTTCGGGAAACAACATTGCCCATACTGTTTCTTCTTTACGCTTTACCATAGTTAGTAAGTCTTTCTTATCGTAATACTCTTTAGGATTGCCCTCATTATCATAAAATCTTACGATAGGATTACCACTAGCGATATAGTCTGTAATCAATTCGTAATATTCTTCTCTTGATATGTCTTTCTTATCAATACCAAGTTCGCTTTCTATTTGGTGTAGTTTAAAACCAAGTTCTTCTGTCCAATAAGGTACTTCTTTTTCTTTAGAGAATACGCTTATATCTTCAAATAGTCCATTGTCGCCCATGTCACGCCAACGCCCACCGACTACCCACCAATCCCATTTTGCATAAGGATTAGAGTAAAAGACATCTTCTACATCTCCCTTATCACTCCAAACAATTTCATCACTATAACAAAATAATGATTTGAATAGTTCACAATGGTCATTGTTGTACAGGTCAAAATCTTCTGTAGCCATAAGTCCATAGAGTTCATTAAATGGCTCTAGCTTTACAGCGATTTCATCTTCTGTGTATTTTCTAAATCCACCCTCTGCTTCTTTATCATGCACTTGCGATATTCTATGGTGTTGTTCTTGTTGGTCTTTAACAACAGCAAACTCTTGTGCTAACAAGTCCCATTGTTTAGATAAATAGCTTGAATAAACTTTTGAAGCTGTTTCGTTATACTCCAAAACTCTTTCAACATAATCACTCTCATTTGGTGGACATTCGTTATAAGGCTCTAACGCTTGTTCCAACTGTGGATGATACCATTGGTGGTCATAGGCATTCTGCCATTCTTCCTTACCCTCAAATTCTCTACCCTCTAGCTTTTCTAGTCCTTCTTTTGGTAATACTACCAATACTGTAAAATGTGACATTTCTGTCCTTTCTCTTGTTTCTATTACTTACTATCTACATTACTACATCTAAAAAACTATGCAACAAAAATTAGGATAAAAAATTAGGATTGAATGATGAATGTAAATGAGCATAAATGCAAGTTTGACCAGCGGAGCTGGTATCCGCTTGCGGTTCCGTCCCCCCGGGACGGTGCAATTTGGATAAACGAAAGCCCTGCATTAAACAGGGCGTGAGTGACACAGGGCTATCGTTTTAATCTTGATACGCTAAAACAGTTTCGGCATAATCAAAATATTTTGTCAAGACTTCCATATCGGCTCTAGTCAAAAATATTTTAATTGTTTCGCCATTTATTTTATCGCTCAACTCAACAATAACAAAAGGTTTTCCTTTATCTATTTCTAGAGTATCTAGTTTAATTGGGCTTAACACTATTCCTCTTCCCCTTCCTTTATTTCATATATTGTACCTTTGAAGATTTCTGTGATTAAATCAAGATTTTCTTCTATAGCTTTTTCGTTTATTAATTCGCCAGACTTAAAAACATTTGCTAAGTCATGGGCATTTTTAATTTCTTTCATTCTTTATCCCAATCTTCTGGTATTCCATTTTCTTTTACATCTTCTGTGACAGTTAAACCATATTCAAACATTGCACCCATTTTTGAATAGTCTTTATCAAAGTCAAGAGTTTTCATATCAATATCTTCAATAGTGAATCTATCGTCATTTTCTTCATACTCATTAAAGATGACTTGTGACATTGCACTCTCTTCGTACATTGGCTCAATTTCTTCTTGTACTGTAGTATCCATGTACAACTTTGCAATAGGAATCATTCTTACAGTATCATCTACAATTTCTTGTGAAACGATAAAGAAACAATTTTCTTTTGTAACTTTATCAAATGCACAAGCAATTTGTAGTGTATGAGCATTTCTTTTAAGTAACAAATACTTTTCGTAAATTTTACCTAAACCGATAATTTTTTCGTTTTCCATTTTTACCTTTCTCTAATAATCAAGCTTACCACTTTAAAAAATCTATGCAACTAAATATAAAAAAAATCGGATAAAAAATTCTATGTAAATGAGAACTATAATTCAAATTTTCACCACGGAGTGGATATCCCCGTAAGGGACTCCGGACTGCCGTCCGGTCAATTTTGGAAAAAGAAAACGGGCAGGAAAAACTAAAAAAACCTACCCGTTATTAAGATTATTTATTTAGAAAGTAGTCTTCTGCTTTCAGACTAAGATAAGCTAATCCTACAAATGTAGTGATTACTCCTATAGCCATAAATACCATATAGACTATTACTTGTATTGGCATATTACTTCTCCTCTCTCTCAACAACTTCACAATCTACACAACAGACTAAAACTTGTTCGTAAATTATAAATTGATTCGGTACTTCGTGGCATACAAAACATAAACTATTTGTCATACTGTACTATCAAAATCTTTAGGTGCTTTACCTACAACTTTTACATTTTTAACATCGAACTCAATACCGTAAACATTATCGTTTAATATCTCTAATGTTTTTCTAAGTACTGTTTCTTTATTATCATCTTCAACAACTACATTAAAAGTAGTTGTTAATTTAGTTTCTATCTGTATATCTTTCATTATTCAACAATCTCCCATTCTCCAACAGTTGTATCATCGCTAGTTATTACTATCGTATGACTTTTAGGTCTTTCTTTTAATCCTAACTCATACAACTTTTCTTCACATATTTGAATTGTTGTATCGTCAATACCGCTTTCAATCCAATCTTCTACTTGAAAGATATATAGAGTTTCTCCCATTGGTCTATCATGGTGACTTCTAGTTAAGACTATTACCCCGCTATCTACATGAGTAAAATCTAACTTAGCAACTATGTGTTGGTCATTAATCGTTTCAAATACCATTTTCTTTAAAAAGTATTGATTAACTTCTTCTACTTCACTATATCCAAAAGAGTTCATCCAACCAACATTACCCATTGCAAAACCATAATCCCAATCTTTATCATCGTGTAAAACTTGTGATAGTTCAAATAGCAATTGTCCATATTGAAAATCTGCATACTCTTGATAAGCATATTCGCATGGATACTCTTCTTCACAATAAGGACACTCATCGTGTGACTCAACTGTGGATTCATCCCATACCCATTCTTTATAACCCAACAACATTTTTAGCTACCTCCTCCTCAATCTTCCAATCGTTTATTAGTTTTGTTATTAAGATTCCTTTTTGAGAATCATAATATTTTTTAGTAATTTTACCCATCTCAATATGAGTCATCTTATTTAACTCATCTTTAGAGTAATCACTTAGTTTCTTCATTTTTACCTCCAACTACTTGGTAGTAATACCTGCTTTTTTGAGATACCACTATATCTAGCTTTCTTTTTACTTTTATTTGCTCTTCTTTGTGCTCTATTCATAATGATTAATTATCTCATATTTGCAATAAGTATGCAAATTATTAGATAGATTTTTTTAGATTAAATGTTTCATGTGAAACACCGATTCAAATTTTTACCACGGAGTGGTTTCCGCGAAGCGGTTTCCCTGCCGGGGGCGTGAGGGTTGGATTACTCCAACCTCAAAACGCCTTTGTCATTACAAACTGGTTTTTTATCTTTTCCAGAAAATCTGTAGTCAATAACATCAAACCAAGAATTTTGTTCGTGACATACTTTTGGAAGATACATTCCTCTGTGGTCGCTTACTCCATCATCAAGCCCACAAAAATCTTCGTAAGTAAAGTCATCATATTCTCCTGTAAAGCAATATGTTTCATGTTCACGGGCAGTTGGACAAGTCAAGACTACTGCCGAAACATATCCGTCTTTTTCAAAGTCTTCTCTACCCATTTCGTGCATTTGGTCTATACCCAAATCTGTAGTAAGTGGAGTATCACATGCAGGGCACTTTGCCTGTTGGCTATTATCCCAATCTAGTATTAATTCTCCTAGTTGTTCTTTGAATGTTTTTTTCATTTTTCTCCTTATATATTCAGATTTAAAGATACCACATTTAAGATTTATTGTCAAATAATATTGTAATTAACTTTTGCAAATCTGACTCCCCGGAGGGGTATTCCCGGCTCCGCCGGTGGTCCTAGTTGGATACTAAGAAAATTTTTTCATTATAGCATATATACAATATATACAAGTATATTTTAAAAAAAGTCAAAAACAATATTTGTATATATTGCATAAGCTAGTAGATTTATTGTATTGGCTTTTTGATAATTAAAGAATAAAAGAATCTTTCAGAGGATTTTGAGAGGTGGCTCGTAAAGAGTCCATAGTATCGAAAAGAAACTTCCTGCTTATGCTCGAAGTCAGCACGGATGACATCCTAAGGCTCTGTCACTGTCCTAACTTCCAGCACTGTTCATAGTGGCGCTTATCGGAAACTACCTGCTCAGAGTGGTCGGCGAAAGTCGAGGTTGCAACCCTAACACCAATCGAAGTTCTCTGAAAGATTCTAACATATAACTCCTTTCGTTATAGTATGGGAAAAAGAGTCGGCAGAAATGTCGGCTCTTTTTTTTATGCAAGTTTGACCCCGAAGGGGTATCCGCGAAGCGGTCCGGCTCCGCCGGTGCAAATTGGATAAAAAGAAGGGAGGTTTTATCCTCCCTGTCTTTACTTCTTCTTTGGTTTAAATAATATTGCTTTTATAATTGCACTAATCAATTTCACCTCCTAACAAATTAATAATTTTTGAACTTGTATCTGTTATTGCTTGAACTGAATCTTTTAGAATGTCTTCTTCTCCATTAGTCCAGCTTGTTAAATATCCTATTGAATAAGAGCTAGTGTCAATATTGAAATAATCACAAACTACATAAGCTATAGATTCTGCCTCGCACTCTCTCTGTTCTCGTGGTGATAACATGTCGCCTAGTGAATCTCTATCGTGTGCAAACATGTGACCGATTTCATGAATTAAAGTTTTAATCTGTTGTGCTTTTGGTCTGTCATTACTTACAACAATTTCTTTATTATGAAAATCTGTCCAACCATTTAAAGAATCTGAGCCGGTATCGTCATATTTAAAAGTAAATTTATTATCTATGATTATTTGAATTAATTTTTCTTCCAATTCTGTATCTTCAATAGTTTTATTAACCCACTCTGTTAATGATTCAATCGGTTTAATTGGTAAATCTGGTATCGGCTCTGTATCCTCTATAGCAAATACATAAACTTCTTTAAAATAAAGTTTTGATTCTTCTTCTTCGGTTTCCTCATTAACTTTTTTATATGTCATAGGTGCTAATTGTGGAATGCGTACCGGTGCTATTCTCTCATCACATCTGCACTCTTTATTTGCAATAGCTCTACAAGTAATACAAGCAACTGGAATACGATTCATTTTTTCAATCCATTGCTTATAACCCATAACATAACTTGCTTTAGGTCTAAATACAAATATCAATAGTTTATTAAAATAACTTCTACTATGAAATTTTTTAATGAACTTTAGATAATTCATATATTCTGTTGAGTCAACAAATTCTAGAACTTGTTGATTTAATTTTTCAATTGTCTGTTTTATTTTTGTATTTTTCATAATACTGAATTATATAATATATAAATTTATATGTAAAGAATATATAAAAAAAATAATCATAAAAATAGGATTAAATTATATTTGTAAAGGCACCCTGCAAATTGCACCCCGAGCAGAGCTCGGGTATCCGCGTAGCGGTGCCCCCGCAGGGGTGAAATTTGGATATAAAAAAACCCCCCGATTGCTCGGGGGGCTTTTAGGATAACTTTAATATGGTTTTACTTGAAAAACTTTTCTAAGCTCTTCATGAGTTCATCGAGTTTTTTAATCTCGTTAAACTCGGCTAACAGTTCATCTTTATCCCATTCAAGATTGTGAACAGCATTTTCAAACTCTTCTAATTTATCTTCAATGAGTTCTAATTTTTCTGCTAACTCTTTTAATTTTTTATCCATTATTTACCTCTTTTCTACTCGCCACACTCGTAGCTTTTTTGGATATCTTTAGCGATTTTATACATGTCATTTGCTTGACTTCCGAAAAGCTTCTTCCATGTTCCGCCCATATATCTTTTGTTAGTGCTTGTAAACTTTTCGGTATCAAAAGCGGGAGTTATTCCCTCTGTTCGATACTTCTTAAAAGCCCAGTCATAACGCCCCTCGTTAAAAATTTTAACGATATCGCTATGAGTCTTGCGACTAACATATACTTGAATTAAACCATTTTTTAATTCTCTTACTAATACCAATCTATTTGGTATTAATTCGGTGTAACCGATTGCTTGAAAACTTGCGTCAACAAGTCTTATTAGTTTTATCATTTTTTTAACTCCTTTTAAGTTATCCATAAGAATAATCTTAATACCTATAAATATATATGCAAGTATTTAATGTAAAACTACGAGCGTTCCAAATTCACAAAGTAAAGAGATTGTGAAAAAAAAACTGGGATAAATTCACAAGCGTAAATGCTTGTGAAACCAATCCAATTTCGGCCCCGAGCTGAACTCGGGCATCCCGGCCTCCGGCCGGGTCCTGCTTGGAAAAAAGGTATAAAAAAAACCCCCTTAGTGGGGGGTTGGTTATTTCTGTTGCCAAGCTAACCACACTCCGAAACTTAATCAGAAATCCTAAAGACTAGTCTTCAGTAGCACCACAATCTGGGCAGACGAAATCTTCATAGTTATCTATGAGATATCTAACTTCAAGATGAAAACAATGTACATCTTCAGCCTTACGCCAGATTTGACCGAAACCATCATACGCCTCAT
>Ga0255760_10003309_pt1 | contig 14461 bp, 13 predicted proteins | sample 071ome_25_FD_179960 | JGI IMG/M metagenome (GOLD analysis project Ga0255760, IMG submission 179960) | Coastal salt marsh microbial communities from the Groves Creek Marsh, Skidaway Island, Georgia - 071410BT metaG (version 2) | ecosystem: Environmental > Aquatic > Marine > Intertidal zone >... | reverse complement strand
GTGAGGTCGACCGGACGATCGGGCGACTGAGGGTCGGAGTCCACGGGTCCGACCCTAGCCATGGTGGGGCCAGCCCTTGTCGGTGCGCTGCGCAGCGGCGGTACGCTCGCGTCACCCATGGCTGCGCCCTCCATCACCATCCGAGTCCCCGGAAACCACTTGATGGGTTCCCTGTTGGGCGAGCACGATCGGCATTTGCGCCGCATCGAGGAGGCCTTGCCCGAGGCCGACATCACGGTCCGTGGTAACGAAGTCCACGTGTCGGGGCCTGACGCGTCGGTCGCGGCCACCTTGTTCGAGGAACTCGTGGTGCTCGCCGAGCGTGGTCAGCGTGTCGACGAGCGCACGCTTGACCGCACGATCGACATGGTTCGCGCCGACGAGAAACCCTCGTCGGTTTTCACCCACGACATCCTTCGCGCCGACAAGGGGCGGGTGATCCGGCCGAAGTCGGCGGGCCAGAAGGCGTACGTCGAGGCGATCGCGGACAACGTGGTCACCTTCGGCATCGGTCCTGCGGGTACCGGTAAGTCGTGGCTCGCCGTTGCGATGGCGGTCCGGGCTCTGCAGGCCGGCGAGGTCGAGCGCATCATCCTCACCCGCCCGGCGGTCGAGGCAGGCGAGCGCTTGGGCTTCTTGCCGGGCGACATGATGGCAAAGGTCGATCCCTATCTGCGTCCGCTCTACGACGCCCTGCACGACATGGTCGGCAACGACGGTATGGAACGCCTGCTCGATCGGGGGATCGTGGAGGTCGCTCCGCTCGCCTTCATGCGTGGCCGCACGCTCAACGCGTCGTTCATCATTCTCGACGAGGCTCAGAACACCACGCCCGAGCAGATGAAGATGTTCTTGACTCGAATCGGCTTCGGGTCCAAGGCCGTCGTCACCGGCGATATCACTCAGGTCGATGTTCAGGGCGGCCGGTCGGGGCTCGGCAATCTGGAGAAGGTGCTGGGGCACATTGATGGCATTGCGTTTGCTCGACTCGGCGGCCGCGACGTCGTGCGGCACCGGATCGTGCAGGACATTGTCGATGCCTACGAGAAGGCGTCGCCCGAGGGGCGTGGCTCCTCGTGAGCCAGACGGTTCCTGCCGTCGTCGCGGTCGACGAACAAGACGATGTCGACGTCGATCTTGACCGTTGGCAATCACTTGCTGTCGCTGCCTTCATCGATCAGGGCATCACCGCCGGTGAGTGCAATCTCCTGTTCGTCGATGAGGCGACGATCCGGCAACTCAACTTCGAACACCGCGACAAGGACAGGCCGACCGACGTGCTGTCGTTCCCGCTCGATGGCCCCGACGCGAGCGAAGCCGACGACCTGATCGGCGACATCGTCGTGTGCGCCACGATCGCGGCCGCGAACGCGCCCGAGCACGAAGGCCAGGGCCATCATCGGGGAACCCTCGATGATGAACTTGCGCTTCTCGTGGTGCACGGCGTGTTGCACTTGCTCGGCCATGATCACGAGGTCGACGAGGACGCTGAGCTGATGGAGGCGCTGGAGCAGACGTTGCTGCAGGCGCATTACCGATGAGCACCGGTCTGCTCATCGGGAGCATCGTGGGGGCGGTTTTCGTCGTGATCGCGGCGGCTAGCGCAGCGGCCGAGACGGCTATGACCCGCATCTCGCGCGCTCGAGCCAACGGGTTCGACCACGAAGCGCACCCGGGCGCAGCGGCGTTGGTCGAGGTGCTCGGTGAGCGGGAGACCACGCTCGCTCCGCTGCTGTTGTCGCGGGTCGCTGCCCACGTCGGCGCAATCACCATCGTCGTGACACTCGTCGCCGACCGTCGGGGAACAGGCGGGATCGTGATCGCGGCGGTCTGTTCCGCAGCGGCGCTGTACATCTTCGCTGAGGCCATCCCTCGTATCTGGGCTCTGCAGCACATCGACCGTGCGGCGCTGCGCTCGGCGCGCATCCTGCGAGCGCTGTTGCGGATCGCGCCGCTTCGAGCGCTGACCCGCCTGCTCACGGCCATCGGTAACGTCATCCTCCCCGGCCCTGCCGGCGCGTCGGTCGTGTCCGAAGACGAACTCTTGGCGATGACGGAAGCGGCGGCTGCCGGCGCTGGCATCGAGGAGGGCGAGAAGGAACTCATCACATCGGTGTTTGCCCTCGGCGACACGATCGTGCGCGAGGTCATGGTGCCTCGCACCGACATGACCGCCGTCAGCTCCAGCGACACGATCTCTGCGGTGCTTGATCTCGCCGACGAGAAGGGCTTTAGTCGGCTTCCGGTCTTCGGCGACGGCATTGACGACATTGTCGGGGTGTGTCTTGTGAAGGATCTTGTCCGCGTCGAGCGGGCGGGTGGCGGCGATCGCACCGTCGTCTCCTTGATGCGCAAGGCCCGGTTCGTGCCGGAGACCAAGCATGCCGATCACTTGCTTCGAGAGATGCAGGCCGGGGATCACCACCTGGCGATCGTCGTCGACGAGTACGGCGGCACCGCCGGACTCGTGACGCTCGAGGACGTGGTCGAGGAACTCGTCGGCGAGATCGTCGATGAGACCGATCGCGAGGAACCACTCGTCCGACCGCTCGCAGGTGGCAGGCTGCTGGTCCATGGACGGATGCCGGTCGATCAGCTCGAAAGCCTGCTTGAACTCGAGTTCGTCGATGGCGACTGGGACACGGTGGGCGGCTTGATCTTCAACGTGTTGGGCCACGTACCCGAGGTCGGGGAGACGGTCGACTCGAATGGGGTACAGCTCCGCGTTGAACGCATGGAAGGTCGGCGCATCACCTCGGTCAGCGTCGACCAGGCTCGGGCCGAGGCGGGGTCGTGAGCGAGATCTCGGTGCCGCCCGATGATTTCCGTTCCGGCTTTGTCACCCTCGTGGGGCGACCCAACGCTGGCAAGTCGACCCTGCTGAACAAGATCCTCGGTCAGAAGGTCTCGATCGTCAGCGACAAGCCCCAGACCACCCGTACACAAGTCCGAGGTGTGCTGACGAGCGACACGCATCAGATTGTCTTCGTCGATACGCCCGGCATCCACAAGCCGCGCAGCGCCCTCGGCACGAGCCTCAACGCGACTGCCACCGACGCCCTGAGCGATGTCGACATCGTGTGCTTCGTCGTCGACGCCACGGCGCCGTACGGGCGGGGCGATGCCTTCATTGCGGAGTCCTTGCCGAAGGATGCGATCGTGGTCGTCACCAAGGCCGATATCGCCAAACCCGAGCAGGTTCTCGAGCAGCTGAGCGTCACGTCACAAATCGAGGCCGACGCCTGGTTCCCGGTCAGCGGCCGCACCGGCGACGGCGTCGAGGCGTTGGTCGAGCACCTTCGCGCTCGCCTCCCGCTCGGCCCGAAGTTCTATCCGGACGACATGGTCACCGATGTGCCCGACCCGTTCTGGGTGGCAGAGCTCGTGCGGGAGCAGTTACTTGCGGTTGCGCGTCAGGAACTCCCGCACTCGATCGCCACTCGAGTGACGGAATGGGAGTGGCCTCGGGTCCGCTGCGAGGTCCTTGTCGAGCGTGAGTCGCAGAAGGCGATGGTCATCGGGAAGGGCGGCGAGAACCTCAAGAAGGCCGGAACCGCGGTGCGGCGTCAACTGCCCGACGGCGCCTTCGTCGAGTTGTTCGTGAAGGTCGAGAAGAACTGGCAGCGGCGCCCCGAGTCGGTCGCCGAACTCGGTTACTGATCGACTACATCGTCGCGGAGTTCCTGGAGGAATCGAACGACGTCGTCGCGGTCTTTGGTGCGAGTCATCGGTGGGAGCGCGTTGATGAGTTCCCATCGGTAACTGCGGGCGGTCGCTAGGCGGGGGTCGAGGACGGCGACGACACCGCGGTCAGTGCCGCTGCGGATGAGGCGCCCGGCTCCCTGGGCGAGCAGGGTCGCTGCTCGTGGGAGGTCGATTGTGCCGAAGGCGGCCTTGCCTGCCCGGTCGCGCCGAGCCTGCAGGACCGGCTCGTTCGGGCGCGGGAACGGGATGCGGTCGATGATCACCAGGCTGCACGTACGGCCGGGGGCGTCGACGCCCTGCCAGAACGACATCGTCGCGAACAGTGATGTTTCCTCGTCCTCGACGAAGTCGCGAAGGAGTGCGTTCTTTGCGCCGTCGCCCTGCATCAGAATCTTCCAGGGGAGGCGGCCTTCGAGTCGTTCGACTGCTTCGCGCATCGCCGAGAACGACGTGAACAGCGCAAGCGTGCGTCCGCCGGCCGCGGCCATCAGGGTTTCGATCTCGGCGTGTTGGGCGCTGCGGAACCCCTCGTTGCGGGGATCGGGGAGGTGGGTTGGGCAATAGAGGAGGGCGTTGTTCTGGTAGTCGAAGGGGCTGCCGACGTCGAGGGTCGTCGTGTCGTCGGGCAACCCGAGCCGGCTTGTTGCTTTCGGCGGCAGCGTTGCCGAGGTGAGGACACCCGCCCGCTTCGCCCAGAGGTTTTCCGACAGCAACGAGTCGACGGCGATCGGGGTCGACCGCAGCCCTGGATTGGACGCCGGACCGTCGACCCACATGACCTCGCTTTCGGTCGGCCAGCGCACGGCATCGATGTCGTCGATCAGGCCGGTGGCAACTTGCCGGGCGCGGAGTGCTTTGGTGCGGGTGTCGGCCGGGGCGCTGTCGGGAACGGCTCGCAACGCATCGAGCAGCCGTTCGGTGGCCGCTCGGACGTCGTCGAGGGCCTTGCCGACCTCGGCATCGGGCCCGTCGAGCAGGCGCTCACCGATCAGGGGTTCGAGGGCGACATGCAGTGACGTGGCCGACTCCTCGGCCCGCTGGCTGGGCTCGATGTCGACGAGCACGGATGCGGTGTTGCGGGCAGCGGCCTGGACCCGGGCCGGGCTGATCTGTCGGCCGGCAGCTTCGGCCACGATGTCCTCGAGTTGGTGGGCTTCGTCGATCATGACGAGGTCGTGTTCGGGGAGCACCGCATCGACCGTGATTGCCAAGGCGTACAGGTGCAGGTTGACGACGAGGATGTCGACTTCCGCGGCCTTGTGGCGAGCCTTCTCAGCGAGACAGTCGTCGCCTCGCGGGCAGCGGTTCGCCCCGGGGCATTCGTCGCGTCCGACGGAGACGAGGCGCCAGGTGCGGTCGTCGATCGTTTCGAGCTCGCTGCGATCTCCTGTGGCGGATGTGGTGGCGAAGGCTCGCAACTCGTCGAGCGTCTCGCTGTCGATCGAACCGCTGTCTCGTTCGGTGTCGTCGAGGTCGAGATCGAGTCGGTCGTCGGCCTCGAGTTCGTCGAGTCGCTGGAGACAGAGATAATTCGATCGTCCTTTGAGAACGGCGAAACGGAATGGGACGTCGAGGTGATCGGCGAGGAACGGGAGATCCTTCCCGGCGAGCTGATCCTGGAGCGCTTTCGTGGCGGTGGCGATGACCGTCGGTCGGTCCGACAGCACTGCCGGGACGAGATAGGCGAGCGACTTGCCGGTGCCGGTGCCGGCCTGCACAACCGCATGACCGTCGGTTTCGATGGCATCGGCGACGGCTCGCGCCATCTCTACCTGCCCTTCGCGGCGCTCGCCGCCTACCGGCAGCGAGGAGGTGACAGCCTCGAGGGCCTCGGCGGTGAGATCGGCGAACGACACGGCGGCTGGCACCCTATGCGGGAACCGCGTCGCTCGGGTGGTGCCAGGGTAGGTTGCCCCCCGTGGACCTCGATTCGCTCGACTCGACGCGCATTCCGCGCCACATCGCGTGTGTGATGGATGGCAACGGACGTTGGGCGCAATCGCAGGGGCTGCCCCGAACCGAAGGGCACAAGGCCGGTGAGCACAGCCTGTTCGAGGTGGTCGACGCGGCGATCGACGCCGGTGTGCAGTGGCTGACCGTCTATGCGTTCTCCACGGAGAACTGGAAGCGCCCGAAGGACGAAGTGCGCTTCCTGATCAACTTCAACGAAGAGATCCTTCTGCGCCGCCAGGACGAACTCCATGCCCGCAACGTCCGGATCCGGTTTGTTGGACGCCGCGACTGGCGGGTCCCGAAGCGACTCATCAGGCGCATGAACGAGAGCGTGGAGCTGACCAAGAACAACACCGGCCTCACCTTTACGATCGCGTTCAACTACGGCGGCCGGGCCGAGATCGTCGACGCCGTGAGGCGCATCGTCGACAAGGGCACACCGGCCGACAAGATCAACGAAAAGACCATCGCCCGAGAGCTGTACGACCCGGACATGCCCGACCCCGATCTGATGATCCGCACGTCGGGTGAATACCGCGTCTCGAACTTCCTGCTCTGGGAACTGGCGTACAGCGAGCTGCTTTTCACCGACACGCCCTGGCCCGAGTTCGGTCGCGACGCGCTGATCGCCGCCATTCACGAGTACCAGACCCGCGACCGGCGGTTCGGCGGGGTCGACACGGAGGGCTGACATGGCGCTGTACCGCGATCACGCCGTGGTGTTGCGCACCTGGAAGCTCGGCGAGGCCGATCGCATTGTCAGCCTGCACACCCATGATCACGGCAAGGTGCGCGGGGTCGCCAAAGGGGTGCGCCGCACCAAGTCCAAGTTCGGGGCTCGGCTCGAACCGCTGAGCCATGTCACGATTCAGCTCTACCGGGGCAAGGGCGACCTCGACACGATCACCCAGGTCGAGACCGTCGACCGTTTCGTCTCGCTCCGTTCGGATCCGGACCGGTTCGCCCGCGCGCAGGCTCTGCTCGAAGCGGTCGATCAGGTTGCGCAAGACCGCGAACCCGATCCGGAACTGCACGTCATGTTGGTCCGGGGCTTGCGCACGCTCGATCAGAGCGATTCGCCGCTGGTCGTCGCTGCGTTCTTCCTGAAGCTGCTCGATCACGAGGGCGTGATGCCCCAGCTCGAGACCTGCGTGTCATGCGGCGAGGACAACCCGATTGTCGCGTTCGATCCGATCGAGGGCGGGGTGCTGTGTCGCGACTGCCGTCGGGGTCGTCCGATCACGCCAGAGGCCCTCGAGACCCTTCGCCGCATCCTCGGCGGGGGGCTTGCCGGTGTGCTTGCGGAACCAGTGGCTCCCCACAACGGGGAGGTCGACATCCTCGCCACCCTGTTGATGGAACACCATCTCGAGCGCCGGTTGCGTGCCGTTGCCGTGCTCGACCAGACCCAATACTGAGCCTACGCCGTTTCGTTACCGGCTGATCGGGATCCAGCGCCCTTGGGCCTCGGACCACTCCATCCATTCGGTGAGTTCGGGATCCCATTGGATGTAGGTGTTGCGGGCGTCATCCCACATTGGTGCGTCGACGCCCGGTCGGGGCGACGTCTCCGCAGGTGATTCGGGAACCGGTTCGGGTTCAGGTTCGGGAGTGGCGGCCGGTTCAGCTTCGACGATCGGCGCCGGCTCGGCTTCGGCTTCCGGCTCGGGTTCGACGACCGGGATTGGGTCGGCAGGCGCAGCGTCCTCGGTCGGCGGGAATACCGGTGGAGCGGCGGGTGGCGGGAACACCGGTGGGGCACTCGGGGCGGGCTCGGTCCGGTACTCCGAGGGTGGAGGTGGCTGGTAGGCGGAAGGCGGGCCGGTCGGCGCGGATGCACTGGGCGGCGCCGGTGAGCCGGGCGGTGGTGGCGAGGTAGGCGGCGCCGGTGAGGTGGGCGGTGGTGGGGTCGTGGCCGGTGGTGGCGATGCTGTCACCAGGGTGGTGGCAGGTGGTCCCGACGGGGGAGGGGGTGTGGTCGACGGCATCACGGCGCCTGTTGGAGGCGCAACGATGGCCGACGGAGTCTGCACCGGTGGCCGACCCACCGAGTCGGCTCGCACCACGAGCGTGTTTGCCGCCCGATCACCGACGCGGCGGCGGTCCTTGCTCGCGAGAAGGGCGCCGCCGACGATCGGCGCAACGTACGGGAAGGCATCGACGACCCAGAGCACGCCGCGAAGGATGTTTGCGCCGAGGCCGGCCTTTTCGAACGTGTCGGCCTTCACGACCCGAATGCCGGTGAGGAGCTTTCCCGGGCTCCAGCCGGTGATGCCCGGCAGGATCATCGTCGAGATGAGCACCCAGGCGAGCCAGATCAGGGTGATGATCGCGGCCTCGTTCTCGGTGCCGACGTACACGGTCGTGCCGGCCTGGATGCACAGGTCGTTGCTGAATTCGTTGATCACCTCGCACTGGAGTTCCGCAGTGAACGAATCCCCGAGCTCCGTATTGGTGAACGTCGCCAAGGCAAACACAAAGATCAACGTCACCCCGATCAACCCATCGATCAGAAAGGCGCCGATGCGACGCCCGACGACCGCCGTGGGGTTCGACAACGAAGGACTCGATGGTGGGGACGGCATGGTTTGCACGCCTCCCAGTGTGGCGCACGGTGGCGGGCCGCGCCGGTAGCCTCAGCCTCCATGAGCGAGACCGCTTCCCCCGATCCCGAACTGTTCGACAAAATCGTCAACCTCTCCAAGCGGAGAGGTTTCGTTTTTCAGTCCGCAGAGATCTACGGCGGTTTCCGCTCGACGTACGACTACGGCCCGCTCGGGGTGCTCCTTCTTCGCAACGTGAAGGACGCCTGGTGGCGATCGATGGTGCAGGAACGCCACGACGTTGTCGGCCTCGACGCATCGATCCTGTCGCCGCCCCAGGTGTGGCAGGCATCAGGCCATCTCGCCAACTTTTCGGATCCGCTGGTCGACTGCACGAACTGCAACGCTCGGCATCGCCTCGACAAGCTCGACGATCCCAACGTCTGCCCGACCTGCGGGAGCGAGGGCACCTTCACGGAGGCACGTGAGTTCAACCTGATGTTCAAGACCCACGCCGGGCCGGTCACCGAGACCGCTGCGGAGGTTTACCTTCGGCCCGAGACGGCGCAGGGCATGTTCATCAACTTCGCCAACGTGCTCAATACGAGTCGGAAGCGCCCACCGTTCGGTATCGCCCAGATCGGGAAGTCGTTCCGAAACGAGATCACGCCGGGCAACTTCGTGTTCCGCACTCGTGAGTTCGAGCAGATGGAGATGGAGTTCTTCGTCCCGCCGGCGGAAAGTCAGGAGTGGTACGAGTACTGGTGCCAGACCCGTATGGACTGGTATCTCGACCTCGGCATGGATCCGGCGAAGATCAAGCTGCGGGCCCATGACGATGACGAACTGAGCCACTACAGCTCGGGTACGAGCGATGTCGAGTACTTGTTTCCGTGGGGCTGGGATGAGCTCGAGGGGATCGCGAACCGTGGCGACTTCGACCTCACCCAGCACGCCACGCACTCGGGCGAGAAACTCGATTTCTTCGATCAGGCCAACAACGAGCGGTACGTGCCTCACGTGATCGAACCCGCTGCGGGAGCCACCCGCACTGCCATGGCGTTCCTGATGGACGCCTACGACGAAGAGGTCGTCAACGACGACACCCGCACGGTGCTGCGCCTCGATCACCGACTCGCGCCGTACAAGATCGCCGTGCTGCCGTTGTCGAAGAAGGACACCCTCACGCCGACGGCGATGGAAGTCTTCGATTCGCTCAAGCGTCGCTGGATGGTCGACTACGACGAGACGCAGTCGATCGGCAAGCGCTACGCCCGTCAGGACGAGGTCGGCACGCCGTACTGCGTCACGGTCGATTTCGACACGCTCGATGATCGTGCGGTCACGGTTCGTGAGCGAGATACCCGTGAGCAGGATCGTGTCTCGCTCGACCAACTTGAGGGCTATCTCGCCGAGCGGCTGAGCTGATCCCGCTGCGGCGCTTCACCGAGCGCCGTTTCACCTGAAACTCCGTCGGAGCCCGCTGCTAGGTTCGGCGGCGATGGGGATCCACGACGAGGACATTGCCCGGACACGGGCCGCTGTCGACCTCGTCGCGGTCATCGGCGAACACACCGAGATCAAGCGATCCGGCCGCAACTGGATGGCTCGCTGCCCGATCCATGGCGAAAAGACGCCGTCGTTATCAGTCAGCCCTGAAAAGGGCGTCTACTACTGCTTCGGGTGTGGGGCGAGCGGCGACGCAATCACCTTCGTTCAGGAAATGGAGAGTCTTGACTTCGTCGGAGCGGTGGAATCTCTTGCCGGCCGCTACGGCATCCAATTGCGGTACACGTCTGCCGGCGAGGGCCAGCGTCGAGGCCGCAAGAAGGGCCTGCAAGAGGCGGTCGGCAAGGCGGTCGACTTTTACCACGAGCGACTGCTCAGCGGTCAGGACTCGGCGGAGGCACGTGCCTATCTGCGCAGCCGCGGCTATGACGGGGAGCTCGTCCGCCGCTACAAGATCGGCTGGGCGCCCGACGATTGGGATCAGCTCGCCCGCCATGTCCAGCTGAGCGCCGACGATCTCCGCGATTCGGGGCTCGGGTTCGTCAACAAAGCCGGTCGCCAGCAGGACGCCTTCCGGGGCCGCGTGATGTTCCCGATCTATGACGAACGAGGTGAGCCGGTCGGGTTCGGCGGGCGCATCCTTCCCGGTCACGAGGGCCCCAAGTACAAGAACACCACCACCGAGGCCGAGGTGTACGACAAGAGCAAGGTGCTCTACGGCCTGCACACGCATCGAGACGGCATCGTCAAGGCGGGCGAGGCGATCATCTGCGAGGGGTATACCGATGTGATCGGCTACGCCACAGCCGGGATCCTGCGAGCGGTTGCCACGTGCGGCACTGCGCTCACCGAGGAGCACGTTCGGCTGCTCAAGCGCTTCTCGGCCGACCGTCTCGTGTTGTCGTTCGATGCCGACGCAGCCGGTCTCGCCGCAGCCGAGCGGGTGTACGCCTGGGAGAAGGAGTACGAACTCGATATTCGGGTCGCGGTGTTGCCACCCGGCGTTGATCCTGACGACCTCGCTCGTCAGGATCCTGAAGGCCTTCATCGAGCGGTCGACGAGGCCGTGCCGTTCCTCAAATTCCGCCTCGACCGTGTGCTCGATGCCGGCGACATGTCCACCGCCGAAGGCAAGGCGCGAGCTGCTGAGGCTGCGCTCGATGTCGTCCGCGAGCATCCCGACACGCTGGTGCGCGATCAGTACGTCATCGAGATCGCCGACCGAACCCGCCTCGAGTTGGCCCGCTTGCGGGAGTTGCTCGCTGCCGAACGTCGACCTCGTCCAGCAGCGCAGCAGAACACCCGCTATCAGGAATCTCGTTACACCGAGCCCGAGCCCAACTGGGACGAGTACGACCCGGGCGTCGATCCCGATGATCCCCCCAGGTTCGACGCGAACCGCCTCACCCCGGAGGACGAGGCGATCCGGTTGATGATCCATCGGCCCGACGAGGTCGCTGGGCGCTTGTCCGCCGCCCTTTTCGGGGATCCGGTGCGCAGGGAGGCCTTTGTTTCGCTCGAGTCCGAGGGTGTGATGGCCGCCGCTGATCGTGTTGGTGGGCGGGCCGCCACGCTCTTGCGGCGCCTTGCTGTCGAGGCGTCGGATGCTGAGACCGATGATGTCGTCGCTGGTGTCGTCCGGCTGGCCACCGATCGCGTCGTTCGCGATCTGCAACTGGACGCCCGACATGCTTCCAGCGTGGAAGATCGTCAGGGGTTTGCGCAGGCGATTGCCTGGCTCAAGACACAGTCTGAACAGTTGTCGGAGCGTTCCACGAGAGAAGCGGCTGTCGACCAGTTGCTACCGTGGCTCAACCAGCACGCAGAGGGGAGGGGAGCGTGACCGACATTGCGTCGACCGTGCCGCTCCCCGAGCCTGCAGCGGCCGAGTTTCGGGCCCTGCTCAGCGGCGCTGGGGCGAGCGGTCATCTTTCGCTTGATGCGTTGGTGAATACCTTGCCCGACGTCGAGTTCAACCCTGAACTCATCGGGTCGCTTCAGGCGGCGTGCGCGGCGGCCGGTGTCGTGCTTGATGAGGCGAACGAATCGCCGGTCCCTGCCGAGATTCAGGTGCCGGCGCGTCCTGATGGTGCGGTCGAGCCAGTCGATGGCGAGGAAGCGCCGATCGATGCTGAGCGAGTTGCACGGGCTGCGGCCTTCGCCGCCACGATCGGCGACGACGTCGAGGCACCGAGTCGTCGCTCCCGACCTAGTCGCACCCGCACCAGTGACGGTGGTAGTTCCGATGATCCGGTTCGGATGTACCTCAAGGAGATCGGACGGGTGCCGTTACTCGATGCCCGCCAGGAAGTCCGAGTCGCTGCGCGTATCAAGCGCGGTCTTGAGGCATCCGAGCACCTCGCAGTGCTCGAAGAGAGCGGCGAGATCGACCGACTCGATCTCGCCGACCTTGCCCGCTTCAAGCGTCTCGTTCGTGACGGTGACCGGGCAAGCGATGAACTCATCCGAGCCAACCTGCGCCTGGTCGTGTCGATCGCCAAGCGCTATGTCGGACGTGGCATGGTGCTTCTTGACCTGGTGCAGGAGGGCAACCTCGGCTTGATGCGAGCGGTTGAGAAGTTCGACCACACCAAGGGCTTCAAGTTCTCGACGTACGCCACCTGGTGGATCCGTCAGGCGATCACCCGAGCCATTGCCGACCAGGCCCGCACGATCCGGATCCCGGTGCACATGGTCGAGGCGATGAACCGGGTGAAGCGGGTGCAGCGACAGATGCACCAGGAACTCAAACGTGAACCTACCGTCGAGGAGTTGGCCGCAGAGGTCGATGAGCCGGTCGAGAAGATCCGGGAGATCCTGCGAATCGGTCTCGACCCGCTGTCGCTCGACTCGCCCGTCGGCGACGAGGACGAATCCAATCTCGCCGACTTCATCAAGGACGAAAACGCCGCAGCCCCGGTCGACGTTGCCGCTCGCCACCTGCTGGCCTCGGCCGTTGGTGACGTTCTGGTCGAGTTGAGCGACCGGGAGCAGGAGGTCGTACGACTTCGTTTCGGTCTCGAGGACGGCCATCCCCGCACGCTCGAAGAGGTCGGCCGGCAGTTCGGCGTCACGCGCGAACGGATCCGCCAGATCGAGGCCAAGACACTTGCCAAGCTTCGACACCCACACCGCTCAGATCGGCTCCGGGACTATCTCGAAGGGCCTTGAGAATCCGCTCACCTTGGACCGCCATCCGTGTCGGTCCTGATACCCTTCGCAGCCGACCTTCCGGGGTAGCTCAGCTGGCAGAGCGTCGGACTGTTAATCCGCAGGTCGTGGGTTCGAGCCCCACCCCCGGAGCCAAAAGAACGACCCGCACATTTGTGCGGGTCGTTTCGTTTCAGCGGTGAGATCCCGGCGGGCACGGCCTGGTGTCGGGGTGCGGATCGAGGGGTCCGGATCGACCGGTAGAGTCCGGGCGGGCCCGTAGCTCAATGGTCAGAGCAGGCGACTCATAATCGCTCGGTCGTGGGTTCGATTCCCACCGGGCCCACCAGCGACTTAGGCGTCCTTGTCGACGTCGATGCGGGCGTAGGCCGAGTGGTTGTGGATCGACTCGAAGTTTTCCGACTCGACGGAGTACGCCCGGACCCGGGGATCGGCGGTGAGTCGAGCGGCGACATCGCGGACGAGATCTTCGACGAACTTCGGATTCTCGTAAGCACGCTCGGTCACGTACTTCTCGTCTTCACGCTTCAAGACACCCCAGAGTTCGCAGGAGGCTTCCTGTTCGGCGATCTCGATGAGATCCTCGAGCCACATCCCGCCGTCGACCTTCACGTTCATCGTGATGTGCGAGCGCTGGTTGTGGGCGCCGTACTCCGAGATGGCCTTCGAGCACGGGCAGAGGCTGGTGGCGCCGACGAGCACCTTGACCCAGGTGTCGATGCGGCCGTCGATCTTTTCGCCCACGAAGGTGACTTCGTAGTCGAGCGTGCTCGGCATGCCGCTCACGGGTGCGAGTTTGTTGACGAAGTACGGGAAGCTCAGCTCGAAGTGGCCGTCTTCCGCATCGAGTCGGTCGACCATGGCGGCGACCATGGCGCCGAAGTTCGTGGCGTCGATCGGGCGTTCGTGTTCGTTCAGCAACTGCACGAAGCGGGACATGTGCGTGCCTTTCACGTCCTCAGGGAGGTTCACATACATGCTCGCCGTGGCGATCGTGTGCTGCAGCCCGCCCGAACGCTCGCTGACACGAACCGGATGACGGATGTCCTTGATCCCGACGCGGTTGATCGGGATGCGACGGGTGTCGGCCCGGCCCTGCACGTCCTCGATCGTCATGCTGGCGGTGTCGGGCAGGGAGGTGATGGTCATGTTGGTTGTACTCCGTCGTGGAATCGCCGTGGCGGTGGATGTCGTTGCGCCGAGGCGCACATCCGACGCAGAGGGTTACGGAATCGACGAAGAAGGCGGATGCAGCGCCTTGCCTGGAGCCTTCGCTGATCGAGGGACGCGCCGACGCAATTTTGTGCGCTGGGTCGAATCCATCGCGGAGGTTGCGGTCGTAATGACAACAGAGCGCCCCGAAGTGGGGAGCCCTGCGACCCTGTTTGGGAGTGCCCGTGAACGAAGGTGACATCGTCGACGACTTCGAGTTGCTCGACCAGCACGGCCAGTCGGTCACGCTGAGCGATCTCGTCGAAGCCGGCCCGGTCGTCGTGTTCTTCTACCCGAAGGCCATGACCCCTGGTTGAACCATGGAAAGCTGCCATTTCCGCGATCTGGCCTCCGAGTTCGCCGAACTC
>Ga0255760_10003308_pt1 | contig 14461 bp, 9 predicted proteins | sample 071ome_25_FD_179960 | JGI IMG/M metagenome (GOLD analysis project Ga0255760, IMG submission 179960) | Coastal salt marsh microbial communities from the Groves Creek Marsh, Skidaway Island, Georgia - 071410BT metaG (version 2) | ecosystem: Environmental > Aquatic > Marine > Intertidal zone > Salt... | reverse complement strand
AGCTAGCGTAAAAACTATAGCCCGGCGGATGAAGCAGGCTTAAACGGCCGGTTTTTTTACGCACGAAAATCGAGTCTCCGGGAAGTGCCGTGATCGATACCTGACCGTCGCAAGTGACGGGGGGATGAATAGCATTGCGTGAGACTACGTCGATGCGTATCTCGGAATCACCCTGTACGACAATAGGTCGGCTCGTCAACGCGTGAGGGAACATCGGCACTAGGACCACCGCGTCCAGCGTCGGATACATGATTGGACCCCCCGCGGACAACGAGTAGGCGGTGGATCCAGTCGGCGTAGCAAGAATCAAGCCGTCGGCATTGAGTCGGTAAACAAACTCACCGTCTATCGCCAGCTCAAACTCTACCATCTGCGCAGAGGCTCCTGAATTTACCACTACATCGTTCAGCGCATGGGCCTCACCCACCACCTCGTCACCGCGCTTCACCTGGACCTCCAGTAAGAAACGGGAGTCTGTTGAGTAATCGCCTTCTAAAATAGCGGACACCTGTTTGTTGAGTTCATCAGGACTCACATCTGTCAGAAACCCCAGCCTTCCACGATTGATGCCAATGACAGGAGTATCGTGCTTGACTAATGTTCTGGCAGCACTGAGCAAGGACCCATCGCCGCCAATCACGATGGCAAGATCCACTGACTTCCCTATCGCGTCTCTTGATTTTGTTGCCCGCTTTTCAAAATGGGACAAGGTGGCGAGACGATCCTCCAAGGTCACTTCGATCCCGCGCTCGTCAAGCAGGTCGAGGAGATCCGCAACGATTTGAGAGACCCCCGGGTGCTCGCGCCGACCGAGCAGGCCGACATGCTTAAATTCTGTGTTCATGCTCCCAACCCTACATTGTTGCGTTCAAGCACCCGCTCAGCGCGGTAACTGGAGCGAACAAAGGTCCCCGCAACGACCTCCATGAAGCCTCGCTCGAGACCCCACGCTCGATAGCACTCAAATTCCTCGGGTTCGACGTATCTCGCAATCGGATAATGGTGGCGCGTTGGCTGGAGATACTGGCCCATCGTCAGCACGTCAACGTTGTGCCGGCGACAATCGTCCATGCAGGACTTAATCTCATCATCGGTCTCCCCAAGACCGAGCATCAGCGATGTTTTTGTGATGACCTCGGGGCGGTAGTGCTTGCCATGCGCGAGCACATCGAGAGTTTGTTGATAGCCGGCCCGCGGATCGCGTACCGGATGGGTCAAGCGCTCGACGGTTTCAATGTTTTGTGCAAAAACCTCGATGCCTGAATCCAGCAGGGTTTCTACCGCACTCAAATCGCCCAAAAAATCCGGCGTCAACGCCTCGACAGCGGTACCCGGATTAAGTGCTTTTACTGCTTTGACCACATCGGCGTAACGTTGCGCGCCACCGTCCGGCAAGTCATCGCGGTTGACTGAGGTCAAGACGACGTAGCGAAGGTCCATCAGCTGTACCGCTCGAGCGGTATTTTCGGGTTCCTCGGGATCCAGCCACCCTTTGGGGTTTCCGGTATTGACCGAACAAAACCGGCAGGCTCGGGTACACACATCACCCAACAGCATGATCGTAGCGGTACCCGCACTCCAGCACTCGCTCATGTTGGGGCACTTGGCCTCTTCGCAAACAGTGGCCAAGCGATGCTCGTGGACGATTGTCTTTACCGCATCAAATTTCGGGCTGCTCTGGACGCGCATCCGCAGCCAATCGGGCTTTTTCAGCAAATCGGGGCTTTGCTGGGAGCGTTTGATGCCGTCCTTGATGGCGTGAATACCCTTGGTATTCACAAACTTGTCCCCGCTGTGCACCTGGACCGCGGGGATTCGCTCTGGAGCTTGGCTGTCAGTGGGCTCAGTCATGGGGCGGATTATACCCCATCTGCCAAATCAGAAGCCCGGAACTAGCCACCCATAACAAACAGCAAACTAGATCCGACTGACGGACACCGGAACGCCGTTAAGCGCTGCGTTGCCACAGAGAGGGTCAATAAACCCTGAGTCCGTGACATCGTTACAACTTACTCCGGCGTTATCATTGGCCAATGCCATCTGGGTCCCCTGTCGAGCGTGGCCAAACCCATGTGGCAACGAGACCACGCCCCTTCGAATACTGGCGGTAATTTCCACTTGGGTGACGACCGAACCGGCGCGACTGGAAACTGTCACTCGATCACCCTCTTGCCATCCCTCTTTCTCGGCATCCGCAGGATTGACCATCAGCGTGCAACGATCCCGGCCTTTTACCAGCCGGTGGAAGTTGTGCATCCAAGAGTTACAGTCCCTGACGTGTCGTCGACCGATCAAGCGGTATCCCTCCACCTCCGCCGCCACCTCATCAGCGACACGAAGCAGGTCTTCAAGAACCTGAGGCACGGCGACATTAATGCGCTTGTTAGGCGTCTGCAAACGCTCGGGAAGTTGAGGTTTAAGCGGTCCAAAATCGACGCCAGAGGGATTCGCTTTCAGCGTTTCCATGGACACCTTGAACTCCGAGTCGTCGCCATAGGGACCGGCGCGCAACGCAAAATCCATCATGACATCAGGAGGCACAACTGCCGCCGCCTCAAGATCCAGCGCCGCTGCCACACGCTCGCCGAGGGCGCTTAAAATTTCCCAGTCATGCATGGAATCCGAAGGCTTCTCAAACACTGCCGGATTGTAGCGCGCGGTGTTACGCACGGCGTTGACATGAAAAGCCAGATCGTAATGGTCGTGTTCAAGCGGCGATGTCGGCGGCAGGATGACGTCTGCATGCCGGGTGGTTTCGTTGATCCATGGATCCAAGGACACCATGAAATCGAGCGTCTCAAGGGCGTCGTCGAGCTGCGAACCCGAAGGAGTTGAGAGCACCGGATTACCTGCGCCCGTAAACAATGCCCTCACCTGTCCTTCACCAGGCGCCAGGATTTCCTCCGCCAAGGCGGCCACCGGTAGCTCTCGATCGAACTCCGGAAGATCTCTGACCCGGCTGCGATGACGCCCAAAGCCGCCGGGGCCCGTACCCAATACCTGATCAACCGCTGGCAGGGTAAATAAGCTCCCTCCTTCACGATCGAGATTTCCAGTCATGATGTTGATTACTTGGATAGCCCATTGGCACAAGGCGCCAAAGCGCTGAGTCGAAACACCCATCCTGCCGTAGCAAATACCCCTTTCGGCAGCAGCCATGTCGACCGCCATTTGCTCGATGACGGAGGCGTCCAACCCCGTCACGGCGGAAGCCCATTGAGCCGTAAAGGGCGTGACGGCCGAAATCACCTCGTCGAGCCCCTCAACACAGGCCACAAGATGACCGAGAGTGATGCGCTTGTCTCTGGCAATCAGGTGGATGATTGCCAGCAGAAGCGCCACATCTGTACCCGGAATGATGGCGTGGTAGTCAGTGGCTAATTCAGCCGTTTCGGTGCGCCGCGGATCCACCACCACCAACTTACCCCCCCGCCCTGTCAGCGCTTTGATACGGTTTTTTACGTCAGGCACCGTCCAGATACTGCCATTGGATGCGACCGGGTTTGCGCCCAGCATCAAAAAGTAATCGCAGCGGTCGATATCGGGTATTGGAAACAGCAGCTTGTGGCCAAAGAGCCACAGTGAGACCAAATGATGGGGTAGCTGATCGACCGAAGTCGCCGAGTAACGATTGCGGGTGCGGATATGCCTAAACAGACTGTTCTGGTGGGTCAGCATGCCGTAGTTGTGGACCGAGGGATTACCAAAATAAGCGCCTACGGCATCAACGCCATGTTCGCGAATCGTGCGGACTAGTCCTTGGGCCGCCAAATCCAGCGCTTCTTCCCACTCGATTTCGACGTGGCGATAAACACCCGGCTGCTCCCTGACCCGCCTGACCGGCTTTCGCAATCTGTCGGGATCGGTATGAATATCCTGAAGCGCCACCGCCTTGGGACAAATGTGGCCGCGGCTCAAGGGATCGTCGGGGTCGCCCTTTATCGACAGAATCTGCTCTCCTCGGGTCTCGATGACCAGACCGCAAATAGCCTCGCACAAATGGCAGGCGCGATAATGTCGCTGCACCTCGTGACCCGGTGTCTGTTGTGTCATAGTGGTTCTCTCTTTTTGCGTGGTGAAACGAAGCGCCGTGCCAGTTACGAGCCTACCTGCCAATACCCATCGACACCAGTGTTTGTGGTGGGACTCATTGAGGACTTCTCCCGAACCTTTACCCGCGTTGGCGGGCGATATGGCCTGTGATGTCGGCATCGTCGGCGGTGGCTTCAGCGGACTTTGGAGCGCAATCTGGCTCAAGACCTTGATACCCGATCTGTCCGTGGTAGTGCTCGAGCAACACCGATGTGGATTTGGCGCCTCGGGCCGAAATGGGGGCTGGCTCATGGGGAGCGCGGAAGGCATGGCCTCTTGGACCGACGCCGCAGGGGTTTTACCCGTCGACCTGCGAGAAACGATCACAGGCCTTGTCTCTGAGGTCAAAAACCAGCTGGATCGTTTCGATATTGACTGTGATTTTGCCCACGGGGGTGGCGTACTGGCGGCGGCACGCTATCCCCAGCAAGAAAAACGAGCAACCGCTTTTCTCCAGCATCTTCGCGGCCTAGGATTTTCAGAAAACGACTATCGATGGCTCGATGCCACCGAGGCGCGCAGACTGGTGAATGTCAGTGGTTGCTCGGGCGCTGTGTTTACACCTCACATTGCCAGTGTTCAGCCGCTGAAGTTAGTCCTCGGCCTCAAGCGCGCAGCAATATCACTGGGAGTGACAATCCTCGAAAACAGCGGCGTGCGTGAATTACGCACTGGCGAGCTGCGCACCGATACCGGATTACTTCGCGCGGAAACCATTGTGCTGGCTACAGAGGGTTACTCGAGTCGACTCATCCAAAATCCCGTAGCCACGCTGCCGGTCCAAAGCGGCATCGTGGCGACCGAACCGCTTACCTCCTCCCAGTGGGCGGCGCTGGGCTTCGAAGGCCGACCGGTGTTTGCCGACTTCAGCCGCTTCTCCACTTATCTTCAACGCACCGCCGATCATCGCCTGGTTGTCGGGGCGCGAGGAAGTTACCCTTGGGGCGGCAAACCGACATCAGATTTTGGCTTACAGCCCGGTGAGCAGCAGGCTCGAATCGAGCTGGCCACACAGCTTTTCCCATCGCTGAAAGAGGTGACTTTTACCCATCACTGGGGCGGCTCGGTGGGGGTGACTCGCGCCATGCGGCCCGAGGTAATCGTCGACACCGACCGCCGGGCGATCTGCCTTGGGGGCTATATTGGCGAGGGCGTCGGGGCCAGTTTTCTGATGGCCAGAACCGCCGCCGAACATGTCGCGGGCCTCCAAACTCCCCGAACCAATGCCCCTTGGCTAAAGATCTGCCCACTCGTAAATCGACCATCGTGGCCACCAGAACCCCTTCCCTGGCTGGGTATTAACGCCCTGCGAGGGCTTCTGGATCTGGAAGATCGGTGGTGCAGACTCCGTCATCGGGCCCGCTTTTGAGCGGTAAGCATGCGCCGTACCCATCGTTGCCATGCCTGCCAGTGAGTTGCCAAAAAGCGTGGCATCACAGGCTAGCCCTTAACAACGTCGCACCACCCATGAGGTAAACGCGACTTGATGCCTGAGGATGGAACCCCTTGATGTAACTGCCGTTAGGCCGTTACAAGGTATCCGCGGCTGGCCGAAAATGACCGGCCATTATAATGTAAAATCGCTTACCATAAGGCTGTGTCAGAGCACTCAACACTACCACTTGTCGACAATTGCGAGATGACAGACGAGCCATGAGTAAACGATCAATCACAAGATCCATGAAGAATTGGTTTATTCGCCATCGGATCAAACCGGTTACAGCGTTGCGTGCCATTCGCCAGCTGTTAAAGGACCCTGACGATACCGGGCAAGTCTTCAAAATCATCGAGGCGTTGAAAGGCGATAGCATCTTTGCCGCCGTCGACAAGCTCCGCGAGCATCCCGATGGCATGCGACTCCTCGCGGAAAAACCTGACATCAAGTCGTTACTCAATGATCGTGACGCGCTGGTAGTGATGCCCGAGGGCAGTATCGGACGGGCCTACTACGATTTTGTTCATGTCGAGGGGCTCTCCGCGGATGGGCTGGTCGCATCGAGTGAGGAGGCACCGCGCTACGATACGCTGCTCGGGCCAGACGAGCGCTGGTTTGCAGACCGGTTGCGCGACATTCATGACCTTCAACACGTGATGACAGGCTATGGGCGTGATCCCATTGGCGAACTTAGTTTGCTCTCGTTTATGGTCACCCAGGTTTATAACAGAGGCATACGGTTCATCATTTTTATGGGCAGTCGAAAGTTCCAGAAGGAGCATCCCGATCTGGACATCAAAGCACTAGTTGCTGAGGGCAGGCTGATTGGTGAACAGGCCGCCTGGATGCCCTCAATTCGCTGGGAAGATCGTCTGCATGAGCCTCTGAGCGCAGTACGCGCTGAGCTCGGTTTTAAAGCGCCCGCTGGCTACCAGTCGATCCAAAACGCCGCGCCCTACCAGATGGCGGTGGCGTAACCCCCTGCATTTTCGAGTCAGGTATAACTGACGATTCGGCTTTCCCCTATCTGGCGCTAGCCAGGGTCTGGCTCCTTTTAAATCGCCCATAAAAAAGCTAGGGTAATCGGGGTTGGGTCACTCAGAGATCGCTATGGCAAAACATAACCCTTACCGCCCCTATTCTCCCAACGCAGAATTCAAAGCGCTGCTGGGAAGTTATAAGGGCAATACCGTAAACGGTCTTGGCGAGACGGCGCCGAGGGCGCCATCAATGGTGTGGTGGACACCGGACATGGCTGACGCGGATTTTGGCGAAGCGCAGATGTGGTTTTACCAACAGGAAAAACCCGACGCTGAAATGACGCAGCTTCGACATCAGCGCCACCAAGCAGTGGCAGACCCCCTTCCTGCTGTAGCCCTAGAACGGCGCCAGCTAAACCCTGAAGAACTCGCCAAGGGCCTGCAGCAATTTGTCGATAGCGGGGATTGCGAAATGACCGGCGCCACGCCGTTACAGCCGGAATGGGTATTTGACCATGAGGCAACCGATCTTCCCAATATCGTCATCTTAGGTGTACAGCACGACTACGATGAGCTGAAGCACGTTCCAGAATTGCAGGGCGGCAAGGACGTCACCCGCCAATACTTGCGCGCTGCGATTGCATCCAAGAAGGTCGCCTCCTGGCTGCGGGAATGCGGCTACCAGGCGGACGCGGTGACCGGCCCCATGACAGGAAAAATTTTAATGATCCCGCCAGCGATTGCCTGTGGGTTCGGCGAGCTGGGGAAACACGGATCGATTATTAACCCGGAATTTGGATCGGCCTTTCGGCTATCGGCCGTGCTGACGGACGCCCCTTTTCAAGCGACGCCGCCACGCGAATTCGGTATCGATGATTTCTGCAGTCGCTGCCGCGTGTGTGAAAATGCCTGTCCTCCTGAAGCGATCGCCCCGGTAAAGCAGATGGTCCGAGGAGTTGAGAAATGGTATGTCGACTTCGATAAATGCATCCCCTTCTTCGCCGAAACCTCGGGATGCGCAATTTGCATTGCCGTTTGTCCGTGGTCGCTGCCAGGCGTCGGTGAGAACCTCTCCGACAAGCTGGCACGCCGAGCGGCCAGGCTGAGACGCAATGACCCGATGAAAGTTACCGCACAACAAGAGTAGAGGCAGACAAGTGGCTCAGTAGGCGTTTACCTATAAGTCTCTTACACCCTCAGGCGCACTTAGTCGCGCGCTTGCTTGGTAACCGGAAGCAATGCCTCGTATGCGGTTATTCGTGGAATTTTGAGGGGCAGTGCGATGAGTTTCCAGAGCCAAAATCTAAGCCGCGCTCGCGGGCTCCCAAACCCACCTCTGATGTACCTACCCAGAACCACTTGTGATTGAACAGTTGGTTAACTCTTCTTTTTTTCAAAATTGGCTTCTGACGAGTGCCAGCAGTACCACTGGTATCAGCAGAAGACTTTTACCCCTTCCCGTCCCTATGAAAGGGGGCACCCCCTGAAAAACCAAAGTGACCACATTTTTACCTGAATTAATAAGAATGGCCCTGACAAGGTTTGTAGGCACGGCTTAACTCAAGGGCTTTACATGAAGTCTAGTGCTCCTCCTGGGCACCATTCTTACCTCTCTCCTAAGATCGCTCGGCAAGGTTGCAAAGTCTGCCCTACGGCCTGTCAGAGAATGCGGGCAGTTGCTCTATGAACGGCTCGCGCCAATCAGGGTCGGCTTCGGCGAAACGCTCATTCCGATTGCTATACATCAAAATAGCTTTTCCTGTGCCGCCCCGCCAGATATCAAATTTAGGTGAAGCATGCATGTCAAAGAAGGCATCTAGGTCCTTATCAAGGCGACTCATCACATCTCGATGCTCGGGGTGGTTGATCAAGTTCAAGGTCTCATTAGGGTCTTGAGCCAAGTGGTAAAGCTCTGATGGCTCGCCGAACAGGCGCTTGACGTATTTCCAGTCCCCATCAATGACCGCTCGCACCGTGATGTACTCAAAATAGGCTTTGTCGCTCCACGGCGGTGATTGCTGCGTAAGCAAAGGCGTGAAATCTCGCCCCGCACTGTTATCAATCGTTTTATTCAAGCCGGTCAAGGCGAGCAGTGTAGGGAACACATCAACTTGGCTCACTACGCGCTTGGTCGCGGTTCCGGCTCGAACCTTTCCGGGGTAACGCAGGATCAGGGGCACCTGCATGTGCTCCTTGTACACGGGATGAGGTCGTGCCCATGAGCTATTTCCCCAGAGACCATGTTGCCCGTAAGCGCTACTCTGATCAGAGGTAAATACAACAATGGTGTTATCCGCCAAACCCCGCTCTTGCAACGCTGCTAGAACCCGCCCAACTCCGTCGTCGATCATGGTCATTTCCGAAGCCAGATTAATCATGGCCGTTTTATTGTTCAGAGCATCGATTGTCTGCCAGCCATAAGACAGCTCTGGTCTTGCCCCTTCGGCACCCGTAGACACGGCATCATCCACGCCCCACTCCCGGTTTTCCTTTTGCTCTCGCTGCACGTCTTCTACGCTGGACTCCTCGATTGCCGCGTTACGCAGAAAGGGGTGAACCGGCTCCTGTGGGAACGTCGGCACATTTTCAGCGTAGTAAGCCGCGTGACGATTACGGGGCTCACGATTCACCAGAGGTGGAAGGTTATAGGGTCCGTTGTAGGCGAGATAAAGGAAAAACGGCCGCTCAGCGGATTGCCGCGCGATGTAATCCACCGCCTGTCTGGACCAAAAATCAGTTAGGTGTTCATCCTGAAGTCTGTAGCGACTGCCGTTGTCGATGATCTCCACTCCGTGGAACGAGGTTGTGTGCCCGGTGGGAAAGGTCACCCAATGTTGAAAGCCAATCTGCGCCTTGGACGGCGCGCCAAGGTGATACTTACCGATGAGGCCGGTAGCATAACCCGCCTCAGCCAGTGTTTGTGGCAAACTGCGAAACTCAGCCACCGCAGACCAATCGGGAATATCAAAGACAGATGGCAAGCCATTATGTACCCCGTGCTGTGAGGGCATCAGACCAGTCATGAGCGATGCTCTTGTTGGTGAGCATACCCCACTGGTCGCATAAAACCGATCGAACTTCATGCCATCGCGGGCGAGCGTGTCGATGTTGGGTGTCAGGACGTCTGTATTGCCATAAGCCCCCAACAGTTGCTCGCTCTGATTATCGGTCACGATGAGCAGGATATTGGGCCTATCTGCCGCCCACGAAAGGCCGGGTAGCAATAGGAAAAACAGCAACATGCTGGTTAAGGGTCCGCTCATTCTCTGTTCTCCCTGAGTGCGCCCAACGGTTAATCTCGCACCGTGCACTAGCGGGTTTTATATCGGGCCTTACACACTGAATCCAGCCGTACTGAAGGGTAACACACGGATGCGCTCGCCACAGGCAGCGAAGACCGCGTTACCCGGTGCCGAGGGCGGCAGCGCGGGCTCCCCTGCGCCAGTTGGTGAATATCCCGACGCCAGCATCTGCAAATGCACTCTGGGTGCGCGAGCAATAGTCAATATTGCCAACTCAATGGCCAATGCGGTCATGGGATTCGGACGTGGAGAGCCCAAATGAAAAAGGCCACACCAGCGAGTGCTGTGCGGCCATTGCACAAAACAGTGATCAAACTAAAGCGGTATAACGCTAGTCGGCGGTTGCCAATGCGCGTTTAATCGCCTGCTGGAGGTCACGTATCAGGTCGTCCGGATGCTCCAGACCCACTGACAATCGGATTAACCCTTCGGTGACACCTGCACTCTGTCTTGCCTCCAAAGGCACGCCAGAGTGCGTGGTTGAGGCGGGGTGACAGACCAACGACTCAGATCCACCCAACGATACCGCGAGTTTAAAAATCTGGAGATTATTCAAAATACGGAATGCTAAGTCTCGGTTGTCATCGATGACAAAGGCAAAGGTTGACCCAGGCCCCGAGCACTGGCTTTTGTAGACTGCTTGAGCACGCTCATCGCTATCATGCTCAGGATGCAAGATCTTGCACGGCAAGAGTTCGTTGGACGCCAACCAATTGGCTATCTTTGATCCACTTTCTGCTGCCCGCTCCATGCGGAGGGCAAGGGTCTCCATTGAGCGCGCCAACATCCAGGACGAGTGAGGGTCTAGCTGGAAGCCGTAAGCAGACCGGGACTGGCGAACGGGCCGCAATGCTTCTTTTGAACCTGTGATGCCCCCTGCTACCAGATCAGAATGCCCGCCTACGTATTTGGTCAGCGAGTAGACGCAAATATCCACACCAAAATCTAACGGCTTTTGAAACACCGGACCCAGCATCGTATTGTCACAAACGACCAACGGCTTTTGGCCGGAGGCTTCTGACCACTCGTCGACCACTCCTCGAACCATTGTCAGATCGATCATGGCATTGGTCGGATTTGCTGGAGTTTCAAGGTAGACCATCTTAACGGGGCCGTTCTCCGCTGCTGTTTGTAGTGAACTAAGCAGACAGTCAGCGCTCATGCCATCGGTGAATGGGGTGGGCTTAATATCCCAGCTGCTAAATACCTTACCGAACAGTGTTTCAGTGCCTCCGTATAACGGTGTGTAGCACACGATCGAATCGCCGGGTCGCAGGTAAGTCAGAGCAACTGCGCTGATCGCAGCCATGCCTGAAGACGTCAGCAAGGCGGCTTCCGCATTATCGTAGAGAGCAAGACGGTCCTCTACGATTTCTGTGTTTGGGTGATTGAAACGCGAATACACCAAGCCGCCGGCACCCATACCTTCTGGGGCGGGCTTTCGACCCGCAACAACATCAAAAAATTCGGCACCCTGCTCTGCTGTCTTGAAAACAAATGTGGACGTCAAAAATACAGGGGGCTTCACCGCGCCTTCTGAGAGAGCGGGGTCGTAACCGTAAGCGGTCATTTGCGTAGAGGGATGAATCGGATGACCATCGATGTGGGTTCGACGAAAATCTTTGCTAGACATAAATACACTCTCTTTATTTCATTTTTTTAGTCAAAATCGTGATCGCATCAGATCAAGATGGGTTCGAATATCAGTGATCGAGATCTACTCTCTTTATGTAGTCCATGGAGCAGCAGATTCCGGAAGATTGAACTGTTTGATGGCTTGCCCGTGGATTTTCGCGGGCACCAACTCTTGTTGCACCATGGCTTCAATTGCGGCCAACGCAATGTGATAGCGGCTGACTTCGAAGAAGTCTCGTAAATGGGCGCGCTGATCGCTGCGTCCGAAGCCGTCGGTACCGAGAGAAACAAACCGCCCAGACACATAGGGCGCGATCATATTTGGGACGGCACGGACGTAATCCGTGGCTACGATGACCGGAAGGTCACCCTCCAGCAATGTCTCGACATGGCTCTTGGGCACAGCTTGGTTAGGATGACGGCGTTTTTGTCGTGCCGTTTCCTCCGCGTCCCGCGCAAGTTCGGAGAAGCTAGTGGCACCGAAAATGTCCGAGGCAATTCCAAATTCAGTGTGCAAAATATCAGCGGCAGCGATAACTTCTTGCAAGATCGTGCCGGATCCTAACAAGCGAACCCGAGTGTTTTCCTTGTCTTCACCCCGGCTTGCAAGTCGATACAGCCCCTTGAGAATATCTTCCTCTACACCTTCAGGCATGGACGGCATTGCGTGATTTTCGTTCATTACCGTGAGGTAGTAGAACTCGTCGATTTGGTATTCCATCATCCTGCGACTACCGTGATCGACAATGACGGCCAATTCATAAACATAAGCCGGGTCGTAGCTGCGACAGTTGGGAATGGTTGCGGCTATCAGTTGGCTGGTGCCATCCTGATGCTGGAGGCCTTCGCCCGATAGCGTGGTCCTGCCGGCGGTGGCACCAATCAGGAATCCTCGGGCACGTTGATCGGCGGCCGCCCAGATCAGATCACCAACCCGCTGAAAACCAAACATTGAATAGTAGATATACACCGGCAGCATCGGCCTGCCGTGAATGGAATAGGCGCTGGCTGCCGCGGTCCAGGATGCCATGGCTCCTGCCTCGTTAATACCTTCCTCAAGCAACTGACCGTTTTTCGCTTCTTTGTAATACATCATCGACTCGGCGTCTTCTGGTGTATAACGCTGTCCGTCAGGCGCATAGATGCCTATTTGTCGAAAGAGGTTATCCATGCCAAAAGTCCGTGCCTCGTCGGCGACGATGGGTACTATGCGCGGCCCGAATGTCTTGTCTTTCAGCATACCGCTCAGCATGCGGACGAAGGCCATGGTTGTGGACATGACTTTGCCATCGGCCTCGAGCGCAAATTTTGCGTATGTTTTAAGATCTGGGACTGGCACTACGGTGGAATCCGGAGCCCTACGGTGACGTGTGGGCATGTATCCGCCCAGCGCTTCACGACGCTCTCGTAGGTACTGCAATTCCTCGCTCTCGGCATCGGGGGTAAAGATGTTCATCTCTTCAACATCCTTGTCCGAGATGGGCAATTGAAAGCGTTCGCGAAACTCGAAAAGCGCTTCGGTATCCAGCTTCTTCGCCTGGTGTGCAATCATTCGGCTTTCGCCGGCGCGCCCCATGCCAAAGCCCTTCTTGGTCTTTGCAAGAATCACGGTCGGGCGTCCCTTGTGCGCTTTAGCAGCAGCAAAAGCGGCATACAACTTGCGAAAATCATGCCCTCCACGCTTCAGATTATTAATCTCAGCTTCAGTCATGTGCTCGACCAACACTCTGGAGCGGGGATCGCTGTTAAAGAACTTCTCTCTGTTGTAATCGCCATCTCTAGCACCCAAATTCTGGTACTGACCGTCAGTCGTTTCCGCGAAACGGGCAAGGAGCACATTCTCGGTGTCACGTGAAAACAACTCATCCCATTCAGAGCCCCAGAGAACCTTGATGACATTCCATCCCGCACCGATGAAGAGGGACTCAAGCTCCTGAATGACCTGACCATTCCCTCGAACAGGTCCGTCAAGTCTTTGCAAATTACAATTAACAATGAACGTCAGGTTATCTAGCCCTTCACGGGCAGCGAGCGAGAGCCCGCCAATGGACTCGGGCTCATCCATTTCTCCATCACCGAAAACGCCCCAAACGTGACGGCCCCCGGTATCTGCCATATCACGCGATTCCAGATATCGCATAAAGCGAGCTTGGTATACGGCATTGATGGGTCCGAGTCCCATCGACCCGGTGGGGAATTGCCAGAAATCTGGCATCAACCACGGATGCGGATAGGAGCTCAGACCATTGCCCGCAACTTCCTGTCGGTAGTTGTCGAGCTGCTTCCTACTCAAGCGGCCTTCAAGATAAGCGCGGGAATAGATTCCAGGGGCTGAGTGCGGCTGGTAGAACACCAAATCGCCACCGAAATCCTCGGTACGCGCGCGAAAAAAATGATTGAAACCGGTCTCGAAAATCTCAGCCGCCGAAGCATAACTCGCGATATGACCGCCAAGCCCCCCATAGGCCTCGTTGGCACGGATTACCATCGCGAGGGCGTTCCATCGCAAAATAGCGGTCAGCTTGGTTTCAATTTCCAGGTTACCCGGATAGCCGCCCTGCTGTTTTAGACCGATCGTATTTCTGTAGGCAGAAAACGATTTCGCTCCGTGATATATCCCTTCATTCTTGGCGCATGTTTCCAGTGTCTTTAGAAGGAACCTCGCCCTGTGTTCACCTACGACAGCGTGGACCCCTTTAAACGCGTCAACCCATTCACGGGTCTCCTCCGGGTCAACATCCCTCAAATCACCATCAAGAGATTCGCTCATATTGGGTCCTATACACTCCGACTTTGGTATCCATTTGCGGTAATTCGGGCTCCGCTAACGGTTTTATTGCAGCCTTAATTCGCGGCTCCAATGAGAATGATTCTTGGGAAAAACAGTCCTGATCTAGCTATTATCCGGCTTCCGAGTAGTCGAAACTCGCTTGTATTCACTATTTTTTTACTGATAATAGTCGATTATGACTAATATTGATGGTTTAGATAAAAAAATCCTTCGTGCTCTGGGAGCA
>Ga0255760_10003287_pt1 | contig 14516 bp, 5 predicted proteins | sample 071ome_25_FD_179960 | JGI IMG/M metagenome (GOLD analysis project Ga0255760, IMG submission 179960) | Coastal salt marsh microbial communities from the Groves Creek Marsh, Skidaway Island, Georgia - 071410BT metaG (version 2) | ecosystem: Environmental > Aquatic > Marine > Intertidal zone > Salt... | reverse complement strand
TTGTTTAGTTCTAAAATATCTGCATTCTTTAATTTTGATACGGGTACTGCATTAGATGATGAATCTATACAGGCTCCAATTACTTCTAACCAAGTAAACACAATTAAGCATTTAGTATCTGCCGGACATTTGCAAGTGTTCACAGATCAAGCAGAATTTTATTGTCCAGAAACTTTAGACAGTCCTCTTACTCCCGCAACATTTAATGTACGCAGACAATCATCATACGGCTGTGCTGATGTAATGCCATTAGCGTTTGACCGCGCAACATTGTTTGTGCAAAACACAGGTAAGGTTGTTCGTGAATTTAAATGGGAAGAAATTGAAGGCGGCTATACGCCTAACGCAATATCACTTATCGCTAGTAATCTCTTGGATTCTGGTGGGATTGTGGATACTGCTGTCATATATGGTTTAGATAATAGACCGGAGCAGTATGCTTTTTTCTTAAACGCTGACGGCACTTTAGCTGTATATCATGCTGCTCGTAATGAGCAAATTAGTGCTTGGTCTAAATGGGAAACAAATGGACAGATACTTAGTATCTGTACTTTAAATGGAAAGTTATATGCAGTAGTAGATCGTCCTGATATGGGCAGTAATAAATCTTTAGAAGTGTTTGATGAAAATGTTACTTTAGATTGCGCACATACAAGAGAATATACAACCGCTAGAAATGATTTTACTTTTAATACAACTATTTTAAATGATCAGACAGTAGGTATAGTTGCTGATTATCATCATTCAAGTGACGATGACTATGTGCAAAATGCTTTTTATCTTGGTGATGATGTAGTAACAACGCAAACAGTTAACTTGCCAAATGATTATTTAGCTAACAGGGTAACTGTTGGTTATAACTTTGATTCTGTTGTTAAAACTATGCCAATTGATTATGGCGCAGCAGATGGTCAAATTTTAAGTATTCCTAAAAAAATAAGCTGCGTAGATGTTTTGTTAAACTCAACATTGGCTGCAAAAGTACAAGGCAAAAATTTAATTTTGCGTGATGCAACAGATGATTTTTCTTTACCTGCAACACCTAAAACAGGTCGTGAGCGTTTTTACTTATTAGGTTGGGATAAACTCGGTCAAATAGAAATAAAGTCCACAACGCCTTTAGACTTTACGTTGCTTGGCTTAATGATGGAGATTGCATACTAATGGCTGCTAATCCACTTACATTTGCAGTTATTGCTAGTACGGCTGTATCTGCATATTCGGCTATACAGCAAGGCAAATACGCTAAAGTTGCGGCAGAAGCTGAGCGTCAACAATATGAAGAAGAAAAACGATTGGCTGCACTTCGAGCAATTGAAGATGCTAATGCGCGTGATCGTGAGTTAATTGCAGCTCAAGCATCTAATAAGGCTTTGTTTGCGGCAAAAACAGGTACAGATCCTAATCAGTCTGCATCGTTTTTAGCATTGCGTGATGCTAATGAAGCAGCGGCAGAACGAGATGTTGGTGCTATTCGATTAATGGGTGCAGCAACAGCACGTAAATATCAGTTATCGTCATGGAATAGCGGCTTAGAAGGCAAATCTGCAATGATGGCAGGATATGCTAAAGCAGGTAGCACACTGCTTGGCGGTTACATAGATTATAAAAAGGCAACAGGATAATGGCTAAGTTAGTACGTCAAAAATCTACAGCTCAACTTGGGCCTGTTGGCGTTGTTCGCATGACAGGTTTGCGCTCACAAGCAGAAGCTTGGGGTGAAACTGGTAGGGCTGCTGATAAATTAACAAATGTATTTACAAGAGAGCTTACGGCTGAAAGTAAACGCAGAGCTAATGAAGAATTTGCTGATTATGTAAATAATCCAGAAACTAATTTACATGGTGCTGTACGCAAAAATGCTAAGGGAGAAGCTATTTATGTAGCTGATGCTGATGGTGTGCCAACTGAGCTTCCACCTAACTTGCAACAAAAAAAGTTAAAAGACGAAGGCATTTTTAGTGGCGCGTACACAGAAGAAATTAATCGATTAGCTAGAGAACACAATAAAAATCTAGCTATTAATAATATGCGTTCATATTTAAGTGGGCAGTATGCATTACAAGAATCTTCAAAAAAATGGGATCCTGCTTTATTTAATGCAAACGGCACAGCATATATTCAAGAAACAATTAAAAGCGTTAGTCCTGCTGTTCAAGCTGAAGTATTTAATGATGCTACATCAAGACTAAGCGTATTTTTTAATACCATACAGCAACAAGCATATTTAAAAACACAAGAAGATGCTATTGCTTCAAAAGAGCGCAGAGTTGACCAAGTAACTGGTGAAGTTAGAGATAGTATTGCTAATACTGCATTAGGCTTAACTTATGATTCTGGACTTCAACGTCAATTAGCTACAGCTTTTCAAGAAGAATTAGATTTATCTCAGTCAAAAGGCGAGGACGCTATTGCTCGTGGTAAACGTATTGATGCGTTTAACATGACTATTGCTAATGGTCAGATACAAAATCAAGTCACTATGATGGCTTCTGATGAAACAGGATTTACTGCTGAAGATAATTTAGAAATGAGCAGGTATCTTGATGGTCTTATTAGCGGACAATCAAAGATTACAGGTGCTTTTGTTAATTCTGAAACAAACGAGATTGAAGTTCGCGAAGGCACAATTGGCGAAATGATTCCTAATCTTGATGATCGCCAAAGATTGTTTGCTAATCTTGGTGGTGTTATTAAGACTAAGCGCGATATCTGGGAAGCAGAAGAAAAGTTTTACGAAAATACGCAACTAGAAATATTACGCGGTTTGCGTTCTCAGCTTTATTTAGCTGCTGAAAGTGGTGATGTTTCTGCTATATCTAATGTGCAGAATCAAATCAATGAATGGCAGCAAGGTTTAAAAGGCAACAAAGCTAACGAGCTGCGTGAAAAAGGCGCTTACTCAATGCTATGGGCTAAAAAACAATTAGCTAGTGAATACTCAGATGTTATTTCTGAAGGCTATGCTAAAGGCTTAGCAACACTAAACAATGAATTAATACAGCAATTGTCATCAGCACAAAGTAATTTATACACTGAACAGTTTCGTATTGGTGACGAAGAATTCCAACAAGCTTTAAAAGATAAAGGTTGGGATGCTGTTTATGCTGATCAAAAGAAAAAGTATCAAGTATTAACAAGTATGCTTGCTGCTAACAAACCATCTAAGTCACAACAAGAATACGAAGGATTGATTAGAAATCCTGATGCTACCGGCAAGCAAACTAAAAAGCTTGGTGATGTAGCTGCTTCTGCTGCAAATCTTGTTGCAGGTGGTGAGTACAAACCATTGCAAGCTGATAGCCAAGGTCTTATTAGTTGGCAAAATGATTGGCAGATTATTGGCCCTGCTGTTACATCAACTGGCATTATTCCAAGTCAACTTCGTGAGCGCATTACAAATGCGTTTCAAAACAGAGATGCAATGGCAATTGTTAATGGTGCGCGTCTTGTTATGGAAATGCGTGACAAGGGTGTGCCACTTGAAAACATTAAGTCTGCGCTAGGCGATGACGCACACATTGCATTAACTCAAGTCATGAAAGATTTAACAATGACCAGTGAAATGGCATTGTCAGAAGAAACGCTTGACCGCGCATTAACTTATTACAATCAAGAAACTCGCCCATTAATGAAATGGGACGCAACATTAAAGCGTGAGTTTGATGCAAAAATGGATACAGCTCACGAAAGTATTTTGCCATTTGGTTTAGGTGATGAGTCACCTTACCCGCCTAAAATGAAAGCTGACCTTACAGCTCGTGCAAAGATTGCTATTGAAAAAGGCGAAGCAACTACAGCCGGTGAAGCTTTTGATATTGCTTACGATGACGTTATTAAAACCCGCAGAATTTGGGGTGAGTCTAAATACGGCGTGTCAGATACTTGGAATAAATATCCTATTGAACAAGCGTATAAGGGCTTTACTGGCAAACAGTTAAACGCTCATATTCGTCAAAGTATGCTTGATTTTGCGGGCAACATGGTTCGCATTGGCACAGGCGAAGAAGTTAATTTACTAACTGACTTTGCATTACCGGCTGCTGAAGATGTTAATGGCGAGTTTGGCTACATGGAAGATTTGCGCCAAGAGCAAATTGCTAGTGGCAAAGGCTACAAACTGGCATTTACTCATGTTCGTGGCACTGGCCCTACTTCTGTATATCGAGCTAATGTTCGTGCTGCTGATGGATCATTGCAACCAATGTACACAACAGATGGTCGTGAAGTTGAAGTAGACATTAGCAAAACCTACGGCATCTTTAATCAAGGCAAAGATGCAATGCGTGTCATTGATGCTCAGATTGAAGATTTGCAAACTAAGTATGAGTACTTAGATAACTACCCATTGCACTTAGGTTCTGTTGCAGCTCCGGGCTATGCGTCAAATGAACGACTAAAGAAAGTACAAGAGTGGCAGGAAGTTCAACAAGACATTGCTGCGTTACAGGATATTCGTACTCGATTAGATCGAGCTACTGACATTGTTGATGATGAAGTCATCATGCAATATGCGGGTAAAAACGTAATTACTGAGATTCAAAAGATTCGCAATGAAATTACGTCAATGCCAGTTAATGAGTACAACAAATTTGATGCGCTAGATCGTGAAGGCAAACTACAATGGATGCGTGATCGTGGATTGTTGATGGAGTAATCATGGCGTACTTAAAGCCTATTGAAGGCCCAGACTTACAGATTGAAGGCTCACCTACTCAGGTAGAGGCTAAGACTCGTGAGTACACGCCACTTGATAATTTGTTTGCATCGATAACGTATGACACGTGGATGGGTCAGGCTTGGTTAGCAGCGCAAGCACAGCAAAATATTATTGATGAAATGGGGCCATGGGTAGACGATTCTACTTACGATCCTATTACTGATCCGTCTAACGAAGGCTATGAGCAACAGGTTATTGGTGCTAAATCTGCCGGTGAAGCTGCCTATATGCGCCGCATGGTTGATTACAACACTAGCGGTAAAGCTGAGCTAGAGTACAGTGGCGCAGGTGTTAGCCGTTTTATGTCACAGTTTGCTGACCCGTTAACGTATGCACCAATACCTTTTGCTAAAGGTTTGTCATTTGTACCTGCATTTAAAAAGTCATTAGCTCCTGCCGGAGCATCGATTAGTGCGTCAGAAGGTGGTCGTTATTACTTAGACCCAACAATGTCTGAGGAAGAACTGGCTATATCTATTGGGACTGGCACATTGCTTAGCTCTACTTTGGTAGGCGGGTTGAGTCATTTTACTCGTGGCACATTTAAACGTGCGCCATCGGCTAAAGGTGTTGCTGATACTGTTGATCAAATCAATGGACAAGCTAAACCGCTACGTCCTGATTCTGAGCGCTCTACTGTAGAAAATTTTGCGGCTGATTTGTTTCCTGAAATACAGGGCAAAGTCAGAATTAAAGTGCAAACAATTGATGAGTCTGTACGCGCTCCTTATGCTGACGGCACATTCCCTGCGGCATTTCATCGCAGAGAAACTGGTGAGATCTTTATTGACGAAGATCGGTTGCGCTTACAGTTTGATACTAAGCCGTGGACTTCGCCTAGAGAATTAGCTGACGGTTCATCTGCAACACCGCTTAATCGTGATTTTCAAACACCCGACGATTGGGTCAACTTTGTTGTAGCACATGAAAAAGCTCATGTTGTTGAAGGCCCTAAACGTGCAGATGAAACATTAGGTCAATACGAGGATCGAGTTAATGCGACAGCGTTACGTGAATTTGATCGAGCAACAACTGCGGGACGTAAAGCACCTGTTCCTGAAAAATTGGTTAATAACAAAGCTGATGCAGATGCAGCACTCGCTCAGAGTAACCTTGAGCTTAAAGCTGTTAAATCTGAGGTTGCTAAGATTGACGCGGAAATTAAACCGTACCAAGACAAAATAGATGCTGACCCTGCCAATAACAAAGGTGGTCGCATTACTAAGCTCAAAAAGAAAATTGATGAGCTAAAAAGACAGCGCGACTTTTTAGATGCAGAAGTTGAAACTTTACGACTTAAACAAGAGGGTTTAGAGTTTGATGCTGTTAATGCTCAACGCGCTATAGATGAGTTTGAGGTAAACCCTGACTCAGAAGCGTATGGCTTTATGGCAACTGGTTTGGGTGAGCGACACATTACTTGGTCGCAATTGCCGTTTTATGTCATGAAGAACACTAAGCTGCGCGAGCTTGCTCCGCAGTTAGCCGGTCGTTGGATGGCGCTTGCACACAAGATTGCAGGATCGCCGGGGCTTATGCACGAAGGTGCGCGACAAGGTTTAGCTGTTGATGCGTCTGTTGAGATGCTAAGTAAACACTGGCACTACCGTTACCGCACAGCAATTGATGCAACTGAAAAGTTGTATATGAAATATGCCAAAGGCATTGAAGATGCAACACGTGGTCAAGCATTAATTGAAAAAGGTCGTCAGGCTATTGATGAGCTAAAGCCATCATTTGTCGGTGGCCCATCAGGCAATAGCGGCAAACTTAGTATTAAAGAGTTTAGAAAGTCTATTAGTCGATCATTAATGGATGATGATCGCCCTACTAATGTTCCTGAGATTGATGAAGCTGTACGACAATGGCGCGCATTTTTTGATGAGTTTGAAAAAGCCGGTAAAGAAACTGGTGTATTCCAATCTGCTCGCAGAGTGCAACGTGATATTGATCGCATTAAAGAGCGTCTTAAAGATATTTACGGCAAGAAAAAATATCAGCAAGAATACGAAGAATTACTGCTAAAGCTAGATGATGCAGAAGAATCTTTGGTTTACGCAAAGATGGCTGACACATCAAATCAAAAGTACTTTCATCGTATCTGGCGACTTGATGAGATTGAGAAAAATTCCGGTGTTTTTTTAGATAAATTACGTACGCATTTCCGTACAAACCCGCACGTAGGTAAAGGCGGCAAGCTTGAAGGCCCTAAATTTGAAGTGCAGTTAGAAGCTAGGGTTCAAGAAACTTATGCGACTATCCGTAAGGAAGCGATATTCCAAGATACGCTAGGCATGATTAACAAAGGTGATCGTGCATCACGTATCAAAGCTCGTATAGCTAAGCTTGAGGAAGATATTGCGACCGGCAGTAACATGGAAAAGATTGCTGATGGCATTGATCCTGTAGCGGTTAAGAAAGAACAAATCCGATTGCTTAAAAAAGACCTTCAGAAAGGTGGCGATGGTGTTGGTGGCCCTACCCCTACACTGACTCGTAAGCTCGACATTAAAGAGCGTGACTTCCTAGAATTCCTAGAGCAAGACGTAGATATTGTTGCTCAGCACTACACTATGCGTATGGCTCCGGCAATAGAAATGTCACGAAAGTTTGGTGATTTTCGGATTGACTCGTATATTAAAGAGCTGTCACTAGAACTAGACAACTTTGCTGCTGCTAATCCCAACAAATCTGCTGAGATTATGGCTGAAAAAGAACGTCTGATTCAGGCAACTCATGACCTGCGTGACAAAGTATTAGGTGTCTATGGCATTCCTGATGACCCATCTGCCTTGACTCCACGCACTCTGCGCCTTCTAAAGGCTTGGAACGTCTTAACTCTCATGGGTAAGGCATGGATGGCGGCACTGGCTGATGCGGGCCGTATAGCCATGTCAGAGGGTTTTACACGGACATTTGGTTCTATGCTGCAATCTTCTATGCAGCGTATAGAAAAAGGTCGTGGCAGCGAATTCTTTATTGCGGGCAAAGAAGTTGAGATGGCGGGCGAGGCAATGGATATTGTCATGGCTTCTCGATTCCACTCGATGACCGATATGGAAGGCTCAATGTACGGGCTGTCTAAGATGGAGCGCGGTATGTACTCCATGCAAGGCCCATTCTTCTTAATGAATATGCTGTCGGTGTGGACTGACAACGCTAAACGATTTGCCGGATCATTAATCCAATCTCGCATGATTGAGGATTCGATAGCTTTTGCCGATGGTACTTTGCCTAAAGAGCGCATGACTCGACTTGCTGCTATTGGTATTGACAAAGAAATGGCGACTCGTTTTGTTAAGCAGTGGCAACAGGCAGGTGAAACCAAGGGTGATCACTTGTTTTTGGCTAATACTGAAAACTGGGCAGATCAAGGCGCAGTACGCTCATTCCGTGCTTTTTTGGCACAAGAAGTTAATACCGCAGTTATTACGCCACACGCCGCAGACAAGCTAAACTTTATGTCAAAACCACTAGGTTCTGTGCTTATGCAGTATCGAGGTTTTGGTTTATCGGCGACTCAGCGAATTATGGGTGCAGCATTACAACAACGCGACAAGTCAGCATTGGCGGGTGTTGCAAGCATGATTGGCTTAGCTGCTATGGTTGATAACTGGCGTAGACCTGACTATGTAGATTTAGATCTTGGTGAGGTTGTATTCAGAGCAATTGAAACATCTGGTGTAACAGGTGTGTTCTCAGATATTAACTCTGCATTAGAGATTGCTTCTGGACAACAGTACGGATTACGTCCGATGCTTGGCTTTGACCCTGTAATTAAAGATCCTACATGGGCGCAAAGAACAGGCGCACCTCTTGGTGCAGTTGGTTCACAATGGTTACAATTCGCGTATGCTTTAACAGATCCGGAAGCAGATGGCAATGACGTTGCAAGGGGTATTCGCTATATGATTCCGTATCAAAACTTATGGTTTTGGTCTGACCTATGGGGTCGGGCGCAAAGAACAGCTGCCGAAACGATTGACAAGGAATAATTAATGGCACACGTAACAATTCCAGATACATCACCTCGAGTTCAATATTCTGTAGGCGGCACATTAACAACAGATTTTGTTATTCCTTATGCATATTTTGATGAAACAGATATTTTTGTTTATGTAGATGGCACATTAAAAACATTAGGCGAACTACAGGATTACACTATTACTGGTGACTATGTTGATCCTGATGAAATAGATGCAAGCCTTGGTTTTACAGGCGGTACAGTTGTATTAAATACTGGCGTAACTAATGCCGTTGTTACTATTGTTAGGGATGTTCCTGTTAAGCGCGAAACTGATTTTAATATTAGTGGCCCATTTAACATCACTGCTTTAAATACTGAGTTAGATAAAGTCACAGCTCAGATTCAGCAACAAGAGCAAGCTAATCAGTATCACCTAAGAGTAGATCAATTTGATCAATATACTGATCTAACTATTCCAGTTAAAGATGATCGTAAAGGCAAGGTCTTAGCATTTGATAGCACAACAGGTGATCCCATTGCGGGGCCTGATTCGTCTGATGTGCAAGATTTGTTTGACAACATTAATGCAGATTTATATGTAAGAAATTCTGGCGACACATTAGATGGTGACTTAACTATTACAGGTAACTTAACTGTAGAAGGCACAACTACGTCAATTGATTCTGCTTCTGTTCAAACTGTTGATCTAGGTGATGGCGATAAGATTCGTCTAGGTGATGACAATGACCTACAGATTTATCATGATAGTACCGAAAATATTATTGAGGGTGATCTTAGACTACAAGCTGACACTGTAGAAATTAAAGGTGACGCTATAGATGTAAATGGCACTGATAGGTACTTTCCTTATTTAAGTATTTCTAATATTCATAGTTCAGGCGCTACTGATTCTACTTATATTAAAGAAGGTAACGGTTATGCTTTGTCCATCGAAGCGTTTAGACATCACTTCTATACTACTTATCCATCTGTAGTAAAAGGATTAACAGTTGATTTTGACAATGCCGTTATTTTTTACGATAAGAATGGAGTAGAAGGCGCACGTTTTAATGCAGAAAATAATGAGCAAAGACTAGGTATTGGCACATCTAACCCTGCTGCTCCTTTAGAAATTCAATCTGATAGCTCACTTGAAGGCGCATACACTGCTGCTTTGTTTACTCACTATGGCAGCACTGGAGATGATGACAACATTCAACTAAAGTTTGGTTTAACAAATCCAAGCAGTACTTTACGTTTACCTTTAATTACCGCAAAGAAAAGCAATGAGTGGACTACAACTACCTCTACTCAAGATGGTGTATTAACTCTTAGTGCCATTACTGATGGTGCTGCTGTTGATATGTTAGAAGTCAACGGAACAGGTATTGATGTATCAGGCACAATTACTGCAACAGGATACAACAACACCAATTGGGACACAGCTTACGGATGGGGTGATCACAGTACAGCAGGTTACTTAACGTCATATACTGTAAGCGAATCAGATGTTACGCAGCACCAAGCAGCACTGAGTATTACTGAAAGTCAAATTAGTGATCTTCAATCATATTTAACTTCGTATACCGTAACCGAAGCAGATGTTACTGCGCATCAAGCGGCTCTTAGTATTACTGAATCACAGATTAGTGACTTACAGTCTTATCTAACTTCATACACTGAAACAAACGACTTAAGCTCTGCAGTTACTTGGGCTAATGTTCCAGATGCTAATATTACGGAATCCTCTGTAACGCAGCATCAAACAGCTTTAAGTATTACCGAGTCACAGATTAGTGACCTTCAGGACTACGTTTTAACTACTGGCGACACAATGACAGGTGATCTCCTGTTTAACACCGATGTAGAATCTTCATATAACGATGTATTAAAAATATATGAGTCGGGTGGTAAAGGTTACATTATTAGCCCTTCAGGCACATCAAGCCATGTTAATTCCGATGACCTTCGCGTTGCTACGGGGTCTTCTGCATGGGGTGACGGTGGTGATCTTGAGCTTGCAGCGGGTTTAACGCTTGACTCAAATTCTTCAGGTGGTGCTATACGTCTTAACGCAGGTAATTACTACCAACAAGGTGGTAGTGATTATAGTTGGGGTGCTCATATTACTATGGGGGGCGCGTCTGCAACACGCACGGGTTCAATAAGCATTTCTGCGGGTGAAGCAGATGAAAACACAGATAGTGTAGATGCGGGTGATGTAAATATTACAGCAGGTCGCACTATAGGTGCAGGTGAAGGCGGTCGAATTAACTTTAATGTCTATAATAGTACAGGTAAAGTAATTGGAGAAGGCGGTGATGCTACACCCGCCGGTTATTTTGATCAAACTGGTCAGTTAAATCTTAGAGAAGGTTTATCCGTTACGGGCAACGGAAGTGTTAGTGGCAATCTAACTGTTACAGGTAACTTGCAGGTTGATGGGACTACCACAACCGTTAATAGCACTACGCTTGATGTAGCAGACTTAAACATTACTGTTGCTTCTGGTGCTGCTAATGCTGCCGCTGCTGATGGCGCAGGTCTTACTGTTGATGGTGCTTCTGCAACTATTACTTACAACAGCACTGATGATGATTGGGAATTCAATAAAGGTTTAGATGTAATAGGCACGGTGAATGCTGATGGGTTGGCACTGGGTGATAACCAGAAGGCTCAGTTTGGCGCAGGTAATGACCTACAGATTTATCACTACAACAATCAAAACTTTATCAACTCCGCAAATAATATGGGTCTTTATTTCTATAATGACCTCGTTAGTTTCAATAGCGAAGATGGTACTTATGAAACCTTAGCCCTTGATAATGCTAATAATAAAATTGTTGTATATACCAATATGGAGTTTGGCGACAACGACAAAGCCATCTTCGGTGCAGGTAGTGACCTACAGATTTACCATGATGGTTCTAATAGCTATATAACTGATGCGGGTACTGGTCATCTTAGGCTTCAGGGTACTAATCTACGATTAGAAGATTCTGATGGTTACGCTTTTATTATTTGTTCGGACACTGGCGCAGGAGGAGAAGTTAGCTTACAGCATGAAGGCAGTGAAAAACTCGCCACAACCTCTACAGGCGTCGATGTAACAGGCACGGTGACTGCTGATGGGTTGACGATTGATGGTGTATCTAAAAGCACTGCTAATACAGTAACAGCATCTACTGCATCTACAGATATTGATATGACTGCATCAAACTTTCATGTGGTTACGATGAATGCAAGTACAACATTTAACTTAACTAATCTTTCTGATGCTGTAACAACATCTGGAACGATTATTATTAAACAAGACGCAACTGGCGGTAGATCATTTACCCTTCCTTCTTCTTGCAAGACACCTGTTGGTGGCGCAACTATTGTTCAATCAACTGGTGCAAATGAAACCTCAATACTGTCTTACATTGTTGTAAGTTCAAGTGAAGTCCTAGTGAATTATGTAGGCGACTTTGCGTAAGAGGATTGAGCAGTGAGCAATGTCTTTGGTTTTATGGATGGCGTAAAAGAGTGGAATACATCTGTATCTACCAGTCGCTCAACTACGACTACCTATAATACTAGTCGCAGCACTACAACAACTTGGAACACTAGTCGCTCAACTACACAATCGACTACAACTACGTATGCTACCTCAAATAGTACGACTACTACTTTTAATACAAGTCGATCAACTACAACAACATACAATACAAGTCATACAACAACTACTACGTATAACACCAGTACTAGCACTAGCCATACGACTACAACTACGTATGCAACAAGTCATTCAACTACGACTACTTTTAATACGAGTCGATCAACTACGACTACGTATAACACCAACTATACAACCAGTACTACTACGTTAACTAGTTTTGCTACAAGTAAATCTACTACAACAACGTATTCGACTAGTCATACTACGACAACTACTTATAGTACGAGTAACTCAACTAGTCGTAGCACTACAACAACTTATAGTACTAGTCGTAGCACAACAACTACATTTGCTACTGCTCGTACAACAACAACTACTTATTCTACTAGTCACAGTACTACTACGACCTATACGACTACGTTTGCAACAAGTAAAACTACGACCACAACATATAATACATCTCATAGTACAACGACTACATACAGTACAACTCGCAGTACAACTACAACTTTTAATACAAGTTTTGCAACTACTCGTACCACAACAACTACGTTTGCAACAAACGCATCAACTTCAACTACATTTAATACAGCTCGTGTTACATACTATAATGATTATGTTGCTGATGGATATGTAGCTGCCGGTTATTTACAAGACAGCGCCAGAACAACTGTGTTTTCCACTAGTCGATTAACAACGACATCATGGAGTACTAGTCGATCAACTACTACAACATATACAACAACTCGTAGTACGACCGGTAGTACAATTACTACCTTTAATACTAGTCATACAACGACGACTACGTATAGCACTAGCCACAGCACAACGACTACTTTTAACACTAGCCGTAGCACTAGTCACACAACAACTACGACTTACAATACTAGTCACACAACAACGACCACCTTTAATACTAGTCGATCTACAACAACTACGTTTTCTACTAGTCATAGTACAACAACTACATATACAACTACGTTTTCTACTAGTCATACAACGACGACTACTTATAACACTAGTCATAGTACAACGACTACTTTTAGTACAGTTCGCAGCACAACAACAAGTTATCCGACTGCGTATAGTACCAGTCATACTACAACGACTACATTTTCTACAGGGAGATTAACTACTACAACATATAATACAAGCCATAGTACTACGACAACGTATACAACTACGTATCCTACGTCGCATACTACGACTACTACGTATGCTACTAGTCATACAACTACGACAACGTATCCAACAAGTGTGTCAACAACTACGACATACAATACAAGTCATAGTACAACGACTACATTCACTACAACTTTTGCTACAAGTTCAACATTTACTACTACGTTTAGTACGAGCCATAGCACAACAACAACATTTACTACATTGAGGGTCACAAGCTTTTATAGCTAGGAGTTAGTTAATGGAAATGTTTAATCAGGCATCGATTAAAGAAAGAATAGGTGACATGAGAAAGTCAACGTCACTGCATCACCTAAAAGATTGCGAGAAAAAATTTTTAAAGCTTTGCAAGAAATACAAGATTGAATCTGCATACGATGTGGTAGCTAATGAGCTGCCTTACTTTAAGACTATGCAATATACAGAGTGGGCGCATTGCTTTTCAATGAACCCTTTGCAGCAAAGATTAAGGGTAGAGCAAATAGAAGAAGCAGCTCAAGATAATGTGGATATTCAATATGATTTTATTGATTACTTTAAAAGTAAAATAGAATCTAACACTGGCAATAAGTACGATCATATTAAAGATTGCGAAATCGAAGCAAAGTCACATCTTATTGTCCCCTTAGGTTCAAACAAGATTAAAGAAGTCATTTGTGCAAACAAGCTATGTTATTTGCGTGACAAGTACGAGGGTGACATTTGGTTTAAACCGCATCCTTTGACAACTCACGCTATTGTTGGCGAGCTAAGAGATATGCTTGGCGACATAGTCCTAGAGCGTGACGCTAATCTTTATCAGCTATTGCCTAAGGCAGATGTTATTCACTTATCTCATGCGACTGAAAGTGCAGCGTATGCCGTAGCTTTAGGTAAAGAGATACATCCGATTGATGTATATAATAAAGTAGAGCAAGCTAGTTATTACCATATTAACAAGCACTTATTTAATAATTCTGATCCTGCTAAATGGTTACAATCCGCAT
>Ga0255760_10003281_pt1 | contig 14530 bp, 19 predicted proteins | sample 071ome_25_FD_179960 | JGI IMG/M metagenome (GOLD analysis project Ga0255760, IMG submission 179960) | Coastal salt marsh microbial communities from the Groves Creek Marsh, Skidaway Island, Georgia - 071410BT metaG (version 2) | ecosystem: Environmental > Aquatic > Marine > Intertidal zone >... | reverse complement strand
CGGCGCGTCGAAAGGGTCGGGGATCGTCCGTTCCGCGCTCGCTCTCGCGGCGCAGGGGGATCTGTGGTACATCGTCCCGATCGGTCGGTCGACAGCGACGTCAGCATCGACGTGAGCGATTCGACGATCGTATTTTATTGGCAGACGGTAGTCGTCCACCGTCATGAAAAGCAACGTCGTCGCCCTGGCGGTCATCGCGTTCATGACCTTCGTCGTCCTGGGCGCGTGGAACGGGAAATTCAGTCCCAGATCGCCGGCGCCGAAATTCCAAGATTTCCCGGAAGCAGCGCGTCTCACGCAGCAACTGGCCGAGACAAAAGCCGAGCTCAAAAAGGCGGAAGATACCACGTTTCGTCTCCAGAACCAATCGGACATCCTCGGCGGGGCGGCCGTCGACGACGACGCGAAGATCCGTGAACTCCTCGAAGAAATCGGGAGACTCACGGCCATGATCAACCAACTCACCGACGAAAACAAGAAATTGAGAGACACGCTTTCGCAATTGACCCGAGATTTCGAAAAATTGCGCGAAAAGCTCAAGCTATGCGAAGCGCAGGACGCGACCAGAAGACTCGAGCGTCAGTACTGCGGCATGGACACGCCGTCGAATCTCTTGCGATGATGATTCGTCGGTTCGTCGACTTCTTTTCGAGCGTACCGTATGGGACGCGTGTGCAAGAAAGACGGGTTCTCCAGTCGAGCGGGCATCTCGAGGAACAACTGTTACAGTTGGGCACTTGGTACCGTCGCGCTCGTCACCCGAGGGAACTCGTATAAACTACAGCCTGGCGACTTGTCGACTCAAAAACCGTTCGATCTCGCGTCATGTAAGGAAGTGGTCCAGCGAGTCCGGGAGGATCTGGCGGTCGCCGGCGGAGATCTCGTCACGTTCAAGAAACCATGCGGCAACGACCAGTACAAGATCGCTCTCGTCCTCGCGCCGGGCGTCGACTACCATTTCCTCGTCCACCACAAACACGTCAAGTACGAAATCACCACGTCCGGAGAAACGCGCGCGTCCATCGCCAAACAGTTCGGTGTCAATCCTCGCAACGTCGAAAAACGAGACCGGTACGGAGTCGGGGACAAAGTGTTCGTGAGCAATGCCAACTGCTGGTCACACAAACGCGGCACGGCGTACGCGCCCACACTGCTGGATAGCGACGGAAAGATCATCAAAGATCCGCGTCGCGCGCATCTCGACTACGGAGATCTCAATTACCGCGTGTTCTGCGCGACCTTCTGCGTTCCCTCGAGGGACAAAACGGCCTGTTCGACCGTCAAGAATACGGCGAAGCGAGGTCTATGTGTCGCGAACATCAGCGAGTCTTATAGAACGATTCGACGAAAAATTGCTCAAGTGAGACGACGAGCGAGCCGGTGGTGGTGACGAGAATCACGGAAACGCCATCACGCTCACGTTGTCCACGACGGCCGTCGTGGAATGCTTCGTGTCCAACATGAAACTGAGGAACGGCTCGATCGCGACGTTCGTCACTCGAAACCACGCATGTGTCTCGTCCAGACGCGCGTCGTCGGCATCGAGGACGGGACCAAGTCGATTGTCAATCACCGGTCTGGCCACGCCGGCGAACAACGCGTTGCGTTGGTGTCCCAACGCGGTCCCTCGTGCAGCCCCAGGCGTCGACCGAATCACCATCAACGTCTTTGGAATTTCCGTGCCGATCCAATCGTCTTTCTTGAGCGTGTGCGCCTTTCGCCATGCCCACGACCGAGGCGAGCGTGTCGACATGGCGAGCACGTACTGATCGGGCGTGACGATCAACTCACGATCGCCCATCGTCGTCGAGATCCGAACGATCTCGCCGCGATGTGGGGCTTCCTTAATCGCAGACGTCGGGGTCTCGACAAATCCACCGTCGCACAGAACGTGACCCATAAACATGTGACGTGTGATCGACGTCGTGGTCGACGCAGCTATAAAAGATCCAATCATTTTCTGCACAGAGAAGAAGTATGCGTTGGTACGTGCCTGCCGTTGGACTCCTGGCGGCGGTGATTTGGACGTGGCACGACAGGAACAGCAAAACGTGTCGACACGATCAGGGAAAACAGTACATCGTCCGTGCGACGACGCCATGTAATCATGCCAAGCTCCTCGATCTCATGTACCGGTGTCAGCGCGTGGTCCTCGCCGGCGAGGGTCCGTGTGTGACTCGCGTCCGACAACGGTGGGACGGAATGATTCACGAAATGGTCGATGCGGGTTCGGCACCCGCCGTCACGCACGACAAGACCACCGTCCGTGTCTGTCTGAACGACGATCCGGACGTCGATACGCTCATGTTCGTCGTCTTGCACGAACTCGCACACGTCGGGTGCAAATCGACGGGTCACACCGACGAGTTCTGGGACGGGTTTTCGTCGCTCCTGTCCACGGCAAGGCGAATCGGCGTGTACACTGTCCACGACCCGGCATCGAGCGTCTGCGGGACGGAAGTGGGCCCGGGGCCACCGCAGGTTTTATCGACGAAATGATTTGTTGGTGCTACTCATGTCATCCATAGTCGACGTCACGGACGCGACGCGCGTCAGTCCGGCCGACCCGTTTCCCAACACGAACGATGAGCTGACCAAACACATCCGAGATCGAAACGTCCACCTCTTCGTGGCCGTGCCGTGTTTCGGCTGTAAAATGTCGTGCACCTTCGTGCTCTCCATCCTGCGTTTCGAAGGGTGGTGCCTCGCCAACGGAGTCAAACTGTCCTTCGAATTCCTCGGCAACGAGTCCCTTATCCCCCGGGGTCGCTCGATTCTCGCCGAGCGGGCCATGAGGTCACAAGCGACACACCTCCTCTTCATCGACGCGGATATCGGGTTTCAACCCGTCTCCATCCTACGCATGCTCGCGTACGACGCGCCCGTCACGGCAGGCATTTATGCGAAGAAAGGACTCAACTGGAACGACATTTGCAAGTGCGACAAAGGGGGCATCGAGTCGCTTCGAGACGCGGGTCTCAACTATAACATCAACCTGGTGCAGCAAACGCAACACCAGGTCGTCAACGGCTTCGTGAGCGTCCACGACGCGGCCACGGGGTTCATGCTCATCCGCCTCGACAGTCTGCGGTACCTGCGCGACATCTACGCGCCAACGCATACGGTCAAGAACGACATTCCGTCGTCCAGGGACTCGATCAGCGAATATGTAGCACTGTTCGATTGCATGATCTGTCCGTCGTCGAATCGGTACCTGTCGGAGGATTACGCGTTCTGTCGTCGGTGTCAAGAACACGGCCTCAGCGTCCACGCGGACCTGTTCGCCCCGCTCACGCACACGGGGAGCATGCTGTTCCACGGCGACCTGACCAGCTCGATGCAGACGAACCTCACGCTTCCCAGCAGCGCGTGAGTTCGACGATTTTATCTTCCATCGTCGTGTAAATTCATTCTACATGTCGGACATCCCCAATCACACGACGGACCACGCGGACTCCCGTCATATCCTCATCGTGGGTATCGTCAACGAGTCGTACGAATGCAGTATCGCGTTCACGACCACCTTGATCCGTCTCCAGCAACGAATCGCCAGTCAGGGGGAGCACGCGTGTCCCATCGGATTCGAGTTCTTCCGCACGACACACGATGCCATCGAGCATTTCAAGAGACATACAAAGTACACGCGCCTCGTCATCATGGACGCGTGTATGGGATGCGATATCGAGTTCATCCTTAAACCGAGGACCGCGGGCGTCGTCGTCGCAGCGTACCCCATGCGGTCTGTGAGCTTCGACCGAGTCGGCAAGTACCTCGAGACGTGTCGAGACAACGGGAACGAACCCGACCCGTCCGAGGCACAAAAAGCCAGCATGACCTACAATTTTACGGCAGAAGCGCGTTGTGGCGTCGATACCGAAGGATGCGTCCAGGCGGTCGATCCACAAGCGCGGATCGTCTCGTTGTCGCGCGACAGTATCGACGTCTTCGAAAACGCGTTCGATCGTTATTCGTGTGAATTGCGAGGCACGTACCCCGTCGACGTGAGTGCCAAGTGCACCAACACGGGGACGTACGATTTCAGCGGGACGCTGGCGACCAGATTCGTCGTCCGTTGATTTACTTTGCGGGTGCCGCATCAACGTCGACACCTTGACCGTCGTGGGTCGACGACGTCTCGTCGTCCGCCGGAGGGGGGTGTCGGACACACGCGAACAACTTGGTCACGAATCCCCTGACGCGCGTCACCAAGGCGCGGTCGACGCGGATAGCCGCGCCAGTGTCCGGATCGTCACCGGCCCACGTCGGCTTTGCACCCAGTCCTTCCAACCAGAATTTGACGCCCATCAATGTAATGTACGAATTGATAAAAGATCACGTGGTCCGCGCTCTTGGCGCGTACAGGAGACCGCTGAGGAAATCGGATTTGTTGCTGCCCGTGAATCGGAAAGGCTTACCCGTCCGCTGGTCATAGATCTTCTTCCAGTAGAAGCGTACGTGAGCACCGCTACCCGTCGACAGCCCCGTGCCCCTGAAGTGGGGGTTCCGCTGCAGCTGCCGCTGCGCGCGGTACAGAGTCTTCAAATCCTTGCCGAGTCGGACGTACCCACCGCAGAAATGCGCGTTCTGTGCGGGGGTCTTGCTGAACCGGTACCGCGCACTGCTCTGTTTCTCGCTCGGACGCCGGCATCCGCGAGGTCCCGACGTGTACAACACCGGATTGATGTCCTGGATATAAATCTTCCGCCGGGGCTTGCCCTTCACGTGTCTGTCCGTACTCATGACGTATACACGTATACACACATATTATTATTTCCTTTTCAATCGCTGGAGCTCCTTGTTCAACAACCAGACGTCGCGACGGACTCTCGGCAGGATCTTACACGAAAACGACTTCACCGCATCGAGTTGCGGATTTTGGCGGTGGATTGCCGAGACGACCTTGGACGCAACGCAGATCTCCTCCACATCGCGCAGTTTCTTTTCCATCGACGCGTGCAACGACCGCAACTCCTTTCGAGCCCCGCGGACTACCGGGTCCGTGTCAGACGGCGTCGCGCGACACGAGACAGAATACGCTCTCCGAAATCTGACAGAAAGAGGCTCGTTCGATTGACTGCCGTTGCTCATCACTATTCTTACCGTTACATTTTAAGTTCGGGTTCATCGAACATCTCAATGAAGACGTCGTCGACGTCGTTGACGGGACAAACACCATAAAACGTGAGGACGACTTCGCCCACGACGTACTGTGGATTCTTCCGCTCGAAATCCTTAATCACCGCGTCCAACGTGTACCGAACGTCCGTGTTCTGTCTGTACGACCAGACGTGTCCGCGGGGCCGATGGGGTGCGTTCATGCTGAATATCTGCGCTCTGTAGCGGATACAGTAGTTGTTCTGCATGAATGCATTGATCGTGGAATCGAATCAGATTTTGTGTCAAGCACTACACCTGCGCCCGCCCGACCGGAACGATGTACCAGTTCTCACTGACTTCGCTCCCGAAGACGCCCTGCTCGAGAATGGCGGCCTGTGCACCCAACGATGCTTTCAGACTGGCACCGCACGACGACACCAACGTGTACTCGAGTGGCGAGTCGCCCGACCGACTGATCCGCCACGGCGACAACGGAACGTCCTTCGTCATGACTGGTGACAAACAATCGCCCGCGTTCGTCAAGTACAAGCCGTCGCCCGCCACGTTGCGGACGTACCCGGCGTTGTTGATCACGAACACCTGTTCCAAAGCCTTGAATTGGAAGGGCTCGACGCCAAGCGTCCCGAATCGAGACGCCAGGACTCGGAGCTGCTGACTCCTCAGCCAGGAGTCCGCGTGGACGATCACGTATAACGTGCCCGGGAATACGGGGTCCGTGCTCGGAGCGTTCGTGACGGGCGGGACGGTCGTGGACGCTTCCGCGACCACCGGGGGACCGCGGGGGCAACTCGTCAACGTGCCAGACGGGTACGTCGTATAATTCGGAGACCCCAGTGCGCGGTACGTCTCCATGCTCATCGGCCGTAACGACCCGCTCTGGAACTTGAACAGTTGGCCCGTGCCGCCGTCGACGGCCACCGTACCCTCCGGGATGATCGGACAATCGGGCACGTTCTTCGCCAGCGCGTCGTACTTGCTTTTCAACGCGGCCAGATCGCTGGTCAACCGTCCCTGCTCGGCTTGCGCGGCCGCGACAGCCGCGGCATTCTGGGCGTTGAGTGCGTCGACTTCCTGTTGACGCGCGGCGGTCAGTGCCGTGATTTTCGCCTCGTACTCGCTCTTGATCGATACCAACTCCTGCTGAATGGATTCGATTTGCGACATCATCGGCGTCGCCTTTGCGTGCAACGCATCGTACGTCGCCTTTAGCGTCGTCAATTCGGCCACTAACGCGTCTTGTGCCGCCTTGGCCGTCGTCGCCGCGGCCGTATTCTCGTCCAGAAGCGCTTGTTTCTCAGCCGCCATCACTTCCTTCAGCTTGGACACCTTCAGGTTGTACTCGGCGATGATGACGTCGATCTGATCCTGTGGAGGCGTCATAATGGCTTCCGCCTTGGACAGGTCGTACGCGATAATCACGATCCCGTGCTTCGCGGTTTTGGCCTCCACGTTTCCGCCTGCACCGTGTCCGTACTCGACCGCCGTACCAGTGATGCTGGACATGACTCCTGGTCCGGGCTTGGCCTGACGAGTCCCTGGCCGTGACGCCGCGCCGCCGGCGCCTCCACCAGCGTTCACACAGCAGTTTGGGTCATATGTCCGATGTTGCCCCGCACAGCAGTTTTGGAACGACGTACCGTTGTGACCAGTCCCGGATTTGCCGGCGACGTAATCCCGATAGAATTGTCCACACGAATACGATACGTACGCTGGGTTGCCAAAGTATCGTCCGCCCGACGGTGGGTTATACGTGCCACCGAAAGCGTAGTCATACTGCGAGTTGGGCCGACTTACGTCAGCTTTACCATAATTAATGATCCAGTCCCAATTACTTACCATATACGGTTTAATGGCACCGGGTCCGCCGCCGTTTGCGGTGCTGTTCAAAAACGAACTTTTGCCTCCGGCACCGTACACGTCCTCCGTCATCTTCGTCGGCGTAGACTGGATCCCTCCACACGATAAATACGTCCCTGACGGGACACCATTGTACGCGCCATTCGGAAAATTCATATACTGTGTGTACGGCGTTTGCTTACACGTGGTCGCGTTCTGATTACACGGGACCATCGTCACCTTGGTCTCCAGGTGCCCACCCATGGCACCCACCTCCACCTCATACTCTCCGGGCTCCAACGCCTTGGCACTCGCACCCGTCACGACAGCACCGCCACCGCCGGAACCTCGGGGACATCCACCCGTCGCACCGACGACCAAGTACTCGACTGCAGGAATTGTCGATTTCACTTTGAACGTATGCTTGCCCGGCGTGTCGAAGACGTGGTACACGACATCCGTAAGACCGCGACGTTCGACCTTGGTCCCGCCCGACGCCACCGTCGTCTCGACTATGGGAGCAGCCGTCGTCGTCGACATACGTCCGCTGATGCTTTCAGCAGACATAAAAAATCACAACGAGGCTTTTCCGACGGCTACGATGTACCATTCCTCCGCACCATCACCCACTGCATTGTCCAGCACCACGTCCCGGCCGTTGGACACGAGTCGCGATCCGCACGGGCTCATGATGCGGTAGCCCAAGGGGCTCGAGCCCGCGCGAGTGATCCGCCACGCCTTGGCGGGGGGATCCGTCTCCAACATCGGCGCCAAACAATCCGTTTGACTGGTCACGTACGGACCGCGGCCCGTGAGCGACCGCATAAACCCGGCATCGTTGATCAAGAACGTTTGGTCCAAACTCTTGAATTCGAACGGCTCGATGGCCAAGCCACCGAATCGCGAGCTCAGGACCTTCAGTTGTGATTCGCGTTTCCACGACATCGCGTGGATCAACACGTACAGCGTCCCGTCGAAGCGAGGAACGCTCGCGTCAGGCTGCGGTGTCGGTGCGGACGTCGTGACCTGCACGACCAACGGAGGTCCCTTCGCACAGTTGTCCAGCGATCCAGCGGGCCACGTCGTATAACTCGGCGAACCGAGGGCACGGTACGTCTCCATGCTCATCACGCGCAACGCACCGCTCTCGAATTTGTACACTTGACCGGTACCGCCGTCGACCAAAATCGTGCCCTCCGGAATCACGGGACATTGCGAAGCCTGTTTCACGAGCTCGTCGTACTTCGTCTTCAACGCCAACAGTTCGGCCGTCAGACGTTCCTGTTCCGCTCGCGACACCGTCGCCAGTTCCGCGTTCTTCGTCGTCAGTGCATCGACTTCTTCCTTTCGCGCCGCCATCAGCTGTGCCATTTTGAGGTCGTAACTCGATTTTAACTCGGCCAATTGCTGTTGGACCGTCGATAGAGTGGTCTCGGCATTCGACGACGTCTGTTTCAACGTGTCGTAGTTCGTCTTGAGAGTCGTCAGTTCGGTGGTCAACTGCAGTTGGATTTCCTTCGCTCGCTGCGCGGCTGTCGCGTTCCCTTCGACGAGGGCTTTCTTCTCCGCGGCCCACGCGTCCACCAACTGCTGATATTTGGTCTCGTACTCGCGTCGAATCTCGTCCATCTTGGCGAGCACAGACGCGGGCAACGAATCCGACGAAAACGAGTCCGACGACGCTTGAGGAACGAACGGTCCAATTGTTATTTGCGTTTCTCCCATTAATAGAATGAATCATAAAAAGTGCGGATCTCCAGTCGGAAGTACCGCGGGTACTTTCGACTGACAAGAACAGTCGACGATGGACTCGCGCTACCGCGTGCTCATCATGAACATGAACAAGCAACAGCAACATACCACCAGCGAACTGACCAACGCGCCGCCAGTCAAGTACGAGTTCTTCACGCCTTTCACGACGTCGCTGCGGTCGTACCACTTATCGTCTTGCTCGACGTACTCAGGCAACGACGACAGGTCAGCCGTGCTGTCGACACAGTTCCAATTCGAACCGATCTTCGTACAGCCCTTCGCCAGAAAGTCAGCGTCCATTTGGACTACGTGTCATAATAATTAGGGGCGTTTCGCATTGTTCCCGCCCGGGGTCGTGGTGTTGTAGTACTCGCTCCAATTGTCGAGCGTATCGTTGTAATTATACCCGGCCGTCGTCGTGTTCTTCGCCCTGGCGTTGTTCCTCGATCCTCCGGCAGTGGACTTGTTCCACCCCACGTTCTTGGTACCGTTCCGATTGGCCCCGTTGTTGGTGGTGTTCCTGTTGTTCTTGCTGCCCTTGCGGAGGAAGAACCACCACACGACCACGCCCACCACCAGGAAAAAACCCAGAAGGAGCGCGATCCTCTGCCATGTCCAATACGGCTTCTCGTCGTCATCGTCCGCCGCGATCGGGCTCAAGTTCATCGGCGGGATCGGGGCCAACGTGTCCGGAAGCGGTGCGGCGGTCGTCGGTGCCGGCGTGATCGGCGAAAGCGCGGAGATGTCACCGTCCATCAACAAAGACGGTGCCACAGGCAAAGGGAAAATAACGCCGCCTCCGCCGTAGTTAGGATTCATCGGGTAGGACGGAGCGACTGTCGCTGGCGTCGTCGGTGCCATCGTCGTCGGTGCCATCGTCGTCGCGGCAGGGGCGGTCGTCATTCCGCCGATGGCGCTACTGTCCCAAGAGATATTTTGGACCCACGTCGACATCGTTCGTTATTCGTCGCTGTGAATCTTACGGAGATAAAAAATCATATCGCATCGAGATCCAGGTCGTCCGTCGACTCGAAGACCACGACGTCGTCGTCGTCGTCCAGGTCGTCGAGCGAGTTCGCGTTCCCACAATTCCCGGGCTCCGTGTCCTGCTGATACTTCCGGTGCTTAGCGTCCAACTGCTCGAACTCGCCGTACCTCCGTAACAGTTTCTCGTGTGCGTCGACGTACCGGTGCAAAATATCGACTTTGTCATCGTGATCGAAGCGTCCGGAAACTAAGACGTGTGTGCCGCACATCACACGGTCCGATCGCCGCATGCTGCCTCGCAATTTCCCGACCGCGAGCGTGTACCCCCTGTGCTCATCGGGCACGTCGACCACGATGTGGAACCGTCGGTCACCCAAGACGGCTACCGCCACGCCGTACATCTGGCCGTCGTCGCGGAATAACAGCTCGCGATCGGATGCTTTGATCGTTCGGTTTACGTGTTTCTTCTTTTTGGCAGGCATCGTGGTCGATCGATCTCGTCCTCCGCCTTGCACCCGTGTAACACAAAAAATTCCCGCTTTTCACCGAGGGGTGGGACGGCGAGCCAAATCGAGGACGGGCGCCGCCAGGGCGATCGGGACCCACTGCAGGGCGTGCAGGATATGATCCAAGCTCCTGCAGTAGGCCGAATCGGCGAAAAACATGCCGAAAAACGATGATTGACACGCCGAGACGTGGTGACGAAGCAACAGCGAATGTAAGCAGAACGCAGAGATCGATAAGAGGGCCACTCGCGCAATGGAGTCCGGCATAGTCTCACATACAAAACGTTTCGCGATCGAAACCCGCATCTCGTTCTCAATCGGTCATCTCGCTGTCGTACCCCTCGAGAGCGGGACTCTTGAACATGTGGACGTACACGTCGTCGCTGAGCTCGACCGGACACACCTCGTGCAGCAACAACTCGACTTCCTCGCAACACAATCCCGGTTCCTCCTTTTGCATGACGATCGCCACGTGTTCCACACGCTTTCCGATCAAGTTGGCCGTCAACCCGTACCCGAAAATGATACCGAGCGGCTTGCGAGAACTGCCGTCGACAATCGTGCTCCGCACGCAGAAACAGTACTTCCCGGCCAAGGGTGGTCTGGTCGCGTAACACCGCATACGCTGTCTACTACGTACCACGCAAAATACGGCGTCTCTGTTTTACACGGTCGGAATGAATTTCCAACCCACGGCAGAACATACTCGCTGCCACGTCGCATCGTGTGCGGCCAACTTTTGTTTCGACTTGAGTAGCGGGAACAAGTGTAAATAGGGCGCGCCTTGCTCGCCCATAAGCTCCAGCAATTTGTACGAAATGTACCCGTATCGCAGCATGTTCTTTCGTCCGCGCTCGCAGACGTCGTCGAACGGTTTCTGAATCTGTATGAACATGTTGATCAGTCGCCGCTCGATACCCGAGGGGATCGTGTCGCTGGTCGACCCCAAGATGATATTTCGGATCAACGGCGCGTTGTCGTAGTACTTCGACAGACCCAACCGTTTCAAAAACGAACGGATGTGGGCGATCGACACCTCGTCCGGTGTCATGCGGTACTTGGCGATCTCACCGTTCACCTGCTGGAGCACGTCGTCCGGTATGAAGGCGCGCTGACGACCTTGCACGCTCGCCAACGTCTCGATGAAGTGTGACGTTCGTTTGTACGTGAAGTTCTTGCGGCCACCGCGTTCCAATTGCTCCGTGTGCGTCAACAACTTGACCGAGTCCTCGATCATCGGCATGCACAGTCCACACCCCGAACACACCCGCTGCGCCATCCGCTCGTCGACCAGCAAACGGTTCGAACACCGGTCGCAATGGTCATGGTCACCCTTCGACAGGTACAAATCGCGGACGCTCGGGACGACGCGACGGACAGTTGATTCCTGTAATTGGTTGTGTTTGTGCTGCTTGTCCTCGATATTGAGGGACACGCGAACCATGGCGTTCTCGTCCTTTTCCACGTACGCCAAGTACTGGTCGAACACACGCTTCGTGTCCCGCTCGGGCTCCACATCCACGAACTGGTGGATGCGCTGCTTCTCGTCCTTCCGGCCGGGATCGGTGGCGTTCTGCTGAGAGTCTGTCTGATCGCCCAATTCCCGTGTCAGTTCGTGTTCGTATGCCTGCATGTACGGAATGCAGTCGAGCAGGTAATCCACGCTCTCATTGAATCGTTTGGATCCGGGAGGGGCGGACCGTAATCGCTTCGTCTTGTTCTGGATGCGGTACTCGAGCGTGCTGCTCATCGAGCGTCGTCGTCTGCCCGTGACCGGAAGGCGAAGTGTTAAGTCAAATCCATAAAATGGAAACTGTTCATCCGCTGCAGTTCAGACACACGCTGTCCTCCTCGCTGTCGTCCTCGCTCGGTGCAGGAGCCTGATTGACCGTCGTAGCCCCGCTTCGCGTCGACATTTGCGCGCCGGTCACGGCAGCCTTGGTCCGTAAGTAGTACACACCAGTCTTCAAACCCGCCTTGTGGCCGTATTTGTGCATTTTCGACACGAGGGACGTCGTCGGTTTGGCCATGAAGATGTTCATACTCTGCGTCTGACACACGTACGGTCCGCGAGCGGCCGCGTGGTCGACGATCCATCGCTGTTTCATGTCCCACGCGGTGACGAACAGCTGCTTCAGATCGTCGGGGATGGACTGTAACGACTGGATCGATCCGTTCGCGCGAATGATCTCGTTCCGAACGTCCACGGTCCACAGACCGCGGCGCGTGAGCGCGTCCACGAGCGGGCGGTACACACACACGTGCTCGCCGGCCAACGTCCTGCGGACGTACACCAACGACGTGATGGGCTCGGCGGCCTCGATATTCGAACAGATCTGGGCCGTCGACGCCGTCGGCATGATGGCGATGTTCAAGGAAGTCCGGACACCGTGAATGGCGACCTTCTCCCGGAGAACGTCCCACGCGAAGTCTGGATGAGGTTCGACGCCCCACAGATCGAACTGCATCTTTCCCCTCGACATCGGGGAACCGTGGTACGTTTCATACGGACCGCGTTCCGCCGCCAGCGACGCACTCTCGTCGATCGACGCGTAGTACATGGCCGCACTGATCTTCGTACCGAGCGCGACGGCCTTCTCGGAGTCGAAGGGAAGGCCGACAGCGACGAAGACGTCGGCCAAGCCCTGGATTCCCAGACCGATCGGACGGTGCCGCATATTCGAACGCCTCGCCTTCTCCACCGGGTAATGATTGATATCGATCACGTTATTCAGACACCGCGTCATCGTTCGAACGACGGCCATGAGCCGGTCGAAATCGTACCCGCCGTCGGCTTCCGGATCGACGAACGCGGGCAGACACACGCTGCCCAAATTACACACCGCCGTCTCCTCGTTCGACGTGTACTGCACGATCTCCGCGCACAGGTTCGACGTCTTGATCGTTCCAAGATTCTGCTGATTGGATTTCGCGTTGATCGCGTCCTTGTACAGAATGTACGGCACGCCCGACTCGATTTGAGCACGAACGACTGCGTCCCACAGTTGCTTCGCCGGCATGGTTCGCTTGGCTTTGCCCTCGCGTTCGTATCGTTCGTATAACGCGACGTACGCGTCACCGACCGCGTTCGACAGGCCTGGACATTCGTACGGGTCGAAGAAACTCCACGTGCCTCCGGCGTCCAGTCTGCTCACGAACAGGTCCGAGACCATCAGCGCGAGGAAGATATCCCTCGCGCGCAAGTTCTCGTCGCCGCCGGGTCGGCGGATATCCAGTAAATCGACCACGTCCGGGTGGTCGATGCCCAAGTACACCGCGACAGCCCCCTTGCGTTTCGAGGATTGGTTGACGTACTGCGCAATCGAGTTGACGCACCGGACCATCGGGAGAAGCCCGTCCGTCTTGCCGTTCGTCGACGTGATGGGAGCACCACGGCTTCGGACGTCACCGACGAACACACCGATACCGCCACCGACCTTGGATACGCGAGCCATTTCATGGAAAGACTCGAAAATCCCGTCGATCGAGTCGCTCATTTCCATGAGGAAACAGGACGCGATCTGCTGGATCTTCATTCCGCTGTTGAACAACGTGGGACTACCGAAGACGGCCTGCTTTTTGGATAGAATGTCGTACACGATCGGGACGAGCGACATGTCGTATTTCGAGACCACGCACGCGGTGCGCAGGTACACGTGGGCCGGTCGTTCGACGGGGACACCGTCCTTCTTCGCACAGTACAAACGCAGGATCGTCGACGCACCAAAGTACTGGAAATCATAGTCACGATCATAGTCGATCAACGTTTGCAACTCGTCGGCATGTGTCTCGACGAACGCCAGGAAGGCGGGGTCCAATACGTCCGCGAGCGCCGCGTACGTCTCGAGCACACTAGACGACGTTTGCCTGTGATGGTTCGAAATCAGCAGACGCGTGCCCAAGACCTCATATTCGACGGCCTCCAACTGATGGTTGACACACACCGACGCGGCGAGACTGTCGATATCCGCCGTCCGCATGTCGTCGGACATGCCAACACACACCTCGCGAACGATTCGGCCGTAATCGACTCTTGAAGTATCGAGTCCCCACGACAGCATCCTAAGGCGGCGCGTTATCTTGTCGAAGATGACGTCTTCGCGCGACCCGTCTCGTTTGATCACGCGCATCTTGATTTGTTCTGCTTCTGGAACTCGGAGAACGGTCATCTGTTTACTAGGGATGCATTTTGTTACAGGCACGTCTTGAACTCACGAGTACTTCGTAGAATAGTTCGTCAGACGGACGGCAGAATAGTGGACAACGCTTCGTAAAAACGAGCACTCGCGAGCGTATTCGGTGAGTTGCGTCTCGAGCGAAACAATTCGTTC